>Ga0208373_1005267_pt1 | contig 10946 bp, 9 predicted proteins | sample RifOxyC2_FD_184036 | JGI IMG/M metagenome (GOLD analysis project Ga0208373, IMG submission 184036) | Soil microbial communities from Rifle, Colorado - Rifle Oxygen_injection C2 (SPAdes) | ecosystem: Environmental > Terrestrial > Deep subsurface > Rock core/Sediment | place: Rifle, Colorado... | reverse complement strand
CAAATCAAATTTTACTTTTGTCTCAATGCCGAGCACACTTCCTGTGTTTTTATTTTTTCTGCTACCAGAACTGCTTGAAGAAGACGAAGAACCTGTATCTGAGGCAGGAGCAGCTGTTACCGTCAAGGTCTCTGTTGGAAAATAGAAATCTTCTTTAATGCCTACATTATAAGATCCTTCCGGAATAGATGAAAAATTTGCTTCACTGTTTGCATCCACTGCGGCTGTCTGTATTTCAGTAGGTGTCCATGGGTTCTCTGGATTAGGCTGAGTCAATCCTACTGTCACGCCAGTCCTCATTATCCAAGCGTCATTTTGATAATCATATTCTTGTGCTGTAGCAGTGAGGGTATCTGAGATAGTGATAGAATTTGAGTTAAGTGTTATTTTATATTGCGGTCCGAAATACAGATATACATTTTCTCCATCGGATAAAACTTTTTGATCCATACCTATGCCCGGATAAGTGTTATTTACCGTATATTGCCAATTGTCGCATTTTTCACCCATGATTGTTCCGGTAATGCATTTTAAATACAATGATCCGAAAGAAGAATAATATTCTAAATCAGAAATACTGAAATCTGCGCTTAGTATATCGGCATCATTTATAAGAGAAAGTACGCTTTGCGCATCTATGGAATGAGATGTGCCGGTATTGTCGTTCAAATCAATCGTTCCTGTCGCTTGTAGAGGCACTGCTCCTTCAAATATTTTGGTATTTCCATCCCTAATGGTCAAGCTTATGTCGGCATATACCACATTTCCCGTACCCGTTAAGAATAAAGCTAAAATGAAAAGAGTTTGTAAAATTTTCTTTATATTTCTCATATTATGGTATTTTTTAGTTAGTGTTTTTCTCGTATTTCCAGGATACGACATCTCCTGCTTTTATTTTGTAATTAGAAATTCCAATATTTGCTTTTTGTCCATTTACATAATAAATCCAATATTTATCTCCATTACTTATTCCGTTTATTTCCTCGATTAATTTTCCCATTCCAGAATAAGTTTTATCTTTGAAATCTATTTTCCCTTCTTTTTTTAACTTGAACATGAAATCATAAACACTTTCTTTCTCCTCTATCTTCATTCCCAATTTTTTTCCTTCAATCTCCAGAAATGCCTCGGTTCTTTCTTCTTTTTGGGTAGTGGCAGGCGAAGAGGAAGAAATAGAGCTTGTATCTTGGCCAATATCTTTTGTAAAAACAAAAATCAAAAAGAAAAAAAGCGAAACAACAAAACCGAACCATATTATTTTTTTGTTATTTTTATCCATAAAAACAAAAAAACTCTGTCGAGCAGAATTTTGAGTCTTCAAAAGGAAGAAGGATTATCCTGCTCGGGAAAAGTTCCAGTACTAAAACAAAACTTAGTATGGAATAAACGAAATAATTGGTAGTCGGACTTGTTCCCTTCACCTGTTGGTGTTCGGGACTTACCGTAGCGGCACTGTACTGGAATCTAACCAGTTTCCCCAATCATTTTTTATAATTTTTAAATGAACTCTTTTAGTATATACTTACCCTTAAGGATGTCAAAAAAAACTGTGGAAAAGATAATTCACCGGAGGCGGACAAAAATAATGGTTTTTGGAACTTTTGATGGATTGCATAAAGGACACCTTAATTTTTTCTGGCAAGCCAGAAAAGTGGCTGCGGATTCTTTTCTAATTGTTTCAATTGCGCGGGATAAAAATGTAATTAAAATAAAAAGGAAGCCCCCATTTTTGAGTGAGAAAAAAAGGATGATTTTACTAAAAAAATGCAAATTGGCCGATAAAGTAGTCCTTTCTGGCATAAAAAACCATATTCCGCATATTGTAAAAGAAAATCCTGATATTATTGCTCTTGGTTATGATCAAAAAGTTTATGTTAAAAATCTTAAAAGAGACTTAAAAAATAAAGGTATTTTGGTAAAAATTGTACGTCTAAAACCTTTCAAAAAAGGAATATATAAAAATCATCTGCTCCGTGCTAAAAATAAATTTACTTTTTTGAAGAAATAAACCGACATGATTTTATTTCACATCTCTAAGTCTTAAGACATTGAAAAACCCGACAAGTAATACTGCACTTAAGACAAAGAAAAGATATTTAAAAGAGGGAATGAGAAAAAGAATAGAAACGGCCAAAAGGGGAGCAATTATATAAGAAATAGATGGAGCATTACGGAAGAAACTTATTTCATTAGCATATTCTTCTTTTACAATTTTGAAAAAATAGCTTTCATTCATAACTTCTATAGTAGCTGCTCCGATACGGGTAGTAAAAAGTATCAAAGCCCATATCCAGAATATTGGCTCTGTAATCAAAGGAATTACCAAAACGGATAAGGCGATAATTGAAAAACCGAGAAGAAGCATTTTTTTCTCACCGATTCTGTCTGAAAGTTTACCCAATGGAAAATCTAATACGATAAATGGAAGCAACATTATTGAAAAAATGATACCAATTTTATCCCAACCAAAACCAATGTATTCATGCAGATATATTGGTGTATAAATTATCATCCAGGCATAAAAGAATTGTAAAATTAAATTACTGAAATATATTTTTGAAATATGTTTATTATGTAAAAAAATTTTTAAAGTTTTTAATATCGAGACCTTTTTATATTCTGGATCTTTAAAATCACGTAGAAACAAAAAGAAAATTATTCCCGCTAGAATAATAAACCCTGCTGCTAAAAGATAAATACCAGAGAAAGAACTTTTATTAATAATTGAACCAGAAATTAGCTGGGCAACAATCCAAGCAAAATTTATAATCATTAAATAAAAACCTCGAAATGAACCAATATGAGAACTCTTTGAAAAATCTTCGACGAAAATATCTAATGAAGCGATGATAAAATTAGTGGATATAAAATAAAGAATAAAAGCAGGAATTATAATGAAGATATTGTTTCCAAAGGCAAGCAAGATAAATGATAAGAGTATGAATGAGTATGATAAAAGAATTGTCGAACGGTTTCCTAAACGAGTCAAAATCTTAGGCATTTTTAATAGGCCTAAAATGGTTATAACTGAGGCAATTACGTAAATGATACCTATATAATTTTTGTCAACATAAATTTCCAAAAAACTCGAATTTATATAAGAGGTAAGAGCTACTGGGATAGAAAATAAAAAACCTGCTAAATATATTACTTTTCTGTTATGTCCCATAAATTAGTTTTTAGGTTCTAGGTTCTAGCAACTAGTCACTAGCAACTAGCACCTAACTTGTTAAATACTTAATACTACCGGAATAACCAGGGGTCTTTTGGCAGTCTTTTGATATAAAAATTTTGAAACTGTTTCTCCTAAATTAGCTTTAATATAATCAAGATCAACCAAATTATTTCTTATAACTACATCTTCCACCCCCTTTTTAATAATAATTCTTACCTGACGTAAAAGTTCTTGATTTTCTTTCAGATATACAAATCCTCGTGATATTAAATCTGGGGATTTTTTTAATTTTCCAGTTTTTTGATCTACTAACGCTATAATTACAAACATTCCATCTTTTGCCAGCATCACACGATCTCTGATAACAACATCTTGGGTATCACCGATTGAAATGCCGTCTACCATCATCAATCCAGCAGGGGCTTTTTCCTTACGCATGGTCATTTTTTCTCCATTAGCAGATATTTCAATAACTGAACCATTGTCCGGTACGGCGATATTTTCTTCTGGCATGCCGAGTTCAAGAGCCAGTTCCTTATGAAGTTCAAGGTGATAATGATGTCCATGAATAGGTATAAAGAATTTTGGATGAGTTTTTTTATGTAGCCATTTGATGTCTTCCTTATTGCCATGTCCGGTGGCATGCACGAAGTCTTCACCCGGGGTGCGATAGCTGATGATTTTAACGCCTTGCCGTGACAGGCCGTCTTTCATTTTTTGAACTTGAAGTTCATTGCCCGGGACAATAGAAGCCGAAAGTATGATGGTGTCTCCTTTGTGCAGTGAAAATTTTGTATGCGATTTATTGGATGCGCGATTCAGAGAAGAAAATTCCTCGCCTTGAGCGCCGGTCATAAGAACCACGACTTTATTTGGGGGATAATTACCTGCTTCTTCTATGGGTATCAGAGTGCCCTTTTTGGGTTTAAAGAATCCAGCTTCTATCGCCACTTCTATGTTTGTTTTCATAGAACGCCCATCTAAAGCTATTTTTTTACCGAGGTTTTCAGCAATTTTCACTACATGAGCTAATCTAGTGATATGAGAAGCAAAAGCAGCAATAATTATGCGTCCATTTATTCTTTTTATTAAATTCTCTAATCCTTGATGTACTTTTTTTTCGGGCAAGGCATAACCTTCATTTTCAATATTGGTGGAATCAGTCATTAAAAGGAGCACCCTTGCTTTATCAAAAATAGAATATTCTTTTTCTTCTTCGGGAGTTACAATTCCGTCTACTTGGTCTAATTTATAATCTCCTGGATTTACGATCCATCCGTGTTTAGTTTCTATAATAATACCCATTGAATCAGGAACCGTATGCATGACACCAAAAAATTTAATTTTTATCTTGCCGCAGGTTATTATTTCATCTTTTTCAACGATATGTTCTTTCATGGCTGGCAATTGTGGAAATTCTGCTTGGCGTTTTCTCATAAGAAGAATGGAAAGATTACGGGAATACACGGGCGGGTTGCCTATACGTGAAAGAACAAGTGGCACGCCCCCAATATGATCTAAATGTCCGTGGGTAATGATAAGTGCGCGTATTTTTTCTTTGTGTTCTTCAAGATAAGTTGTGTTCGGAATAACATAATCGACGCCGGGCGTTTCTTCATTAGAGAAATGCATACCGGCATCAATTACAATGATGTCGTTGTCTATCTCTATGGCGGTCATATTTTTGCCTATTTCTTCTACTCCGCCCAGCGGAATGATACGAATTACTCCTTCTTCGAGTGGCGGAATTTTATTTTCATTTGTGTTCTTATAGCCGCTTTTTCCACTGAAAGAACGATTATTACTTCGAGATTGCCTGTAATTCTTCTTAGAATACTGATAAGTAGAATTTTTTATAAGTTTTTTAGAAGTTCCACGCCTAGAATCCAGACGCCCGGCGTCTGGTTTAGTGGTCTTTTTTTCCTCTATCATGATGGCGCTAAAAGGCAGCCTGTTTTTTTTCATTGTTTTTATTTGTTTTTTTAATAATAAAAATAGTTTTTATTCGGAAAATATTTTCCAAACATTATCTGTTTTAATATACCATAAATATGAATTTAGGAATCTATCCTCAGGTCTAATTATATGGTCTATAGAAAATCTTTGAATATTTTTTGATACTATATATATAAAATTAGGACTATACAAAAAAACAGCCGGCATATCTTTTTTGATTTCATCTTCAAATTGAGCGTATTTTTTTATTCTGGATTTTTCATCGATTGTGATAGACGCGTCTTCCAATATTTTATCCACTTTGGCATTGGTGTACATGGCCACATTAAGGCCTGGGTCTTTTCTTTGAGAAGAATGCCAAAAAGCATATAAATCGGATTCGTGATTGATTACCTGTCCAAAAAGAAGGACGTCATATTTACGTGGACGAATTACCGATTGAGTTAAATTTCCGGCCTCAAAAGTTTTGATGTCAACTTTCATCCCGATATTTTCCAAATCTTTTTTTATTAATTCTGCGGATTTCACAAGTTCTGGAGCATTGCCTGTGGAAATAGAAAATTCTAGATACGCCGTAGTTTTCTTCTTTTTTTTGTCGGTTGTTGTTTTTTCTAAAAATCCATCCGCCCCATTTTTCCAGCCATCTTTACTTAAAATATCTTGGGCTTTTTTGATTTTTTCTTCATGTGAAATATTATTTCCCTTGTTCAATTTTTGATAATTAATCATATTAGGAGGTATCGGATTATCAATGGCAACCCCATAACCTAAAAGTACGTCACGGATAATATCGTCCTTGTTAATGGCTAGGTCTATAGCTGTTATGATGTTTTTATCAGTAAAAATTTGATTTTGATTTTGATTTAAAAAAAGTCCAAACACCCGAGGAAGCGTCAGAGATTCTACCCGATAGTTTTTTTCTTTCAGTATTTGCGCATTTGAAGGAGTAATGGAACTTATTTGATCTACCTCTCCACTTTCCAGCGCCGATATTTGGTCATTTTCGTTCGGGTAAAAGCGCAATATTATTTTTTCAATATACGGTTCGCCCAAATTAAATTTTTCAAAAAATGCCAACTCGTAATAATCTATTAATCCCCCGGATTGTTTGTTTACCTTTGCTACTTTGTAAGGTCCTGATCCGATTGGTTTTGTATTTGCATCATTAAGTTCAATAGGGGAAGCTTCCCATAAAGATGCTGGCATTATGCCGAGGGTTGTGTTTTCTAAAAAGGATGCATAAGATTGTTTTAGTGTGAATTTAACCGTCTTTTCATCTATTTTTTCAACACTGACACCATCCCAATTTCCTCTTTTAGGACTTTTTATGACCGGATCCTTAATTTTATTTATGGTAAAAACTACATCATCAGCACCAACCGGTTTTTCGTCATGGAAATAAATTTCATTTTTCAAAGTAAAAGTATATGTTAGACCGTCTTTTGACACTTCATATTTTTCAGCTAAATCTGGAGTAAGAGTGCCGTCTGAATTTTTTCTCATTAATCCGGAATAAATAAGCGATACCAAATCTTGATCGGCATCGGAAAATGCCAGTACCGGATTTATAAAACGGGGAGTGCCGACAATACCTTCAGTTATAGATCCTCCCTGTAAAGCTACCTCCACCATAAAAGATTTGTTGATATTCTGAAGTATTATTATGGTGCTTAAACAAAGAATAAATACAAAACTTAAAAAAATAAAATACTCTCTTTTTGAAAAATGAGAGATGGCTCTTTTTATTTCATTTTTTGACGGCAACAAACTAAGTATACGACTGTAAAGATTTTCCATAAAACTAAAATTTAATGTAAAATTCCTTAGGCTAATACTAGGCAGCTTTTATTATTATAGCCAGAAAAGCGGACAAAGCGAAAAGGATTCCACAAACAATAGATAAAATAAAAAGAAAATATTCAAAACCCCGGCGAGTGTGATGAAAAGAATCACCGTCACTCCCTCCTAATGCGCCTCCCAACCCCGCCCCTGATTGTTGAAGTAATATTGCCGAAACTAATATCACAGAAAGTATTATCTGCGCATAAGGCAGTATTATAGCTACTGATTGCATGAAGTTAGTATTGCATAAATTGCTTCAAAAAGCAATTTATTTAACTTAAATCGTTCCAGACCAAAAGTTTCCATTCGTTCTTTTTAAACCAATGAGGAATGTATGAGCAAATAGCCATGCCAGCATTTTTAATCGGATTAAAATAACTTAGATTATTATATTTAGAAGCAGTAAGTTCATTTCCGTAGAGCATATAAGACACTACCATTTTTAAGAAAACGCCATGAGTAATCATAATAATTCTTTTTTCTCTTCTTCTGGCGATATAGGCTAATAATTTTTTTGCTCTTTTTTTAAGATCAATGAAATTTTCTTCGTCAGAAATTCGCAAGTCATCAGGATGGTAGCTTCCGTCAATACGATCTATAATTTGTTTAACTCCTTTTTCTTGACTCCAATGGCCTATTACTTCGGAAGGATTTTTTCTTTCCACTAGAAGATCAGAATATTCTACCGGTATTTTCAGTTCTTCAGCAATAATTTCTGCCGTTTCTTTAGTGCGCTGATATGGACTGGAGATAATAACTTGAGGACACCCTTTCTTTTTTGGAAACCTCAAAGCTGTAGCCAATGCTTGAACTCTGCCTTTTTCAGTCAAAGACCCTTCTGGCCCCTGCCTGATATTTTTGGCGTTATTTTCAGTTTCGCCATGTCTCACGAAATATATCAGTTTTGTTCCCATAAACGCTATTTTACCACGAATTTATGTTATACTTAAGCTATGAAAAAGGAAATTTCGATGTTAGCTTTATTTCAAACACTATTTCATAACTTTAATGCTCGAGCTTTTAAGGATGCCACCCTTGCTTTTAAGAAACACCTGGATGCTGGAGGCAAAATGCTGGTGGCTATGGGTGGAGCCATGTCCTCCGCTCAGATTGGTATTACTCTTGCCCCGATGATTAAAGAAGGAAAAATTCACGCTATTTCTTGCACCGGCGCAAACTTGGAAGAGTCAATTTTCAGATTGGTGGCTCATAACAGTTATAAAGATTATCCGGATTATAGATATTTTACCAAAGAAGACGACGAGAAAATTTTAAATAGAGGAGAACGAAGAGTGACAGATACATCCATTCCGGAAGAAGAAGCGTTTAGAGTAGTAGAGCCGATTATTTTAAAAAGATGGAAAGATGCGCAAGCCAAAGGTGAGCGCTATTTTCCACATGAATATTTTTATCAGATTTTATTATCGGATGAACTGAAAGGGAAATATGAAGGCAACCCAGATCATTGCTGGCTCTTGGAAGCCGCGAAAAAGAATTTGCCTATGGTGGTGCCGGGTTGGGAAGACTCAACGCTCGGAAATATTTTTGCTGGATATTGTAAAACAGGAGAAGTAAATCCAGCCGTTATGAAGACGGGCGTGGAATATATGGTGTATCTTTATGATAAATACAATGAGCTTTCACAAAGTGGTCCAGGTTTGGGATTTTATCAAATTGGTGGAGGAATTTCCGGAGACTTTCCGATTTGTGTTGTGCCTTCTATAAAATATGATTTGAAAAAAGAGGTCCGACCTTGGGGATATTTCTGCCAGATTTCGGACTCTACTACTTCTTATGGATCGTATTCAGGAGCCACTCCGAATGAAAAAATAACTTGGGATAAATTAACCAAAAATACTCCTATGTTTGTTATAGAATCTGATGCCACTATCGTCGTGCCTTTAATGTTTGAAGCCATTTTGGATCGGTATAATATTATTGAAAAATAGTATAGTCAACCTGCCAGGTTGACGAGTTTGACATGTGGATAACTATTTTGCTTTCCCGTCGGGGGGCGTATTCTAACCAATAGCTTGGACGGAATTAATTAATAATTGACTGGGTGTTTTTAAATTAATTCCCATGTGAAGTCTTTCGTAATTGTAGTATTGCAAATATTTCTTTAAAGCACAATTGATACTTTTTACATCTGTATTAACTTTATCAATACATTCTTCTTGTAAGGTTCGATTAAATCTTTCAATATGAGCATTGTCATTCGGTTTACCAATTCTGGTATATCGATGATCTTTTTGTATTTGAGTAATGAACCATTTACCAAATTCTGGACCGTGATCACTTTGTAACATATTAAATCTAAATGATGCATGTCTCTGAGATTCTCTGACAAAATCTAAACAAATTTTGCTATTCATTTTTTCATAGCATTTAGCATAGACCCATCTGGAATATACATCAATTAAGACAAAAACATAGATTCTTTCCTTCTCACTAATCATGAGGTGAATAGTATCAATTTGTACCAAATCACCTGCTTCAAGGGGATATGGACGATCTACATGAGGATGATATCGTTTCCACTTGCTTCGCTTTTTTAAAAGACCATGTCTGTCGAGTGTTCGTTTCACCGATGACAGAGAAATTTTAATTCCTTGATTCAGCAGTTCTTGATGCACCACCTCCGAGCATCTTCTATTTTTAATTCTAGTCTGAAATATTTTCCAAACCAAATCATCACTTAATTGTTTCGGATGATGGTGTGGTTTTGAAGACAAAGTAGGGATGACTCCGTATCCCCAGATTTTTGCTTTCTTGACCCATTTACAGATAGTACTTCCACCTACTCCAAACCTTCGACCTACTTCTTCCTTACTAAATCCTCTTTTTACCATATACGCAGCATCTCTGCGTACCTTTGATATGTGTGGGTTTTTTGTGTATGACATATATCTATCTTACTCACCTCAATCCGTCCAAGCTAGTGAACCATTACGTTAATCTTGACTTTTTTTTATAAAGTAGTATATTAAATAAAATTTTCTTTTCAATAAAATAGGAGAAATGAAATGAAAAAGCAAATTATTGAATCTTTATTGAGGAATATGGGTATTACTATAAATGGTAGTAACCCGTGGGATCCACAAATATATGATGAAAGGTTTTATAGTCGTGTATTACGAGAAGGGTCATTGGGTCTCGGTGAGTCCTACATGAACGGCTGGTGGAACTGTCAACATATTGATCAGTTTATTGAACGAATACTCAAGAATGGGACGCCATGGGTTGGAACGACAAACTCCAAGCCAAATATGAACATAGGATTGGTGGACAATTTCGCAGAATGTGGGAATACTATCTCCTCTCTTGTGCTGGCTCGTTTCGAGCTGGTAATATCAAACTGTGGCAAGTAGTTCTAGCTCATCCGGGTGAACATAAGAACTATCATGTAGTACGATAATTCATTGAAAGTTACATGCCTCGCAAAGATCATTTTTGCGAGGCATTTTTATTTACTTTACAACCTGTGTTTGATTATTTATTGTATTTGTTGATGCTTCTTCTTTATCAAAATAATTTACCAAAAAGACTCCAATCAATCCTAAAATTATCATTCCCAAAAAAACAATCAGGGTTTTTAAAAAATGTCTTACCATTTTTTGATTATACTATTACTTTCTAAATTAGTCATTTTTATTTTACTATTCCTCGATTGAAACTGTAGCGACATTTTGAGATTGGTCACAATCTATCAGCCATTTCATCGGCAAAGTATTGCTTGAAAGTTTGATGATTTTAAAACTATAACTTTTTATGTTGTAAACCGAATCAATTTTTACGGTACGGTCGATGGGTACACGATTATCTATCATAATAAAAGTATTATTTTTATATGTGACATTGCTTGGAATCACCTGGCATGTTTCATCAAATTGAATAAGAGTATCTTTGTATTTTGCTAACGCTTGAGCATAACTCATAGACGATGTACTTTTATCAGTATTGATACTACCCG
>Ga0208373_1005266_pt1 | contig 10946 bp, 11 predicted proteins | sample RifOxyC2_FD_184036 | JGI IMG/M metagenome (GOLD analysis project Ga0208373, IMG submission 184036) | Soil microbial communities from Rifle, Colorado - Rifle Oxygen_injection C2 (SPAdes) | ecosystem: Environmental > Terrestrial > Deep subsurface > Rock core/Sediment | place: Rifle, Colorado... | reverse complement strand
GACGTAGCGGCTTGAGGTCGAAACGGTCGTCCAGTGCGCCACCAAAAGCCAGAAAAGACGCGGCGGCGATGATGCCGACCAGATACTTGGCCTTGATGTGCGAACCGTTGAACAGGCCGAACGAGGACATGACCACGACTGCCCCGACCAAGGATAGGTAGATGGCGAACCCACCCAAGAGCGGCGTCGGGGTGCTATGCCGCTTTCGGCCAGTCGGCCGGTCGAGCACGCCGTACCGCCGAGCCATGATCCGCACCAGGCTGGTAACGGCCATCGACAGCGCAGCCGCACCGATTAAGGTCAGGAAGAAAGTCATAGAAACCTCCACAAAAGTCGCTTTCGCAGCGAGATTACCGAATTTTGAGCGAAAAACCGCAACAGGCGACGATGTTTATATGGAGTATAAGAGCCTGTCTAAAATCTTACCTTCCGGACCGCTTCTGTCTCGTTCCGGCTGCAAACGCCTCAGGACTCCTCGCTGTGGGCACCGCCACGCCTCGTCGCCCTTCGGCGTTTTCGCTTGGAACGGTGACCCGAACGGCCCTGGAAGGCAGATATTAGACAGGCTCTAAGAGCTTTTGCGGTTTTGCAGCCGAAACTCGGGAATCGCAGCCGAAATGGACTTTTACGGAGGTCTCCATGGGTTTATGTACAGAAAGTATCATAAATCTTCCGGGAGGTGTTAGCGGATGAGGTCGTCTCACAGTATGGATAGTGGATCGGGATCGATAATCGCTGGGTCCCGGCTCTCGGGCCGGGATGACAAGCAAAAAATAATGTTGTCTTGGCCTCCACTTCACCCTATCGTTCCGGCCTCCAAGCCGGGACCAAAATAAAAAACTGACCTTAAATCATGAAACATCTTACATATTCGCTCGAATTTACTTTATCAAGAGTTAATTAAAGTTAATTACTGTGCCGGGGCTTGGGTCCCGGTCGCGATCCAAAACAAAATTCTGACCGTCACGACAAGGGACTCGTTATTTTTTTGAGCTGAGGATTGGTTACTTGCGTATAGACCTGTGTCGTGCGGATGTTGGAATGTCCCAGAAGTTCCTGCACAAAACGTATGTCCGTTCCGTTTTCGAGTAGATGCGTGGCGAACGAGTGACGCAGGGAGTGGAAAGTCGCCGGCTTGGCGATGCCGGCCTTCTTCAGGTTGGTCGCGAATACCTTCTGGAGCGTCGTGGAAGTAAGCTTGCCTCCACGTTCGCTCTCGAAAACGAAGTCACCGGCACCCCTTCCGGCGAGCAATCGTCCCAAATCTTCCTTAATTTTTGCCGGCAAGATCGTAAGGCGGTCCTTGTTGCCCTTAGCGTTCTTGATGTGCAACGTCAGTGCGTCAAGATCGATGTCTCCGGCGCGTAAGTTTACGGCTTCGCTGACGCGCAAGCCGGAACCATAGGAAAGTGACAAGATGAGCTTATGTTTTGTGTTGACGGTCGCAGTAATGATTCGCGCTATTTCGTTCCTCGACAGCACTATCGGAAGCTTTTTGGATCGCTTGGAGAAGCGAATGTTGACGCGTTCCTTGATGCCAAGTATCTCGCGATGAAAGAACTTGATCGCGTTAAGATAGAGATTCACTGTCTGCGGAGCGTTCCCCCTATCCTGTTTGGCCAAAAGGAACTGCTTGATCGAATCGATGTCCAGACTTTCAAAATTCCGCCGTTTATACACAAAATACTCACTAAGGCACCGTAGATAGCTCTTTACGGTTTTCGGGCTATAATTACGTAGTCGCAGCTCATCTTCGGTCTTTAGTAGATGCCCATCCATAGAGTTTGTATAATATACTCAATGGCTTCATTATATATTACACACATGGGATAGAAACTAGTTATGTGCCATAGTGAAAAGCCAAAAAATTTGCAATTTTTGATATTTTTGGTAATTTACTTTTAGGCAAGGTCGCCATAACTAACAAATTTTATTTACTAACGGAGAAAAATTATGTCAGAAAAATTTGAACCTCGTATAGAGGGTGAAGAAAAGGAACACAAGCCAGTTCCATCCGAGCTACGCGAAAAAGCAATCGGAAAAATCTTGGAAAAAAATCCCAAGATGGAGGAGCATACAAAAGAACAAATGAAAGATCAAATGACTAGAAATGGTCGTTGGGGTACTTGTGTTGATTGTCCTGATGCTGAAGGACGCAAGTACGGAGACAATCGTGATATGTACAAAGTTTTTCCAGAAAAGTGTCCAAATACAGATCGTTACGACCACTGGCTAGGAGTTGATGTTTTAGAAAACAAGAAGTAAATTCCAAAAATATAATGGCTGCCCTTCGGGACAGCCATTGCTTTTTACTACAGCACATAACACAGCGTATGCGGTTCGGGCTTTCCCCGAAAGCCCTCACCCATATTTTTTGCCCTTTTCTTTTGATAAAAAATAAGGAAGCGGGCAAAAAACATCGCATACGCTGGAACGTTATATGACATTTAATTTTAAGCTTTTATATGCATCATCCTAACAAAGACATAATGGATAAGGCTATTAAACTTGCCCATGAAAAATTTAAGGAAGGTGGGCATGCAGTTGCAGCTATAATTGTTAAGGATGATGAAATAATTTCAGAAGCCTTTACGACAGTCAGGCGTGATATCGATCCTACGGCTCACGCAGAAATCAATGCAATCCGATTCGCGGCCAAAAAACTTGGGAATAAATTATTCGATTGCTACCTGTATACAACATATGAACCGTGTCCAATGTGCGCCTCGGCCGCTATATGGGCAAAAATGAAAGGTATAGTATATGGAGCTGGGATGAATGATCAAACAGAATCTCATCCACAAAGAATTACTATTGCGGCTTCTGAAATTATTAAAAACGGGACACCAGAGCTAGAACTATATCCAGAGTTTATGCGAGATGAATGCAAAAAGTTGCTTGACCTAAAAGCTTAAAATTAAACATCATATAACAGCGTGTATGAGGTTCAAGAAAAAGTGCGTTAATAATTTTCAAAGGTTGCACTTTTTCTTTCACCCAAATTTCGCCTCCTCTAGGATAAAATAATATGGAAGTCGGCGAAACTTCTCATACACGCAAACGTTAGGCGAAATACATTTTTTATTTCATATCATCGTTGGGGGTGAAAATTTTATCAAAAATAATTATGCGCGAAAAATTCGAACAACCAAAACCAGAGCAAGAAACTGAAATATCACAACCTGAATCACTGGCAGAAAAATTACAGAAATCTGCAGTAGAGGCGGAACACGGTGAACCGTCTTTGTTGGTGGATATTTATTATTCTGCCCATGATACTCCAAAAGACTTTGAAAAACTGGCAGATTTTTTGCACCAGTCCGATATATATATTCCTGAATGCATAGGCTGGTCTAGCGTTGACCAAGCGCATTATGACGCTATATCAGAAGGCAGAAAAACACCCGAGGAAATAATTGAACGTCTTAAAGGTACAACGCCAGACATGTATCCGCCCCACGACACAAAACTGAAAGAGTTTGAGATACTTCACAACTCTCACAAACCGATAACTTTCATTGATATACCACTTCGTCATCCATTGACACAAAGATTCAATGCGCTTGATGCCGCTTTTCTTGAGCAACTTACCGGTCACTTTGAGGATGACTTGCAGTTGTACAAAAATTTTCTAGAACAATTAGCACAATTTCAAACAGAACGGGAAGAATATATACTTTCTCAGTTTAAACCTAAGGTCGCTGAACTTTTACAAAATCACCCCGAGCTGGAAGAAAAAGTAGAAATCAAGGTTTTGATAGCTCTTGGAAGTATACACACTCCAATATGGCACTCCCTCAAGAAAAGTGGGCAAAAATCTACTGCGTTTTTCAAGACAAAGCCTTATGTTTACAGCCATGAAAATGAAGTAATCCGAAAAAATATGTTTGGCAAGGAAGTAAGCGATGAATTAGTCGCAAGAGCGTATTTGGAATCAGAATTTTTCGCGCATTTTACACCAGCGAGAGATGAGGACACAGAAAAATTAGCAGTTCTTATGAGAACCGTAATTGATCAATTTAACGTCAGCGACATAAAGAATGTTTTTGACAAAGTTGAACAAGAGAATGACTTTATGGATACGTTTAGGTCGGCGTGCCAAGAAAAAAACATTCAACCAGAAATAAAGAAGCAATTTAACAAACTTTTTGAGAAATAAAATTTTTACCCCCTTTATTAAAAAATAAAAAATGTACATCGCCTAACAGCGTATATCTGGTTTCGCTCCCGCTGGTCGCTCCACCCATATTTTGCTTCGCTACGCTCCGCAAAACATCAGATATACGCGAACGTTAGGCAAAATAAATTATTTGTAAATTTCAATTTTTATGGAGATCGCGCCTTACGATGAAAAATGGCCAAAAATTTTTCAGGCTGAGAAAGAATTGATATCCTCCAAGTTCGGTGGTGATTTTCTTGATATCCAACATATTGGCAGTACTTCCATACCACGGATGTCTGCCAAGCCGATTATTGATATAGCGGTTTTAATTCCTTCGCTTGATGTTGCTGAAAAATATATAGCCCCTCTTAGCGAGCTGGGATATCAATTCTTTAAAGATCGTTCGTCCGTTGAAAGACTTTTTTTCGTTAAAGGTGAACCACCCAAATATCATCTTTCGTTAGCTCAGCCTGAAAAATTTTCTTATTGGAAAAGACAAATTCTGTTCAGAGACTATCTTATTCTGCATCACGACCTGGCGCTTGAGTATGAGGCATTAAAAAAATGTTTGATTGAAAAATATCCTGATATAAGTCAACCATATTCTGATGGTAAGAATGAATTTGTACAAAAAATTTTAATGCTCGCTGATAAAAATAAAAATTGAAATTTACAAATAATTTACATCGCCTAACACGGCATATCTGGTTACGCCCCGCAATACTGCGGGACTCCACCCATATTTGCCTCCGCTACGCTACGGCAAACATCAGATATGCCGATACGTTAGGCGAAATGCTTTTACGAAAAAAGCACATCGCCTAACAGCCTGTATGCGGTTCCGGTATCGGTGGGGGCTTTTTTCGGGTGGTATTTGGGGGCATTTTATTCTTGAAGTAACTCAAAATATTATGTTAAAAAAAGCGGTCATGCTCTATGGCAGGTTTCCAGAAAAATTCGATGACGTGCCAATCATCGACATTCCTTCCTGCAACCCGAATAATGAGATTAACTGGATGGGCTGGACTAAAAAAGAATTAGAAAAACAAGGCTGGCGTGTTGTCTGCCCCATTATACCAGAGGTATGGAAAGCGCCGTACAGCGCATGGAAGAAAGCACTCGATGAGGCGGGTGTTGATGAAAATACTACGTTGGTCGGGCTTAGTCAGGGGGCAGGGGCTATCGTAAAATACATTATTCAGAATAATAGAAAAATCAGGAAACTCATTCTTGTGGCACCAGCTCGAACACACACACCAGAGTTTGCTGAATTTTATGATTTTGAGATAAATGATGGTGTAAAAAAATTAATTGAAAAAGGCACAACAATTTTCGTTTCTAACGACGATTGGCCGGGTATTTTAGAAGGGGCAAAATCTTATGCAAATGATTTAGATGCCAAAGTCGTGCGTTTTAATGACCGTGGTCATTTTTCGTTTCTAATTCCGACATTTCCTGAGTTATTGGACGAAATGACAGAAAACCACGACGAATAAAATGCCCCCAAATCGATAATATCTTTTTGGCCGAAAAAAGCCCCCACCGATACCTCCACCCAAATTTTTGTTCCGTTTCACTGCACAAAAACTTCGCATACAGGCGTACGTTAGATGAAATTTTGTTCAATAATTACTTTTTTATATATTTAAGAGGAAGAATAAGATGAATGATTTCGAAAAATACATAGAAGGCCTTGCTGACCATGAGGACGAGAAGAGTAAATCTTTTCTTGATCCAAGGAAACGCATTCTGGTTAATGCCGGAATTCGCCTGAATTGGATTGGCGACTTTTTAGCTAATCCCAAAATTAAGTACAAAAAAACCGAAGTGTCAATAAACCAAGTTCTTTTTACTGGCACAACTCCTGACTGGAATAAAATCCTAATAGATAAATGCGAACGTTCAGTTAAAAAGTTTCGAAAACTAATTAAGCAAGACAAAAAAAGCAAGAAAAGATTTATTCAAGAAGCGTCTTTCGGGAATGAACCAATTTTAATGCGTGGTCCCGATGAAAAAGGATTTTATCGAGTCTTTGATGGTATGCATAGATTTGTCGGTGCCGTTATTGAAGAACGCGGAACTGTAACAGCCTATGTGCCGATTAACGAAGATAAACATCTCCCCGTCTGCGAGTCTCACACCGTCTATGATTTAATTCGCGGTTTTCAACGACATGCCAAGGACGATAATGGAAAAACAGAACTCTACCACGCATTAAAATTGTTAGCTCGTACCTATGAAAACGTTATAGAGCTTCTTGAAACCAGATTTAATTCGACGTATGTTGCCGATGACGAAGTCCAAGAAATCATTGAAAAAGTAATTAAAAAAATAAAAAAGTAATTATTGAACAAAACTCAAGGGGGCGCTGCGCTTCTGGTCTGCCTATTTATTTTAAAATATAGGGATAGTCAATTTAGTTATTTTTTTCTTCTAATACAATAAATTTATGACAACAGAAAGATTCAATCCAGAACCAAATTTTCAAAAAAAGGAATCTGAACATCCACCTTCTATAGAAGAACGAAGTAATGCAACTCCTGAAAAAGACAAAGATGCACTTGTTTCATTCCTCGCCAATATCAGGGAGTTAAAATCTACTCTTTCTGGCACAGAAAAAACTGAAGAAGCTGAAAAAAGTTTGCGAGAAGCGATGGAAAAATTACGAGCTGCGGCAGATCACACACCGCCAGAGGAGTCTACTAACGAACCAATTTGGATAGATTTATATAAAGAATTCCAAAGTTTGGTTGACTTAAAAAAACAATCAAAGGGTGACATTGGTAAGGTGTTTGAACTCGTATTTGAGGAATATAGAGACTTTATCGAGGATGAGCTGGTTTACTTTGCGATTGAAGAATTAAAACTGACTGGCAAAAAATTCGATTTACAAGAAATTATTGGAAAATTATATGGGTACACAATGGAAGAATATTATGCTACCAAAGACAGGAACAGAGATCATGTAGTAGACAAAGTCCAAGAATTAAGAGACCAACCGGAGATCACATTTGAGACAATCGAACAACTTCATGCCATAAATAATCAAGGAATTGTAGCCAAGTCTGCTTCCCGTTTGCGTAGAGATCCTGAAGATATTTCTACTTTCTCAGTAAGGGTAGGAATACTAAGTGAAGATGTTCAAGCTGAAGTCAATGACATAGTAGCGCGTGCGAATAATCTAATCACAGAGATACCGCCAGAACAACGGCTCAGCACATTAAAAAGAATTTGGTACGAAATCCGCGCCGCAAAACTTCACAATGATCTTTTAGATGTTCATCCATTTCTTGATAGAAACGGAAGTACTTCACTGTTATTCTTAGAGTTAATGATGTCTAAAGTAGGATATGAACCATCGCCAAAACGTGAATCTAACTATTATAATCACATACGAAAAGCGTTAAACAATAATTTAGCAGCTATTGCCCTGATTGCCTCTGAAATGTTTCGAATAAAATTTGTTCCTGGTCATTATCGTGGAGTTACAACACAATCGCCAGATAAACAAAAACAATATAAGGAAAGTTTGCAGAGAAAACGAAAAATGAATGATGAAGAAAAAAATAACTAAATTGACTATTTAAACGAATCAAAAAATAAAAAGTGAAAATAATTTACATCCGATAACACTGGATATGCGGTTCAAGAAATTGTGCGTTAATAATTTTCAAATGTTGCACAATTTCTTTCACCCATATTTGCCTCCGCTTCGCTAAGGCAAACATCGCATATCCAGAAACGTTAGGCGAAATTGCGAAAACTTTTTATAACCTTGGCAAAAAATTTCAAAAGTCAGACACCACCAGCAAGCTGGTGGCTTGATGAGTTGGGCTGCCCCAAGGGCAGTCGGGTATCCCCGTTAGTTAAGTTAGAAGGTTCCCTGCTGTCTGTCCTGGTCTTCCTGAGCTCGAATGTATTTCCGGATCGCCTCAAGATCGTAGCCGACGGTCGAGACGGCATACCCTCGCGCCCAGAAGTTCTCGCCGTCGAAGTTCCGCCCCCTTCCCGACATCCGGGCGGTGGCGATGGCGCCCTTGCCCTTCAGGAACCCGATGACCGAAGAGACGGAGTATTTGGGCGGGATCTCGAGGCACATGTGGACATGGTCGACGACGAGCTTCCCCTCGACGGTCCTGCACTCCTTCTGGCGGGCGAGCCCATGAAAGATCGCTCCGAGCCTCTCGCGTATCTTGCCGTAGATGGCCTTCTTCCGATACTTCGGCACGAATATGACGTGGTATTTGCAGTCCCAGCTCGAATGGGATAGGCTCTGGTAGAGATTCGACATAGTAGTCGCTACGGGGGACCTCCCGGCCCATCAGCCACCAGCTCCCCTCAGCCTACTATGTTTTTGTTACCTTGCGTGAAGGTCAAACCTTTCGGGTCCACTGGTCGAACCAGTGGATTACCTGATGGGCATATATTTATAACTGTTGCTTAACCCAGCCTTCTGTGTTTAAAATAGGTTCGCGGTTGCTAATGGCCTGTCTAAAATCTCGCCTTCCGAACGGCCACATGCTCTAAACGGCCCGGTAGCCAAGCAGTAAGGCAGGAGTCTGCAAAACTCTTATGCGTGGGTGCAATTCCCGCCCGGGCCTCCAGATGAAGACGCTCCTAATTGGGAGCGTTTTCGTTTAAAAAAGTTGGTTTCGAAGTTGATAAAATATTACTTGTGGATTAGTTGTTATCAGTCAAAAAGCTTTTTTTATCCTCATAAAAGGAATAAGATGGGTATAAATTCCAATGGAGTATCAACAAGAAATGAACACGTCTTGCACAATCGGAGTGGATGTCGGTGCGACAAAAATTGCCGCTGGCTTGGTTAGGGGCGGCAAGGTCGTTAAGAAGGTCTCTATAGTCCACAGTTTTAATATCCACAAAAAAAAAGATGAACTATTGGCGTTAATAGACCAGACCATCGAGTCACTCTGGCGATCGGAAGTTGTTGGTATAGGCCTGGGGTTGGCTGGCATTACCGACCAACAAAAGGGAATCTTTCTAAATGGGGTCAATTTTCCACCGTCTTTCCGTAACATCAACTTTCCGGCAATTCTCAAAAAATACGACTGCCCGATACGGATCGATAACGATGTACACGCTTTCGCTCTGGGGGAAGCTGTTTATGGAGCGGGGCGAGAATACGGTCTGGTCTTCGGGTTGGCAATAGGTACTGGAGTTGGCGGTGCCTTGGTAGTCGACGGTTCTGTATTTCACGGAAGGGACAATGCGACCGGAGATATCGGTCACATGATCGTGCAGATGGAAAATGGGATTCAGTGCAGTTCGGAACAGTCAGGACATCTCGAATCCTACATTTCGGGCACCGCACTCAGACGACTGATTGCCGAAAGGTTCTCTAAACCAGTCGAACTAGAACATTTGGATGGATTGGTGTTCGCTGGAAACCGCCAAGCAACCGAAATCGTCGAGTTAGCCGGTCGAGCCTTGGCTGTAGGATTGGCTAACGTCATTCAGACCATCAATCCTGACATCATCATCGTGGGAGGGGGTCTATCGCGAATGCGGACACTCTGGAAGGTCTGCAGGGGACGATATAAGGGACTCGTCACCTACCGACAGCCGCGCTCCACTCCGGTGGTCATCTCCAAACTCCAGAACGATGCCAACATCCTTGGTGCAGCCCACCTGACTTTGGCCGATTAATACCGACTTTGGACAAATTACTCAAATTCGTTCCTCTGCTGACCTAACCCAATGACCGTGAGTAACACCATACGAAAATTCACCATCAAAAAGAACGGTCGCCGAAACAGCGGTTTGGGGCTGACCTTAAGGTCGGGGAGAAAAAGGTCTAATGGTCTGTTTCGACATCTGCTTGGAAAAAGGATCAAGTCCGTTGGAGGTTACTTGGCTCTTTGGCCGTATATCCTGGCTCTAACTGTATTGATCGGTTCACTGGTTATTCTCGGACTCTATATCTGGGTTCGTCAGGACCTACCAGACCCGAATCGAATTGCCATCAGAAACATCGCTGAAACCTCGAGAATCTACGATCGAACCGGCGAGGTGATTCTCTATGAAGTGCACGGCAACGAGAAACGGACCTTAGTTGAATTGGACCAAATCTCTCCTTATGCCATTCATGCCGCTATCGTTGCGGAGGACCGAGACTTCTACACCCATAGCGGCTTCAAAATAACCGGCTATCTTCGAGCTTTCGTTACCAACCTGAAGACCGGCGGTCGTGGCCAAGGCGGATCGACCATTACCCAGCAGCTGGTCAAAAACGCACTGCTCTCACCGGAAAAGACCTACACCCGTAAACTTAAGGAGTTGTTGCTGTCGATCCAGATCGAACGGAGTTTTGATAAGGACACAATCCTCAAAATGTACCTCAATGAGATTCCGTACGGGTCGGTCAATTACGGCATCGAGAGTGCAGCCGAAACCTTCTTTGGCAAGAAAGCGTCTAATTTGGATTTGGCCGAAAGTGCAATTCTGGCCGCCTTACCGCAATCACCATCTCGCTTCTCGCCATACGGTAGTCATGTAGACGAATTGATCTCCAGACAGCGCTGGATTATCGACTCGATGGTCGAGTTGGGTTACGCGACCCAAGAGGAGGCTGATCAGGCCAAGACTAGGTTCCCGGAGGCGGCAGATCTTGAAAAATCGGTCCGTCCAAAAAATGTCACGATCGTGGCGCCACACTACGTCTTCATGGTCAAGGAATTGTTGGCTGAGGAGTTAGGGGAGCAGATGGTGGAACGTGGGGGTCTTAAAATTATCACCACACTCGACGCTAAGAAGCAGTCCATCG
>Ga0208373_1005265_pt1 | contig 10948 bp, 10 predicted proteins | sample RifOxyC2_FD_184036 | JGI IMG/M metagenome (GOLD analysis project Ga0208373, IMG submission 184036) | Soil microbial communities from Rifle, Colorado - Rifle Oxygen_injection C2 (SPAdes) | ecosystem: Environmental > Terrestrial > Deep subsurface > Rock core/Sediment | place: Rifle, Colorado... | reverse complement strand
AAAGGTGTGCGAACATTTCAGGACATAATCATATGCCGGCAGAACCAGTCCTTTGCCGGCTAATGCCTGGGCTTCTTTCTCATACATGTCAAATAACTGGGTCTGCATCTGGGTGTCAGCCACCTCAAAGTTATATTTGGAGAACTGGACCTCGTCTTCGTGATGGATATTTCCGTAGGTCACGCCCTTGACCCATTCCAAATCATAGACGCTGTCCTTTTTCTGGATAAACATGGCGATGCGTTCCAGTCCGTAGGTCAGCTCCAAAGCCACCTTTTCCAGTTCAATGGTACCAACCTTCTGGAAGTAAGTAAACTGGGTGATTTCCATGCCGTCAATCCAGACCTCCCAGCCCAGTCCGGTGGCGCCTAAGGACGGCGATTCCCAATCGTCCTCGACAAAACGGACATCGTGCTTCTTGAGGTTAATTCCCAATTCCGCCAGGCTCTTAAGATATATTTTTTGGGCATCGGCCGGCGCGGGCTTGATAATAACCTGATACTGGTAATAATGCTGGAGGCGGTTGGGATTATCGCCGTAGCGTCCGTCGGTCGGCCGGCGGGACGGCTCGACATAGGCGGCCTTCCAGGGTTCTGGTCCCAGGGCTTTCAGGAACGTAGCCGGATTGGATGTGCCGGCGCCCTTTTCAATGTCATAGGGCTGGACAATTGCGCATCCGTATTTAGCCCAGTACCGCTCTAATTTAAGGATAATTTCTTGAAAGGTCATGGGACATATTATATTGATAGTGAATATTATTGCAAGATATTTAATTGCGTATCTTAGAAAGAAGGTGATGTATGAACATAACCAAAATCGGCGTCATCGGCGCAGGCACCATGGGTAACGGCATCGCCCAGGTATTCGCTCAATCCGGATTTGATGTAACATTGGTTGATATCAAGCAGGATTTCGTGGACCGGGGCATGGCTAATATCCGCAAGAACCTGGATAAGATGGTCCAGAAGGCCATACTGCCCAAGGACCAGGCCGATAAATCATACCAGCGCATCAAAACCTCACTTTTAGTCAAAGACCTCAAGGATTCCAATTTTATTGTAGAAGTCATTATCGAGGATTTACAAACCAAAAAGAATTTATTCAAGGAACTGGACGCCATTACGACTCCGGACGTGATTTTGGCCAGTAATACCTCGTCTATCTCGATTACCGAGCTGGCCGCGGTGACCAAACGACCGACCCAGGTCATCGGCATGCACTTTATGAATCCGGTGCCGCTGATGAAACTGGTCGAGGTGGTCAAAGGACTGGTGACCAGCCAGGCCACGATTGACACGGTCAACGCACTCTGCAAGAAACTGGGTAAGACGCCGGTCGAGGTCAATGACGCGCCCGGATTCGTGGCCAACCGTATTCTACTGCCGATGATAAACGAGGCGGTCTATACCCTGATGGAGGGCGTGGCCACTAAGGAAGCCATTGATGAAGTGATGAAATTAGGAATGAACCATCCGATGGGACCGCTGGCATTGGCGGATTTAATCGGGCTGGATGTCTGTCTGGCCATCATGGAGGTCCTGCATACCGGTCTGGGAGACACGAAATACCGACCCTGCCCGCTGTTAAAGAAGATGGTGGCGGCCGGACACCTGGGCCGCAAGACCAAGAAAGGATTTTACGATTACGCGTAATTATTATGAATTATGCGTTATTAATTTCGTAACTCATACTTTATAATTTATAATGAGCATCTATGTTATTTGAACTAAGTGAAGAACAGCAGCTGATAAAAGACACGGCGCGCGATTTTGCCGAGAAGACACTGGCGCCACTGTCCACCCAGATTGACCGGGAGGAAAAGATTCAGGATGCCATCATTTCCAAATTAGGCGAATTAGGTTTCTGGAGCATTATCATACCCGAAGAATACGGCGGAGCCGGGTTAGACACCATGTCACTGGCCCTGGTGCTGGAGCAAATCAGCTACGCCTGCGCATCAACCAGCGTAACGCTTTCGGTCCATACTTCGCTGACCTGTAACGCGCTGATTAAATACGGCTCTCCGGAACAGAAGAAGAAATATCTGCCGCGCCTGGCCAAGGGAGAATTAATCGGTGCGTTTTCCCTGACCGAGCCGGATGCGGGCAGCGATGCGGCTTCCATCAAGACCCACGCCCACTTTGACGGAAAAAACTATATCCTGAACGGCGTCAAGACATTTGTCACCTCAGGACCGGTGGCCGGATTAATCGTGCTGTTTGCCCAGACCGATGCCAAGGCAACGCACGGTCATGCCTCCGGCAGATCCGCCGCGGCGGACAAGGGTATCAGCGCATTTCTGGTCGAGCCGGGATTTACCGGTGTCAAGCGCGGACCAGCAGAGGAGAAGATGGGCGTGCGCGGCGCCCCGATGTGCGAGATTGCCCTGGAAGACGCAATCATACCCAAGGCTAACCTGCTGGGGCAGGAGAATAAGGGTTTTAATATCGCCATGGATTTGCTACACTGCGGCCGAATCGGGATTGCCATCCAATCGGTCGGCATTGCCCAGGCCTGTCTGGACGCCTCTATTAAATACGCCCGGGAACGGAAACAATTCGGCAAGGCCCTTAACGAATTCCAGGCGGTTAAATGGAAATTGGCCGAGATGGCTACCGATATAGAAGCCGCCCGGCTGCTGGCCTATCAAGCGGCCCTGATGCGCGACAAAGGCGTGCCCTATGCCAAAGAGGCGTCTATGGCGAAACTGTTCGCATCCACGATTGCCAATAAATCCGCTAAAGAAGCCCTGCAAATCCACGGCGGAATGGGTTATATCAAGGATTTTCCGATAGAACGTTATTTCCGGGATGCCCGGGTAACCGAAATCTACGAAGGAACATCAGAAGTTCAGCATCTGGTCATCAGTAAATTCTTAACCGGCGATTAACAAGAAAAAGGCCAATAAAATGAATCTGACCTTTCACGGCATTCTGGCCGGCGTACTCAGCACCAGCGCATTACTGCCCCAGGTGATGAAGAGTTTGACCAGTAAAAGAACCGAGGACTTGTCATTCTGGATGCTGGCATTAATGATCAGCGGCGGTTTATTATGGTTCTCTTATGGAATACGACTGAAGGACAAGCCCATTATTATCGCCAATGCCGTGATTCTGGGGCTGGTGATTGCACTATTGGCATTAAAGATAAAATACGGGTAATCGGCGCGTCAGAACTTAAGAGTTGACCCGAAAAAGAACCCCTTGAAATCGGCATCCAATTCTTCGTTGGCAGGCGCCCAATCACCGTCCGGCTGGTCTTCGCCTTTAGTCCGATAAGAATTATATCTGTAACCGCCGTCAATAAAGAAACTTTCTGATAGATTATAGCTTAACTTAAGTTCATAACTCAAGGCTGCCCCATAAGCCACAATATGTTCTTTTTTAGCTGGAACCGGAATGTCATCAGGATAGCGCGTGCCTTTATATTCCGCCATAGTAAAAGGCGCATAACCTAAAGAACCGGACAATAATAAACCGGTCAACACCTCTGATTTTCCCTTGACGCCTATCTCCAATCCCTGATAAAGCAGGTCGTATATCTGCCATTTTACCGGTGTTAATATAGCAACCGGCGTATAACTAAACACTGTAGTAAGTGCATTACGGTAATCGACTGAAATATCCAGGTAATTATAACCGAAGGTAAGATAAAACTCATACGGCTCGGTAATATCCGTGACCCGATAATCGGTTGTGAAGGAAAAATTTAATGTCTCTCCGTTACTGGTGGAATAGGAAAGGTCGCTGACCACGCCGTTGGCATCCCAGTCAGTATCGCGGATAGTGCCCTGCCTGATATTACCGCCGCCCAGCGAGATGTTAACCACATATGGCGAATTCCGCTTTTCTGTATAGGCAAACAGGATTTGGGTCATGCCGCCGTCAAGCGGATGGGTGAGCTCCCATTTATTAGAACTGCTTTTGGGGCCGCCATACATCCGGAAATCACCTTTGGTGACCCATTCGCTGATAGAAATCTTATAGTCCGCGTCCGAAAACACCGATGATTGCTCGCTGATAATGACCTGCGAATAAGCGTTTGACCAACCGCAGAAAACAATAATCGCAATTATGGCTAGGGAATGAAAATATTTTACCCCGTTAGAAAGTCCACTAATCAAGGCGGAAATGACAGTTATAGTTCTCACGATGGCATTAAAAAACTTTCTAACGGGGTTCACGCTATGAAAAGTGTTTTTTGTTGCTTAAGGAAAGCCATACCCTGAATTAATCGGATTAAAATTTCCAGCCACCCCCGAAGAAGAATCCCTTAAAATCAGAGGTTAATTCATCCCAGGAACCAGCCCAGGGAGTGCCCGGCTGGTCTTTACCTTTGGTCCGATATGTCTGATACCTGAATCCACCATCGACGGTGAACTGCCTAAAGACATTATAACTCACGGAAACCTCTCCGTTAAACGCGTTACCTTTGCCCAGAATATGTTCGTGCTGGTGAAAAATCGTGTTGGGGTAACGGATACCCCGATATTGCGCCCTGACAAACGGGCTAAATCCAGCCGCGGTTTCCAGCGATAAATCCTTTGTCAGGCCATATTTTACTTTGACGCCGGTTTCAATCCCCTGGTAGACCAAATCGTATATCTGCCATTTCCGGTCCTGCCACGCATAAATATCAACCGGCAGCATATCGGATATAACTATATGGCCATCCTTATAATTAGATGATATCTTCAAATAATTATATCCAAAAGTTACGTACACGTCATAATCATTCTTTGGCTCGGTAACCCTATAATCAACAGCCAAGGAAGAATTAGTCACATCACCATTACTCGTGGAATAAGACAAATCATTGATAATGCCGTTGGCATTCCAGTCCGTATCGCGAATAGTGCCTTCATTGATGTAGCCGCCACCCATCGATACGTGAATCCGATACGGGGAATCCTCTTCAGGCGGAGTATAGGTAAGCAACACGCGTGTCAGGTTGGAGTCAAGCGGATGAGCCAGTTTCCAGGTGTTAAGCGCGTTAGGCGGCCCGCCATACATCTTAAAATTACCGGTGGTTATCCAATGCGTAATTGATATCTTATAATTCGTCTCCGGCGGCTCATTTACCGCTTCGCTTATAAGGGACTGTTGATAAAAGCAAAACAACGAAATGACAATAACGATTAGATACGCTTGTTTTCTCATCGCTTATAATTCAATAGAAGCCATCAGATACCAGCCCTTAAACCCAAATCTGGAAAGAAAACTCTGTCCCATATCAGATTTTACGGTCAGTCTGGTTAATTTATAGCCAATGCCAAATGGTATCTTAGGCACGACACTTAACTTGAGTTCGCCGTATAAGTCAGACCAATATAAATCAGCATCCTTGGTTTTCAGGCTCATCCAAGTCCCGGCTGATTCCAATTGCATATTTTCTGCCAGCCGGCCCTGAATTCGTAAACCAACCACCGGAATCGGCAATCCGAATGTTTTATTCGCCACTAAGCCGGTTGAGTTCGAGGTTATCTGGGCCTCGGTATGGAAATATTTCAGGCCAAGCAGAACCCCCATCTCCGGTTCGCCAGAAGTAACGGGCTGAGCAACGCCTTCGGGAAGCGGCGCAAATTCATATAGCACAGACGCCACACTAATATCCAATTGGGTATCGAGCATCTCGCCGCCGCCGACGAATGTCTTTCCGCCGAAATTAAGCTGTTGGTAACTGCGTTTTCGCCCCTCATAACTGGCCGGGCTGTAGGCGATGATAAATCTGCTCGTCCCCAAAAAACCAATTTTACCTTCAATCTCGGGAACAACAGTTGAATCGGTAATACCCAGCGTATCATTCAAATCAATGCTTGAACCAGCCAGCAAACCTTCATCGGCTCTGATTTTACCGCTGATGGCGCTGTCCCAGCCTAAGCCGCGTACTTTAATAAACGATTCGGCATTACCGGCGCCAGGATAAGCCATAGAAATAATTATTACTATGGCCAAAAGCCAGAGCATATTCCTCATATCAAATCTCCATGCAAACGCCTAACCGCGTGCTAATTTCTTCTTAACATTACAGCCGGGCTTAAAAACCAGGACCTTACGGGCGGGCAGTAATACCTCCGCTCCGGTTTTAGGATTGCGCGCCTTGCGGGGTTTGCGCTCCTTGATGCTGAATACCCCGAAGTTGCGCATCTCTAAACGCCCTTCTTTTATCACGGTATCAATAATAGCGATAAAAACTTCCTTAACAATTTGTTTCGCCAATAAATCGGTTATCTTAAGCCTCTGGGCGATGGCTTCGGCAAGTTCCTTCCTTTGCATCTATTTTCCCTCCTCCAACACTAATTTAGTCAAGACGAAAATTAATATAACTTATTATATATCAAATAATACCGGATAAAGTCAATAAAATAAAAATATTTAGTTTGATAATAGAACCTCATAGGAATAAGAAATTATTCCTGCGGAATCCTGGCGGGTCAGCGGAATGATTATATCAGATTTGCCGTCATTATTTATATCGGAAATAATCGGGGCGCCGTAGGGCATGCCCATAAGCTTATATCCTTTATTAACCGACAATAAATTAAGAGACGTCAAAATGTCCTTATTAAATATTTGCTGCTTATCACCCCGGTAGATGCCCATCTGCGACTCTGTTACCGAAAGCAATAAATCCCGTATTCTATCGCCGTTAAAATCACCCGTTAAACTCCAAATATACGGGCTTTGTATTTTCGGCAGTGACCGTCCCAAGGAAAGCGAGCTGGAATATGAAAACGAGAACGGCAGTTTTATCGAGCGGACATAATCCGGGCTTTTCGGATAGATTTCCGCTGTGGTACTTTTTACCGGACGGGCTAAATAGACCACCACTTCCCATTCAAGCGTCTTGGCCAGGATGGCCTGCAACCCGCCCATCACCCCCAGTTTATTCATCTGGACCAGCACCAAATCATCCAATCCATCGCCATTTAAATCAACCAGGTTATGCTCGATAATCCAGTTATTGGTTCTGATTATCTGATTCGGCGTTTTGGCAAAGAATGTCTTGGACTCATTAAATTGATTCAGATAAATATAAACCGCGCCTTCGCGGTCATCGCTAAAAACAATATCCGCGCAGCCATCGTTATTGATATCGCCGATAATCGGGGCGAGCGCATAGCCGAAATCTATCTCCTGATTCGCGGCATCCTCAGGGATGGACAACAAATTGCCAGCCGAACTAAATACAAAAGTATCTTTGCCATCGCTATCCTGATAGCCGCAGGTAAACCCGCGGATATTATTATGCTCCAGGGTAATAAAATCACTGCGCTGATCATTATTCAGGTCGGCGAATTCAAAAACCGGTAAACTTACATCCGTCGCCAGCGGCTCAAAGATACTGGCGCTGTTATACATCCGTGATGCCACAGCCACAGGCAATTCCTTCGTCCGGGTAATTACCCCCGATAAAATATCCCCATAAGGAACTATACGGAATTTTCCGTTGGCGGGGACAACCACCACGCGGTTACGGCCATCAGACTCGCCAGGTTGACCCTGCAAGGACCCGCCACAGGCCAAGTCAAACATAATTTTCTTGTGAAGCGGCGCGGGAAATCTTTCGTCCCTAAAAATAGTCCGGCAAGGATACCGAAATGCGCCGGCCGTCGGACTGGATATTCCCGACAAATTAATCCCATTATTATTAATATAAATAAGATTGATATCGGAGCCCGCCCCGATAATATCGTAGATGCAAGCATCCTCAGGCAATTTATAAACAGAACTTTTGGCAAATCCGGCGCCTGATGTGGTATTCGAAAAATTATATATTGTCAGATTATGCCCCTGCTGGAATATAATCTCCTGCAATTTATCATTATTCAAATCCCTTAGAATAACATTATCCGCTTCTCCCTGTATCTCGATACTTTGCTGGCTAAATCTAAGGGCGGCATCCTGCGGATAAATACTTGAGACCCAAACAAAACAAAATGCGCCTAAAGCAAGAAACCATAACAACAATTTCGTCATAACATTAACAAAGCATTAATACGGTGGTTATCAAGGCCGAACATAAACATCAGGTAAATTTATCAGCCCACATCCTAACATTATTTATTCGCGAGGTCAATAAGTTTCGCCTAACTACCTTAAGCCTCAACCTCATTTTACCGATAAGGTATCTATGCCCGATTATATCAGCCAGTTTATCGAATATCTCTCATCGGTCCGGAATTACTCCAAAGAGACCATTCGTTCCTATCATACTGATTTAGTCCAATTTAACGGGTTTCTGAAATCTCAATTCCCATCTATGGATTTCCCCGCCATAACCAATCTGGTTATCCGTTCCTATCTGGTCGCATTAAAGGAGAAAAACTATCAGAAGACATCGCTGGCCCGGAAGGTGGCCACGCTGAAATCATTCTTCAAGTTCCTGGCCCAGAAACGGGTGATTGAAAACAACCCGATTACCCTGATACGCTCCCCCCGGATAAACAAGAAACTTCCTGATTTTATGACCGAGTCAGAGGTGAATAATATGGTCCATCAGCCGACAATCCAGGCGCCTAAATTCCGCCCCAATGAAGGCCGGATGGTCGCCTTAAGGGATGCGGCTATCCTGGAACTCCTTTACAGCTGCGGCTTGCGCGTCTCTGAACTTGCCCAACTCAAAATAAAGGACATTGATTTTAATTCATCAGTCGCCCATATTTTAGGCAAAGGCCGAAAGGAACGAATAGTCCCCATCGGCAGTTTTGCCATGAAAGCCATAGATGATTATCTGGCCGCCAGAACAAAAGAAGCGCAGGCAAATAAGAGCAAAGCAGCTGCCAAGCAAAAACCAGCGCTAAGCGCCAGCGTGACCGCGAAGCAACCGCGTCCAGCGAACTCCGCAGAGACCGCGCCAGCGACCGCGAGCTCTGTAAAGACGAGCGAACTAAGCGCCAGCGTGACCGCGAGCGCTAAAAGGGCGAGCGAACTAAGCACCAGCGTGACCGCGAGCGCTAAAAGGGCGAGCGAACAGAATTCATATTTATTCCTTAATCGCTTCGGAGGGGGATTAACAGACCGGAGTGTGCGCAATGAGATTGCCCGCTACCGGCTCGGCACCGGATTGACCAATAAGAAAATATCGCCCCATACCTTCCGGCATACCTTTGCCACGCATCTATTGGACCACGGCGCCGACCTGCGCAGCGTCCAGGAGCTCCTGGGCCATAAAAGCATCTCCACCACCCAGATTTATACCCATATCACCACTAACCGGCTCAGAGAGGTCTATAATCAGGCGCATCCCAGGGCGCGGAAGACCAAACTAAGATAGTTTACAATAAGGTGTATAATAAAAATCCCATCACCGCCAATGCCAGCACGGATAATGAAACCGGAATCAGGGTTTTATACACCCGGGAAAACTCAGAATTGTAATACTGATTGGTCAGGACCAGGCACATATGCACCGGCGAGAGCATCACCCCGCTGACCCCGGAAATATAAGCCAGGATGGCCATGGGCATGACATCTATACCGCCAGGCACAATGGTAGAAAATATCAACGGAAAGGTTATCCCCACAAATCCCACGGTTAAGCCGGTCAGCAATCCGATAATAAAAGGCAGGAATATTATGGTTATGGTCATATAAACAAAAGGGATATTGCCGTCTATCCCGCCGGTAAAGAACCGGCTGAGCTCGCTTATCAGGGTGCTGGACCGCATTATCCCGGTAAAAATAAGCACGCTGACGACCACAAATATCATCTGATAAACCGAGAGCTTGCCAAAGATAACCTTAAGCATTCCAATCACTCTTAACTTCCGGCTGATAAGGATATTAAGAATAGCCAAAGCCAAGCCGGTTAAAACGCAGATGAGCATATCCAGCTTAAACGCCACAAACAACAGAATAATAATTATTATCGGAGAAATCAGATAAGCTATTTTGATTAATCCCTTAAAAGAAATCTTATGAACCCCGTTAGAAAGTTCGCTGTCGCGGTCGCTGCGGTGTTCTTTATTATGCTCCAACGACCGGATAATATCTTTATCTCCGTCTGTGGTCTTTCTAACGGGGTGAGTATGAACATCCAACATCTTGATACCGGGCAGGATAAAAACAGCGCCAATCAGGGCCGAAATCACGGTAAACGGAGACTGAATCAATGATAGCTTATTAAGATTAACGCCGGCCAATCCGGCGGCCAGGACCAGACCCGGATACAACGGCCAGGCATATTCCCAGATATGCCTGAACCAGTAATTAATCAGGGTTTTCTTATGAGCCGGTATACACGTCTCGCTGACCTCATCCATCATCGGAGCGGTAAACAATGCCCCGCCGGGCATGGGTAGTAATCCAATGATAGCCGGGAGAATCGTATAGGTCCAACGGCGCAACCCAAAGTTCTTGATTATCAACTGGCCTAACTCTGTCATCTGGCCCGATGACTGAAGTAATTCCGAGAGCACCAGTATTATTCCGACAATAATAGAGAGTGAAATCGTATCCGGCGCCTGGAGCGTAACCAAAACGGACTTACCGATATCAGAGAACACCGAATTTACGCCTTTGGTGGAAAATCCGATGCCCAGCACCAGCCCGGCCAAAAGAATAGAAATGCTGAAAGGCGCCTTCAGCCGGAGCAACAGCACTATCACGATGAAAACAAGGGTTATTTTTAATAATACCATAAAGAAACGACAGTGTATCTGATTTCCATGTCAAGTCAAATAATTTTTCTAATAGGGTGACGGTAAATTACGGTCTATTGGTAGTGTAATACCGCTCTGTCCGTAGGGTAATGCCGGTCTATGTGTCGGGTAATATGGCAGGGTTGGTGGTGCAATACCTCTCCATATCTACCGTATTACCCCTCTATCCGTGGGGTAATGCCGGCCTATGCCTGGGGTAATATGGCAGGGTTGGTGGTGCAATACCTCTCCATATCTACCGTATTACCCCTCTATCCGTGGGGTAATGCCGGTCTATGTCTGGGG
>Ga0208373_1005262_pt1 | contig 10952 bp, 8 predicted proteins | sample RifOxyC2_FD_184036 | JGI IMG/M metagenome (GOLD analysis project Ga0208373, IMG submission 184036) | Soil microbial communities from Rifle, Colorado - Rifle Oxygen_injection C2 (SPAdes) | ecosystem: Environmental > Terrestrial > Deep subsurface > Rock core/Sediment | place: Rifle, Colorado... | reverse complement strand
TGTTGCATGCCGTGGCGGGTCTCTCAAGGCCCCCGACTTCGACGACGCATATCCGACAGGAGCCGATCGGCTCGAGCGCTGGATGGTGGCAAAGGGTAGGTATCCGCGCACCCGCTTTTTTTGCGGCATCAAGGATCGTCGCACCTTCTAAAACGGTGACGGCCGAACCGTCGATACTGAGCGTTATGTTCTTTTTGTCCATAGCAGTTATTGTCGTCATTTTCACTCTTCCGTCACGAACATGGCTACCCGGTAACAGCGAAGGCACCTCTGCGCCTCGCGAATCGCTTCTTCGGGGTTGTAGCCCTGTTCAATTTCATTAAAGTCGCCGATCCGCTCCGCGACGGATCGCTGATCAAGGTCGCAGCGGATTTCATCCCCGACCCGGTCCACCAACGATGCCGGGAGGTCCATCGCCTTAATCATCCGGTACAACAGTTCACTCTCCGGCAGTCTCATCTTTTCACCGCGCAGATAGAGATCAATCACGTGTGCGGCATGGATGCCGTTGCCCATGGCGTCGATCAGGGCTTTGGGGCCGGTAACGCAATCGCCCGAGGAGAATATCCCCTCCTGAGAGCTCATCAGTGTATCGTTATCGATCGCAACGGTACCCCATTTAGTTGATTTAATGGGAAAATCATCGCTGGAAAAAGAAAAGTCCGTTGCCTGGCCGATCGCGGGAATGACGACATCGCAGGCAAGCATAAATTCAGAGCCCGCGACTTCGACCGGTCGCCTTCGGCCCGATGCGTCCGGCTCCCCCAGCGCCATTTTGATGCAGGTCATTCCGGTCACTTTTCCATCCTCCATCTCAAGCCGGAGGGGGTGGGTGAGAAAATGAAACTCGATGCCCTCCAGCTTTGCATCCCGGATTTCCTCGTGGTCCGCGGGCATCTCCTTTTCGGTACGACGATAGACGACGCTGACCCTCGGATATCCGAGCCTCACGGCACTGCGTGCGCAGTCCATCGCCACATTGCCGCCGCCGACAACTACCACATGCCGTCCCGGGGGAGGATTGAACTTGCCCTGCGGCTGCAAAGTATTCATGTCCCGGAGGAATTCCACGCCGGAAACGAGTCCGACCGGCTTTAAATCCTCACCCGCCATGCCCACATCCTTGCTTCCGTGGGCGCCGATGGCAATAAGCACCGCATCATATTCGGAGCGAAGTTCCTTGAGGGTTATATCCCGTCCGATGCGGACGCCGTAGCTGAAATCCACACCCTCAGCGGCAATCCTCCTCACCTCCGTATTGACGATATCACGGGGGAGCCGATAGTCCGGGATGCCGACCGCGCTCATGCCGCCCGGTTCATTCAGGGCTTCGAATACCCTGACGCTGTAACCGTTTCTTCGGAGAAAAAACGCCGCGGTAACGCCTGCCGGTCCGGCCCCGATGACCGCCACTTTTTTATCTGAGGTCAGGGGAAGCGGGACGATCTGTGTAATCTTGGTTACGGCATTGGAATAGACCTGATCGCTTGAGAAACGTTTGAGGGATTTTATGGATACGGCGGAATCCAGTTCCGCACGGCGGCAGACGGACTCGCACGGCTTGACGCAGACCCGTCCGCAGATTCCGGCCAGCGGATTTTTACGAACTATTATGCTGAGACTCTCAAAATAGTTTCCGCTCCGAATTGCATCGATATAGCGGGGTACGTCAAGATGGGCCGGACAGGCATTGACGCAGGGAGCGGTGGCCATGGCGTGATAAACTCCGCGAGCCAGCGGACGCCGTTCGCGGATCGCCTGTTCGAAAACCTCGGGCATCACCTCCATTACCTTGAGAAGGGCGTTCATTGATGTATGTCCGAGTTCGCACATCGACGCATCACGGATGACAACGGCCATTTTCCGGATCTCGTCAAGGTCGCGCTGAGAACCGAAGCCGGCGGCGATGGCGCCGAGCCTGTCGGCTACAACCTGTGTGCCGATCCGGCAGGGGGTGCAGTAGCCGCAGCTTTCGTCCTGAACCTTCTGGACATAAGCCCGAAACATGTCAACCACCGGCGCCTCGCGGTCGAAAATGAAAAAGCCGTCCCAGCCGATAAATGCCTTCAGCCGGTTTTCTTTCAGCAACTTGTCGACCTCTGAATATGAGTCTTCAATCTTATCTTGAGAAATATTCCGATTGTCGGTGAATTTGTCTTGCCAGGATCCAATGATCACTTTAGCCACAGTTTGGCCTCACTAATGAGAGATATGCTTGATGAAAGCGAGCCGCTTATAGACCAAAAAAAAAAATGTCACAACAAAAAAAATTGACGCGCTCGTTAAAGGATCACCATATCTCTCTCTCAAGTATTCTGGCGATGGACATCATCTGTTTATCGTTCAGCTTGCTGACATTTTCTTCGATCCACCGCAAATCTCCCCGGGCCACCGCGCTCTTGGCATCGGCGCTGATATTGTAGTCTTTTAAGGCGTCGGAACCTTCCATATACAGCCGATCAAAAAAATCGGGATCGTCCACCGTTCGCTCGAGGATCTGGAGAACGAGTGTTTCCCGGATGGCCTTTTTAGGGTTAAGTTTTCCGAGGGCGTCAAAGATCGTATTGCTGAACTCCTTGGGCGTAAACGGCTTGGGAATATAATCGTACGCCCCGAGTTTCATGACCTCACGCGCCGTATCCATCGACGGATAGCCGGTGATCACAAGCACGGTGAGGGTGGGGTTGTCTTTGCGCAACCTGCGGATAACCTCAACGCCGTTTAGTTCCGGCATCATGATATCGGTGACGAACAAATCCACATCACCCCTGCCGGCAATATTGAAACATTCCTGTACGGATGTGGTTGTAACAACATCCAACCCTGTTCCGTCGAGGATGTCCCTGCACGTTTTGAGGATCACCGCCTCGTCGTCCAGGATCAGAACCCGTTTGCCTTTTTCTTGCGTTACATTCATCGTTTTTTCTCCTTGTAAATGGGATCAGGCTGCCTCCACCCGGACGGCGCAGACCTTGAACTCAGGAATCTTCCCGACAGGATCGAGTGCCGGGTTGGTCAGTATATTAACAGCAGCTTCGTGAAAATGAAAGTTCATAAAGATCATCCCCCGATTGGAGCGGGAGGTTATTTTGGTTTTGGCCGGCACCCTGCCCCGGCGGGAAGTGACAATGACCAGTTGCCCGTCCACTACCCCCAGCGCCTCGGCATCGAAGGGGTTGATCTCCACGAGAGACTCGGGGCAGAGTTCTTCGCTTCCCTCCGAGCGCCGCGTCATGGTGCCGGTATGGTAGTGATAAAGGACACGCCCGGTGGAGAGGATAAACGGATAGTCCTGGTCGGGGAATTCCGCCGGCGGGATGTATTCAACGGCATGGAAGAGACCCTGCCCCCGGCTGAATCCGTCCTTGTGGAGGAAGCGGGTGCCGGGGTGATCCGCGCTGGGGCAGGGCCATTGCAGCCCTTCTTCCTCAATGCGGGAGTAGGTGATTCCCCCGTAAATCGGGGCGATCGCGTTGATTTCCGCCATGATTACACCGGGCGGGACGTCATGCAGCGGATAGCCCATCTTCGTTGCAATGGCCGCAATGATCTCCCCGTCCGCCTTGGCCTGTCCCGGCGCCTGCACGGCTTTACGGATGCGCTGCACCCTTCTTTCCGTATTGGTGAAGGTTCCGTCCTTTTCCGCAAAGCATGCGGCAGGAAGGACCACATCGGCAAGCATCGCCGTTTCCGTCAGAAAGATATCCTGAACGATGAGCAGATCCAAATTTTTCAGCGACCTTTCTACATGGGTCAAATCCGGATCGGAAAGCATAGGATTTTCTCCCATGACGTACAGGGCCCTTATCTCGCCCTCTCCCGCAGCGTCCATCATTTCCATTACCGTCTTTCCCGGTTTGGCCGGCAGAGAGACGTTCCATGCCTTCTCGAACGTTATCCGCGCGTCATTGCTGTCCACAGGCTGGTAGCCGGGGAAAACGTTCGGCAGTGCCCCCATGTCACAGGCCCCCTGGACGTTGTTCTGCCCCCGGAGGGGATCGACTCCGCCACCCTCAAATCCGACATTGCCGCACAGCATGGCCAGGTTGGCGCACGACTTGACGTTGTCCGTTCCGGTCGTGTGCTGCGTGATCCCCATCGCAAAGAGAATGGCGGCCCGGTTCGCCTGCGCATAGAGACGCGCGGCCTTCCTCAGGTCTTCAGCGGGGACGCCGGAAATATTCTCGACCAAATCAGGCGTGTAGTTGGCGACTGTATTTTTCAGAACTTCGAAACCTTTTGTTCTATTCTCAACATATTCCCTGGCGTAGAGACCTTCAGCGATAATGACGTTCATCATCCCGTTCAGGACGGCGACATCCGTTCCCGTTTTCTGGCGCAGCCAAAGGGTTGCATAACGAACCAGGTCGATCTCTCTGGGGTCAATTACGATCAGGCCGGCGCCATGCCGGCGGACGGCCCGTTTGATGCGTGACGAGATTACGGGATGGTTTTCCGTCGTGTTGCTTCCCGTGACCAAAAGGAGATCGGTAAGTTCGATTTCCTCGATGGAATTCGTCATGGCGCCGCTGCCGAAGGCGGCGACCATGCCGGCTATCGTCACGGAGTGACACAGACGGGCACAGTGATCGACATTATTGGTGCCGATAACCGCGCGCATGAACTTCTGAAAAAGGTAATTTTCCTCGTTGGTGCAGCGGGCCGAGGAGAGACCGGCGATGCTGTCCGGTCCTGACTCCAACTTGATTTTGCCAAGACGACCGGCGATGAAATTATATGCCTCATCCCAGCCGGCCTCAGTGAACGCCTGGCCTTTTTCCCTCCGGATCAGCGGGACCTTCAGGCGGTCCGGGTGGCCGACAAAATCAAGTCCGAACCGGCCCTTGACGCAGAGACTGCCGTCATTCGGATGCTTATACGCCCGGTTCCCGGTTACCTTGACGATTTTGTTGTTGTGGATATTGAGATCCATCTGGCAGCCGACCCCGCAGTATGGGCAGGTCGTCCGGACCTTTTTCAACTCCCAGGGCCGACCGGCGAAACGGGCCTGTTTGAACGTCAGCGCCCCGACCGGGCAGGCATCAACGCATTCGCCGCAGAAGTAACAGAGGGAATCCACATAGTCGGCATCAAAGGCGGGGCCAACCTTCGTACTGGCGCCGCGTCCTGAAAAATCAAGCACTTCATTGACCTGAATCTCGTTGCAGACCCGAACGCAACGACCGCAGAGGATGCATTTGTTGAGATCACGCCCGATCATGGCGTTGGTAAGTTCGACTTTGTATTCGGGGGGGGCAATTTTAAAACGCGGCTTTTCGAGTCCCAGCTGATAGATAAGATCCTGCAACTCACAGGCGCCGTTTTTTTCGCAGGTCAGGCAGTTGTGATCGCCGGAAGACCAGAGAAGCTCGACGATCATTTTTCTGGCCTCTATGACCTTGGGAGAGTTGGTGGCAATGACCATGCCGGGACCAACCGGCGTGCAGCAGGCGGGAATCAGGGTTCTTGCATTTTCTACCTCTACGATGCAGATGCGGCAGGCGCCGACATCAGTGGTGCCCTCATAATGGCAGAGCGTGGGGATGGCAATGCCCTGCGTTCGGGCAACCTCAAGGATCGTCTGTCCGGCAATAGCTTCAATGTTTTTCCCATCCATGCTCAGGAAAATCTTTTGCTCCATGATAAGCTCCTTCCGCTTTGCATAAGGACAATGTCTTGGGTTTCCCTCGTCAATCAGGAAGGGAAAAACAAAGGTATTGAATCTATACGGTCAGGCCATTTAGGGCCCCGAGGGACCTTTCCCCCGCATGATGCGCTCTTCGTATTCTTTCCGGAAATAGCGAATAGTGCTCAAGACGGGGTTCGGCGCAGTTTGACCTAATCCGCAAAGAGCGGTGATCTTGATCATGCCGGCCAATTCCTCAAGCCGTTCAATATCGCCCGGCTTGCCCTTGCTCTTGGCAAGGTTCGACAGAATCTCGAGCATTCGTTTTGTTCCCTCCCGGCAGGGAACGCACTTGCCGCAGCTCTCGTCACAACAAAACTCCATAAAGAATTTCGCAACATCGACCATGTTTTTTTCATCATTCATAATGATAAGGCCGCCGGAACCCATGATCGCGCCGAGTTCGGCAACCTTTTCATAATCAATGGGCGCATCGAGATGTTCTGCCGGTATGCAGCCGCCGGAAGGACCTCCCAACTGGGCAGCCTTGAATGGTCTGTTGTCGCGCATACCGCCGCCGATATCGTACACAATCGTTCGCAGTGTCGTCCCCATGGGGACTTCCACCAGTCCCACGTTGTTGATGTCCCCCGTCAGGGCAAAGACTTTGGTCCCCCTGCTTTTTTCTGTTCCCACGGAGGCATACCAGGCTGCGCCTTTCAAAATGATCTGGGGAACGCTGGCCAATGTTTCCACATTATTAAGAACGCTTGGTTTTCCCCACAGTCCGGAAACGGCGGGGAAAGGAGGTCTCGGCCTCGGCATGCCCCGCTTTCCCTCAATAGAGGTCATCAGGGCTGTTTCTTCACCACAGACGAAGGCCCCGGCGCCCTGATAAACCTCCAGATCAAAGTCAAATCCGGTATCCAGAATATTTTGTCCAATAAGGCCATGGCCTTTGGCCTGATCAATGGCGATGTTCAATTGCTGGATAGCTAATGGATATTCAGCCCGACAGTAGATATAGCCCTGATGCGCGCCGATTGCTTTAGCCGCAATAACCATTCCTTCGAGAACAGCCTGAGGGTCACCTTCCAGAACACTGCGATCCATGTAGGCGCCGGGATCGCCTTCATCGGCGTTGCAGATAACGTATTTGACGTCGTTTTTTGACTGGGAGGCAAAGCGCCATTTGGCGCCAGTGGGGAAACCGGCGCCCCCTCGCCCCCGGAGGCCTGAGTCGGTAACTTCCTTGATGATTTCCTCAGGGGTCATTTTCGTCAGGGCCTTGACCATGCCGGCGTAACCATCCCTGGCAATGTAGTCTTCGATCCTTCCCGGATCAATGACCCCCCTGTTTTTTAAAACCCGAATTTTTTGACGGGCAAAAAAAGGCAGCTCCTGCATTGTGGGGATGCCGTTTACTGTATCATGCTCTTCCATGGGCCGGGACCTCCTGGATCGATTTTTGAAAACAGTGCGACAATCTGAAACGCCGGGTCGTTTTTTAGTCGGATATTTCTGTCCCCCGGGCAAGGACGAAGGGCAGATGCACCTTTCCGTTCAGCACATGTTCCCTGAAAACCAGCTTAGTTTTTTCCGCATCCATATACTGATACTTGATCGGTTCCTGGCCAATACATTCTACCGTTACCAGGGGTTCGCGGCTGCACAAACCCATGCAGCCGGAGGTGTTCACCAGAATGTCTTTCCTGGCCGAAGCCGCTATCTCCTCCCTTAGTGCGTCCATGACTTCCTTGGCGCCGGAGGCGATACCGCAGGTTCCCATGTGGACGGTGATTCTCACCCTTGAACCGTCTTCACGCAGGGCATTTCCCGCGAGCAACTGATCTTTGAACTGCCCCAATTTTTCTGCCGTAAGCTTCATCATGGCCACCCTCCACGGTTCATGGAACGGGGCAAATCCCGGGTTCATCACTGTAATTGCCAAGAATTTCGCCCATTTTCCCCGGAACTACCCTCCCATATACTGTCTTGTCCACAACAGCCACCGGCGCCAATCCACATGTGCCGAGGCAGCGCACGGTCTCAAGGGTAAACAAACGATCGGCGGTTGTTTCGCCCTCCTTGATCCGCAGCTTCTGTTGTATTTCCTTCAATACATCTTGAGCTCCCCGAACATAGCAGGCCGTGCCCAGACATACGCGAACGGTATGCCGGCCACGAAGTTTCATTGTAAAAAAGGAATAAAAGGTGACCACGCCATATACGCGGCTCAAGGGGAGATTCAGTCCTGCGGAAATTCTTCTTTGCACCGAAGGCGGCAGATATTCGAGGAGTACTTGCGCCTCCTCAAGGAGGGGGATCAGGGCGCCCGGCTTTTCCCTGTAGGCTTTGATCAGGGCATCCAATCTTGCAATTTGTCCCCCGCTAAATTCACTGAGCAATTCGGAATTCTTCAGATCCATGGATCTTCTCCTTCCTCATGAACGATCAGCGCTTCTTTTTAACAGCCAACAGTTATTGAACATCTTTGCAAAGCCGGCAAGAGGAACGCGGCATGACTATAAAACCATGTCCTCTCAACCAAAACCGGGCCTCTTTTATCCCAAAGGCAGTAACGTGTCAATATCTAAACTCAGTCTTTAAGTACTTGCTTTATCTGACCGCCGGGCAGTTTCATCCGTCTCCAAATTTTAAAACGGGCGCGAATAAATGCGTTGTAGCGTATGGTTATCAGAAAACTATACGTAACAAAATGGGAAAGGCGCCAATGACACGCGGGCAAGGGTTCCCTTAAAAATATATTGACTATCACCACCTCCTATACTAATGCACTCTCTCTCGTTTGGGGGTGAGGAAGGGGAGGTTTGGAAGAGAAAAAATTATATATTCATACATTGGGATGCCAGATGAATGTGCAGGACGCGCAGAAGATGGCATTTTTGATGGAAGAATCGGGATACATAAGGGCGTACGATGCAGGCGATGCGGATCTGATTATCCTCAACACCTGCAGTGTCCGGGAAAAGGCCGCCCAGAAGGCGTACAGCCTGCTCGGGCGGTTTCGGGAGCTTAAAGAGGAAAAACCTGATCTTATTATTGGCGTAGCCGGTTGTCTGGCCCAGCAGCAAGGAAATCATTTATTCAAGTTGTTTCCCTGTCTGGATTTGGTTGTGGGCACGAACCAGATTGACAGGCTGCCCGAAATCGTTTCCTCTGTAAAGCGCTCTCGCCGGCGATTTTCCGAGACGGCATTTTGCAGTTATGTCCGCTCCCTGGATATACCGGCGCAACCTCTTGCCGGAGAGCTAAGCTCTTTTGTCACGATTATGCAGGGGTGCAACAACTTCTGCTCCTATTGTGTTGTCCCGTTTTTGCGGGGGAGGGAGCAAAGCCGGCCGCTTGCCGATATCGTAAAAGAGGTGGAAGGGCTGGTAGGGCAGGGGATACAGGAGGTTACGCTCTTGGGTCAGAACGTGAACTCGTACGGAAAGACCCTGTCCGATAAACCTGATTTTGCGGAATTGCTTCAGTCTATGGGGGCTGTCCCGGGGCTGAAGAGGATTCGTTTCACCACTTCTCATCCGAAGGATTTGTCGGCGGGGTTGATTGCGGCGTTTGGAGAAGTGCCGGCCCTGTGCGAGCACATCCACCTGCCCCTCCAGGCGGGGTCAAACCGCGTTCTCCGGCGGATGAAACGTGGATATACGGTGGAAGATTACAGGAAAAAAGTGGCGGCGCTGAGAGCGGCTGTGCCGGGAATAAGCATTACCTCCGATATTATTGTGGGATTTCCCGGTGAAGAGGAGGAGGATTTTCAACAGACCCTCCAGGTGATGGAGGATGTCCGTTTTGACAACCTTTTTTCGTTTCAGTATTCAAAAAGGGCGCATACGCCGGCAGTCGAGATGGAGGGACATGTCTCGGAAAAAATAAAAGGAGAACGTTTGAAGACGTTGCAGAAACTTCAGGAAGGTCATACACTGGAAAAGAACCTTGCGTTCATAGGCAAAAGCGAAGAGATTCTCGTCGAGGGGCGAAGTCGAAAAACGGGCAGGGACATGACGGGGCGCACGCGCAGTAACCGGATTGTTAATTTCCCGGGTAATCCTGAACTTGCCGGGAAAATGGTTCAAGTGATGATTGTAGAGGCCTACCTGCATTCCCTGAGGGGAGAGATGGAGTAATATGGAAGAGCATATTTTTATTGAGATGAAGGTGTCGGGACTGACGATTGATCCGATAACGAACACCCCGATTGTAATCTTGAAAGACCTCGAGGGGAAAAAGGCGGTTCCTATATGGATAGGAATATTTGAAGCAAGCGCGATTGCGACTGAGATGGAAAATATCAAATTTCCCCGTCCCATGACCCATGATCTCTTGAACGATATCATAAAGGTATTGAAGGGCGAGGTGGTTCGCGTAGAAATACCGGATCTTCGCAACAACACCTTTTTTGCCAACATACAGCTCCTATGGGAAGGAAAGACCATTGTTGTGGATGCCCGTCCGAGCGATGCGATTGCCGTTGCCTTGCGCGCGCGGGCTTCTATTTTCATTGATGAAAAGGTCATTGAAAAATCCCGTAATGTTGACTTCGGCGCCAAACATTCCGATATTGGCAGCCTGGACAAAGAAAAACTCGAGGAGTTTCTCGAAAACCTGTCGCCGGAAGATTTTGGAAAATACAAGATGTGACCAATTATTTTTTCTTTCATCTTTGTATTCATTGAGGTATTGGGAGTTGTCTCTGGAAAAGGCCATTGCCGATTTTGGCCGGCATATCAGGGTGGAGAGAAACCTGTCCGGGCACACGGTGGAGGCGTATCTGGCCGATCTTGGGCAGTTTCAGGAATTTCTTCGGGCAAGGAATCCTGCCTCGGCAGACAACGACGGGATTCCTGAGGACATTGTCCTGATTCGTTCGTTTCTCGTTTCGTTATACCGCGGTAAAATGAGAAAGGTAACCGTTTCGCGTAAAATTGCTTCCTTACGTTCTTTTTATCGCTATCTTCTCCGCGAGGGGGCAGTAAAGCTCAATCCGGCGGAACTCCTGCAATTGCCCCGATGCGAGAAATACGTACCGGTTGTCCTGTCGGTGGATGAGACGCTGGCGCTACTCCACGTCAATTTTTCGGAAGACGCCGCCGGCAGCAGAGACCGGGCAATCATGGAACTTTTTTATTCCTCCGGGATAAGGCTCAGCGAGCTTACCGGGCTGAACGTTGAGGATCTCAGATTTAATGAGTGTCTAATAAAGGTAAGGGGAAAGGGGAAAAAGGAGCGTATAGTGCCGGTAGGCGCTCCGGCGTTGACAGCGCTCAAGGATTACCTCTGCATGAGGTCGGGACTTGTCAGG
>Ga0208373_1005259_pt1 | contig 10956 bp, 6 predicted proteins | sample RifOxyC2_FD_184036 | JGI IMG/M metagenome (GOLD analysis project Ga0208373, IMG submission 184036) | Soil microbial communities from Rifle, Colorado - Rifle Oxygen_injection C2 (SPAdes) | ecosystem: Environmental > Terrestrial > Deep subsurface > Rock core/Sediment | place: Rifle, Colorado... | reverse complement strand
CAATATCAAACCGGAATGGATGATTTTGGATGTTATTCCGGTAATTCCTCCGGATTTGCGTCCAATGGTCGCTTTGGACGGAGGGCGTTTCGCGACTTCCGACTTGAACGATTTATACCGAAGAGTAATCAACAGAAATAATCGTTTGAAGAGGCTGTTGGATTTGAACGCGCCGGAAGTTATTTGCCGAAATGAAAAAAGAATGTTGCAAGAAGCGGTTGACGCGTTGATTGATAATAACGCGCGCGCTTCAAAAACCGTGACCGCGTCCACCGGACAAAAGAGACAACTTCGCTCGCTCGCTGATATCTTAAAAGGCAAGCAAGGCCGTTTCCGCCAAAACTTATTGGGTAAGCGCGTGGATTATTCCGGCCGTTCCGTAATCGTGGTCGGTCCGAAATTGAATATTGATGAATGCGGTTTGCCGAAAAGAATGGCGCTTGAATTGTTCAAGCCGTTTGTGATGAGTGAAATTATCAAACGCGAATACGCTTACAATGTCAGAAGCGCTTCCAGATTTATTGAAACTAACGCGCCGGAAGTTTGGGATATTTTGGAAGAAGTTACCAAAAAAACCAGAGTGCTTTTAAACCGCGCTCCGACTTTGCATCGTTTGGGTATTCAGTCTTTCCGTCCGTTATTGGTGGAAGGCAAGGCCATCCGTTTGCATCCGTTGGTCTGTCCGGCGTTTAATGCCGACTTTGACGGCGACCAAATGGCGGTCCACGTCCCTTTGACTGAAGAAGCGCGTTGGGAAGCGGAAAATTTGATGGCGTCCGAGAAAAATATTTTGAAGCCGGCGACCGGTTCTCCGGTGACGACTCCGCAACAGGATATCGCGCTTGGTTGTTATTATTTGACCAAATACAGAGAAGACGACACCAAAGAAGTTAAGAAATTTTTCTCCGATATCCGCGAAGCGACCTTCGCCTACAAGAGCCGTTTGATTACTTTGAAAGAAAGAATCAAAGTCCGCTTTGATGATTTGAGCAAATTTCCGGAAGGAACCGGCCCGATGATTGAAACTTCAATCGGCCGAATTTTCTTCAATGAAATTTTGCCGGACAAACTTCCTTACTATAACGAAACAGTTACCAAAAAACATTTGGGCAACATCATTCAATTTTTGCTTGAGTTGTATGGACAGGAAAAGACCGCCTATGTGCTTGATGATATGAAAAGTTTAGGGTTTAAGTATGTAACGACTTCAGGTTATTCACTGGGTATGGAAGATTTTGGAAGCATCCCGGAAAAAGCGGCTATCTTGAAAGACGGCGATGAACAGATTTTGATGGTGGAACAACAGTATCAAGAAGGTTTGTTGACTGATTCGGAAAGACACTCTAAGGTTATGGAAATCTGGACCGGGGTTAAAGATAAAGTAGTATCCCACAATAAAGAAGGTTTGGATAAAGACGGGTCCGTATTCGCGATGATTGATTCCGGCGCCCGCGGTTCTTGGGGTCAGTTGGGACAGGTTATTGGTATGAAAGGCTTGGTAGCTTCTCCATCCGGTGATATTATTGAACTTCCGGTAAAAGGAAACTTTAAAGAAGGCTTTGATGTTTTGGAATTCTTTATCTCCTCTCATGGTACCAGAAAAGGTTTGTCCGATACCGCTTTACGCACGGCCAACGCCGGTTATCTAACCCGCCGTTTGGTTGATGTGGCGCAAGATGTGGTGGTGTTGGAAGATGATTGCGGAGATGTTGACGGCGAAATATTCACCAAAGAACAATCCGAACAGATGGGACAAAAATTATCACAAAGAGTAATCGGCCGGTTTGTTTTGGCTCCGGTTAAAGACGGCAAGAGGACGATTGTTAAAGAAGGCGAAGTGGTGACGGAAGAAGCCGCGCGTCAAATTGACCAGGCCGGCATTGAACAAATTCACGTTCGGTCTGTTTTGCAGTGCAAATTGCCAAAGGGCGTTTGCGTGAAATGCTACGGATTTGATTTGAGCAATAATAAAGTAGTGAAAAAAGGCACTGCGGTCGGTATTATTGCCGCGCAGTCAATCGGCGAACCGGGCACCCAGCTTACAATGAGAACCTTCCACTTGGGCGGTGTTGCCGGAGGCGGAGATATCACGCAAGGTTTACCTCGTGTTGAAGAATTGTTTGAAGCGCGCGCTCCAAAAAGAAAAGCGGTTTTAGCTGAACATAATGGCACGATTCAAATAGAAAACGCCGATGGCAAAGTTATTACCAGCCCGACAGGAAGAAAGATTTTTGAAGGTAGACGCGGACAGAAAATCATTAAACTTACTTATGACGGCAGTGATGAAATGGCGGTAAAATTTTTGAAGTCAGATGATTTGCAGGTTGCTGATGGGCAAGAAGTAAAAGAAGGCACAGTTTTGTTTGTTAGAGGCAGTTCGGGCGAGGAAGTGAAAGCTAAACACAACGGTATAGTCTTGATTGATAAAAATAAAGTGTTGCTTACTTTTGAAGGCAGTCATGTGAAAGAATATATCATCCCGATGGGATATAAGTTGTGGGTGAAAGACGGCGATGAAGTGAAGAAGGGCGATCAGTTGACTGAAGGCAGTGTTGATTTGCACGAATTGCATGAATTGAAAGGACGCGATGCGGTGCAAAGATATATTTTGACCGAGATTCAGGAAATTTACGCTTCGCAAGGCCAGAGGTTGAATGACAAACACGTGGAAATTATTATCAAACAAATGTTTAGTCGTGTTTACATTGAAGATCCGGGAGAAACTGATTTATTGCCGGGCGAAACAGTGGAAAAAGCGCAATGGCTGATTGCTAATCATCAATATAGAAAAGATTCAATCGCAAGATCAAAAGCGCGCGAATTATTCCTCGGCATCAGCAAGGTTTCATTATCAACACAAAGCTTTTTGTCAGCGGCTTCTTTCCAGGAGACTGCTCGTGTATTGATTAACGCCGCCATCAACGGAAAGATAGACCATTTGGAAGGCTTGAAAGAAAATGTTATCATCGGTCGTTTGATTCCGGTTGGAACCGGTTTTGGCGACAAAGAATTGAAAATAGATGAAGAAAGCAAATAGGCCGTAACTCGTAAACCGTAATCCGTAACTCGTAAAGTGAAAGAATAAAAAATTCCCCTGATTATTTCAGGGGAATTTTTTGTGGACTTTTTTTAAAAACAAAATTTGGCTGATTTTAGCCATAAATTGGCTTTTTGCTATTGACAAATTCAGAATTTTATGTTATAGTAAGCTATTCTTTTAAAGCGTGGAAGGTTTGTAAAATCATATTGGTTGGAGTATTTATGTCGCTTAAATTAGGACATATAAATACTCTCCTCAATTTTGAGAGAGTCCCGGGCCTCGGGCAGGGGCAAAATACTTTTTGGGCTTTCAGCCCAATAGGAGACAGAGATGGCAAAATATGATGGCTGGACATATGGTGAGACCGAGGCGCTTCTCAACATCATCGGAGGCGCGGATGTCGCGCGCAAGGTGCTCCGAGGCGAGAGCAAACTGACTGTTGTGGAGATCGTTCCACAACCCCTCCTGACTTTGGCTGGAACCGTCAAGGTTCAACCGGTGAATAAGCTCGGGGTGAACGAGTTTTTCAACGAGAATAACTCGTCGGTGAGAATCTCCTATGTCGGAGACAACTTCAAGGAGTGGTTCTACGGAAAGGAAGAGGAACAACCGAACGCGAACGAAACCGTCTTGCGTTATCACACGCTCAATCGGCGTTCGGTGGACGGTCCCATCATCAAGGAACTGGGTGGCGAGGACAAGGTCAAGGTTACTCTCTCCCATGTTGCTGCCCTTATGTTGGAACAGTCCAATGGCGAGCGGGGTGCGCTCCTGACCAATAGCTACGCGGACATCTTCTATGTTCACGACGTCGCGGTGATCGTGAGCTGGGACGGCATCGGCTGGAGCGTGGACGCCGACTCGGTCGAGGGTCCGGATGAGTGGCGCGCTGGCAGCCGGGTGTTCTCCTGCGATTCATAACTTAGGTTCTTGGGCATTTTGCCCTTGACCCTTTGGCTCTTTGTTACTTTGGCCCTTAGAAATTTTCCTCGGAAAAATCTAGGGGTCTTTTTAATTACCGCGTTTGTCAGACGACAATTTTTTTATTTCTTATCTTCTATCTCTTATCTCCAACACCTTTTTTCTCGCCTTAATTTTTTTTTTGTGTTATAATAGACAAGTTCATAGATAGTAGTTCATAGCCAATAGATAGTTTTAATTAATTATAGATTGGTTTGGAATTATTAGTTAAGAACACTAATTATTTTAGTTAAAATAAAAAATATGAAGGAGTCAATTTATATACATGCAACCGGGAAAGCATGGAGTTTTGCTTGGAGCCATAAAAAGCTTTGGCTTTTCGGCGCGTTTGCCGCTTTTTTAGGACAGTTCGGAATGGTGGAGTTTTTGGGAAAATTGGGAGTAGACACAGTCGGTTCGGGCGGTTATATGGTCTCCGCAGGTTCAGTTTTGTCGCAAATCGGCTCTTTTATCGCCAATGCCGGTTATTCTTATGACAGCAAAATTGTTTTATCTTTCTTGTTGGCGTTGATGCTCGCAATATTCGCTGTTTTTATTTTTTTGGCGGTTGTTTCTCAAGGATTGTTGCTTTATGTCAGCGCCGAATCAATAAAGAATAAAAATATTAATATCGTAAAAGCCTGGTATATTGGAACGGCGAATTTTTGGCGCCTTTTCTTTTTAAATTTTTTTAAAAAAATCATCATCTCGCTCATTATTATAATTTTTAGTTTGTCGGCATACGGGGTGCTTTTAACACCATCAATCGCGAACAGTATATTTTTAACTCTTGTGGTGATTTTGTTGGCGCTGGTCGGTTTGGTTTTATCATTTTTATTTTTTTACTCGGCCGGTTATTTGGTGATAGAGAAAGAGTCTCTATCAGTTGCCGTTCAAAAAGCCTGGATAATGTTTGTCAAACATCCGTTGGTTTCATTTGAAATCGGGTTATTGATTGTGATACTGAATTTATTTTTTGGCGCCATCACCGCTTTCGGTTTTATATTGGCAATCTTGCCGGCTATCCTGATTTGGTTTGCGATTGCCATGGCCGGGGGCAGTTTTATCGCTCTTACCGCCGCTCTTATCGCTTCAATTATAGTTTTCACGATGTATTTGATAGTGGCCGGCGCCGGATTTACCGTATTCACCACATATATTTGGACTTACGCGTTTTTGGAAATGCATGATACTGGTTTAAAGAGTAAAATTATTCATTTTGTTAATTATTTAAGGGGAATAAAAAACAGGTAATTTATACAGGGTATGTCAGATTTACCAACAATTGCCGATTTGGCCGGAGGGGCCGGGAAACAGACAAAAGACGACGCCGATAAATTAACGCTCAGTAGCGGAAAGACAGAATCCGAGTTTGAAGAAAAGAAAACACAAATTGCGGCCAAAGAAAGAGAGATAGAAACGATGAGATTGGCGGCTAGAATGGGTTTTCCGCATATTGATTTGAAGAATTTTCCCGTGACCCAAAGGGCGCTGAAGCTGGTGGAATTGGAAGACGCAAAACGCTTAAAAGCGGTATGTTTTTATATTGGCGATGAAGAAGTCAGGTTCGGCGCGGTTAATCCGAAAGACCCTGAAGTGGAAGCTTATTTCGCGGAGTTGCAGGAGAGAGTGAATTCGCACGGTATGCTGTATCTTATTTCCGAGAACAGTTTGGATCATGTGATAAAAATGTATGCCAGACTGCCGATTATAAAATCTTTATCAAAGGATGTCTCCATCAGAGAAGAGGATATGAAAAAGGTGCAGGCCGATGTGACGGATTTTAAGGCATTACAACAAATTTTACAAAAAACAACTACGACGGATTTGGTAACTTTGCTTTTGGGGGCGGCTTTGAAACTGGAAGCGTCTGACTTGCATGTGGAAGCGGAAGAAAAAGGTATTGTGGTCAGGGTGCGTTTGGATGGCATATTGCATGACGCAGCCACTCTTGATAAAACCAAATTCAGCAAATTATTATCCAGAATAAAATTAATCGCAGGCTTGAAAATCAATATCATAACCAAACCGCAAGACGGTCGTTTTACGATTAAAATGTCTGATGGCGATGTTGATGTCCGCGTTTCCACTATGCCGACAGTTTTTGGCGAAAGCATCGTGATGCGTTTATTGCCTCAGAAAAAAGAAGGCTTGTCTTTTGATGATATTGGGCTTTATGGCGAAGCGTATGAAAAACTAAAGAAAGAAACTTTGAGGCCGAACGGAATGATTGTTACCACCGGGCCGACCGGAAGCGGTAAAACTACGACTTTATACGCGATAATGACTTTACTGAATAAACCGGATGTGAAAATAATCACTTTGGAAGATCCGGTTGAATATAGGATGGAAGGCATCAATCAGAGCCAGGTTGAAGTGGACAAAGATTATACTTTTGCCAAAGGTTTGAGATCGGTTTTGCGCCAAGACCCGGATATCGCCATGGTCGGCGAAATCCGCGATTTGGAAACTGCGGAAATTTCCATTCAAGCTGCCCTTACCGGCCATTTGATTTTGACGACTATGCATACCAATAGCGCTGCCGCCACCATTCCAAGATTTTTATCAATGGGCACAAAGCCGTTTTTATTGGCGCCATCTTTGAACTGCGTTATCGGACAGAGGTTAGTCAGAAAATTGTGCGAAAAATGCAAGAAAGAAACCAAATTGACTCCGGACCAAAAAGAAAAGTTTGACGAAATCGTAAAAGCGATGCCTGAGAAGAAACAAAAAGAATTTCTCGGTAAACCGCAAGTATTCTATGACGCGCCGGGTTGTGAAGTTTGCCACGGGATAGGATACAGAGGCAGGACGGCGATTTACGAGATTTTATCGGTGACGGAAGATATGGAAAAGTTGATTTTGGCCGGGAGGATTTCCGAGAATGAAATTCAGGGGAGCGCGGTTGAACAGGGGATGACGACGATGGCGCAGGATGGACTTTTCAAAGCGCAAGAAGGAATAACTTCCATCGCGGAAGTATTCAGAGTAACCGAGTGACATAAAATTTAAAGCATAACACTTAACGCTAACTAATCTATATATTCTAACTAATCTTTTTAGTATGTCATCAAGAAGAAACAGCACAATGACGCCGTCGCAACAGCCGGTAAGGTTTTACAAAATTGTTGCGCTGACTTTTTTATTTATTACGATTTTGTTGTCGGGTGTGGTAATGTTTATGTCCTCAAAAAGGGCTTCAATCGTGATTGAAACCAAGTCCGCGACAATTGATATTACTGATAGCGTTTTGGTGGGGGATACGGATAGTTTTGGCTCAATCAAAGGCGTTGTGGAAACGGTTGAAGTGGAATTGGAGCAGAGTTTTACCCCGACCGAGTCTGAAAAACAAATTTCGGTCGCCACCGGATTTGTCACTCTTTATAACAATTCGGGTTCAGCCCAGCCTCTTATCGCGACCACCAGGCTTTTGACCGCGGACGGGGTATTATTTCGGTTGAAAGATAAAGTGGTTGCGCCGGCGAACGGGACGGTTGAAGCGGAAGTTTATGCGGATGTGGAAGGCGAGAGCGGGAACATCGGCCCGTCGGAATTTACCATCCCGGGTTTGAATGAGGCAAAACAAAAAGAAATATACGCGACTAGTGTTAAGAAAATGGAAGGTGGAATTCGCAATGTCGGAATACTGGGCAAATCGGATATGAAGAAAGCGCAGGAAGCGGTTTTGTTGGTATTGGAACAGGAAGGCACAAAACAATTGCAGGCGAAAAATTCTTCGCTTAGGGGTGTATTTAAGCTGATTGATTCGGAAGTGAATTCCAACGCGGAAGTGGGCGATGAAGTATCAGAGTTTATTTTAACCGGCAAAGCGAAAGTTCTTGGCGTTTTCTATAAGGCCGAGGATTTACAGTCGTTGGCGGAAAAATCTTTGGCCAGAAAAGCGATTGACGACGCGGAGACGGTTCAATTGAGCAATGAGGAAATAACCGTGATGGTGGAAGATTATAATTTGACAAAGGGCACGGCGACTTTACAATTATTTTACAGCGGAATATCAAAATTAAATCCGGAAAGCAAACAGCTGGAAAAGGGAATGTTTTTTGGCAAATCAAAAGATGAAGTCAGAAGATATTTGCTTAAACTTGACCATGTGCGAAGTGTTGATATTAAACTTACGCCGGCCTGGATAAGGACCGTTCCTCATGTGGGAGAACATATCGAGATAATTGTGAAGGAAGTGCAATAACAGGTGGAAGACATAAGATGTAAGAGGTAAGATTTAAGAAAAGTCCGTTTGCCGGTTTGGCAGGCGGATTTTTGTATTATAAAAGGCAGTCCGGTTTCGGACTGCCTTGATTGTCTCCGTTTTAGTTAGCGGAGGAGCGGCGCCAGCAGGAGAACATACTTCTGGAGTTCTTCGTTTGCTTTGATGAAGGCCTCCACCTTTGCGAACAAATCATCCGGTAGGTTTATTGTTTCCCCCCAGATCGTATCACCATCCCCAAAATCCACAAAATTGTTTGCAATCAAGAAATATAGGTCTGGCTCTAGTAGAATAGATTTTACGGGATGTTCTCCCTGGTACAAGACCAATTCTTTCATTGTGGTGCCATCTTCTCCAATGTAGGTATGGAATTGTCCTTTCACCGTCGTACCTCCCTTGTTTTGTAGTTGGATTATAAATTAACAGAAATCAGTTGAATTGTCAATACTTGCTTGTTGACTTTATTTTGTGGATGTTATAAGATTTATCTACTGGAGCAAGAGACACACAATCAGGGAAATCTAAAAGAGAGAGAAGGTCGCGGCTGAAAGCCTTCTTTAGAAAGAACTGATCTGTACCGCTTTTGCGCGCAGACCGAAAATTAGAAAGTGAAACTTTCGGGTGGAACCGTCTTCAAGAACTTGAGGACCCCGATGCGATTTTGCATGGGGTTTTTGTTTTTTTAAAATAAATAATGGCATGAATGCGGATTGGTGGGGATATTACGGTTCGTCTCACTTGTTAATAATGAAATATTATTTGCGTGATTCGCGTAATTGGCGTCAATTTGCGTATTCGTGTTATAACTATAATTATATGACAGAAGAACAAATACACAAAGCCAGGCACTCCGCTTCCCATATGTTGGCGGCGGCGGTGTTGGAATTGTATCCGGGTACAAAACTCGGTATTGGGCCGGTGATTGAAAACGGTTTTTATTATGATTTTCAATTTCCCGAGGGAGTGGTAATTTCCGACGCCGACCTCAAAGATATTGAGAAAAAAATGAAGCATCTTATAAAACAAGGGCACAAATTCGCGCGCAAAGAAATGTCAGCCGACGAAGCCAGAAAACAAGAGAAAGGTGAGAAGTTTAAATTGGAATTGATTGACGAGCTTGATGAGAAGGGCGAGCAAATCAGTTTTTATGAATCAGGGCCGTTTCATGATTTGTGCGCCGGACCTCATGTGGAGAGCACAAAAGAAATACCGGCTGATGGTTTGAAGTTGGAAAAAATCGCGGGCGCGTATTGGCGCGGGGACGAAAAAAGAGAAATGTTGACCCGCATTTATGGTTTATTGTTCGCGACCAGGCAGGAATTGGATGATTATCTAAAAATGATGGAAGAAGCCAAAAAGCGCGACCATAGAAAATTGGGAAAAGAATTGGAGATATTTATTTTCGATGATGAAGTCGGCCCAGGCTTGCCTCTTTGGCTACCAAACGGAACAATAATCGCCGACCAACTTCAGAAATTAGCCGAAGAAAAAGAATTGGAATATGGTTATATGAAAGTTAGAACTCCGCATATCGCCAAGGAGGAGCTTTATTTGCGTTCCGGACATTTGCCGTATTATGCCGAAAGTATGTTTCCTCCGATGGAAATGGATAATGAAAAATATTATTTGAAAGCGATGAATTGTCCTCATCATCATAAAATCTATGCCAGTAAAATGCGCAGTTATCGTGATCTTCCTCTCCGATTGGCGGAATATGGGCATTGTTATCGGTTTGAGGATTCTGGGTCTCTGTTTGGTTTAATGAGAGTCAGGTCAATGGCCATGAACGACGCGCATATTTATTGTTCGGAGGAACAATTTGAAGCTGAATTTGTGAAAGTGCTGGATTTGTACAAATTTTATTTTGATATTTTTGGCATTGAAAGATATCAAATGAGATTATCCAAACATAGTAAAGAAGGTCTGGGTAAAAAGTATGTTGATAATGAAAATTTATGGATTAAGACCGAAGAATTGGTAAGGAGCGCCCTTAAGAATTCCGGCATTCCGTTTGTTGAGGCGGAAGATGAGGCCGCTTTTTACGGACCGAAGATTGATGTGCAGATTTGGTCGGTAATCGGCCGAGAGTTCACTTTGTCCACCAATCAATTGGACTTTGCCGTGCCTGACAGATTTAATTTGAAATATACCGATAGCGACGGAACGGAAAAAACGCCGATTTGTATTCACCGCGCGCCTTTATCCACCCATGAAAGAATGATTGGCTTTTTGTTGGAGCATTACGCTGGCGCTTTTCCGGTTTGGCTTTCACCAGTACAGGTACAGTTCGCGCCGGTTTCAGAAAAGCATGTTGAGGGCGCGGGTAAAATAGCTCAAGAGTTTAGAAACGCCGGAATTAGAGTGGGGTTGGATAGCGCTGACGAGACAGTGGGAAATAAAGTCAGAAAAGCAGTCGCGCAAAAAATTCCATATATATTAGTGATAGGCGACAAAGAATTGGCCGGTGAGGATTTGATGATAAGGGTTAGAGGGAAGGAAGATCAGGAAAAAATGAGCAAGGAAAAGTTTTTGGAGAGAGTGAAGAAAGAGAGTAAAAATAGAAACGCTTAAAATAAAAATTCCGCCTCTCGGCGGATTTTTTATTTATAAATAACTTTTTACCAGATCGGCGGATTTTTTCAGTTTCTTTTTTTCCTCGGTATTTAGTTTGAGTGGCCATAATCCTTTTACTCCGTTTCTGCCCACTATCGCCAGTGTTCCCAAACAAACA
>Ga0208373_1005253_pt1 | contig 10969 bp, 13 predicted proteins | sample RifOxyC2_FD_184036 | JGI IMG/M metagenome (GOLD analysis project Ga0208373, IMG submission 184036) | Soil microbial communities from Rifle, Colorado - Rifle Oxygen_injection C2 (SPAdes) | ecosystem: Environmental > Terrestrial > Deep subsurface > Rock core/Sediment | place: Rifle, Colorado... | reverse complement strand
ACTTGTTTTAACTGAACCCCGTTATTTTAAAGACAGTATTTCTATTATCTCTGAACTAGTTACTGAAGCTAAATTCAAACTAACATCTGAAGGGTTAGAATTAATTGCTATGGATCCGGCCAATGTGGCTATGGTCATATTTAAATTACTAAGCAGTTGTTTTACTCAATACCAATTAGAAAAACCAGAAGAATTGGCTATTAACTTAAACAATTTAAAACAAGTTCTGAGAAGAATTAAAAGTGATGACATCTTAACTTTAGAAAAAGAAGAAAACAAATTAAAAATCCAATTGAAAGGCACCACTACTCGTTCATTTTCTATTCCTATAATTGATTTAGAAGAAAAAGAGCAAAAAATACCGGAATTAACTTTTCCCATTTCTATTGAATGTGAAGCAAATATTTTAACTGAATCAATAGAAGATGTGGGCATTATTGCGGAATCAGTTACTTTCTTAGCAGAAAAGAAAGGGTTTAACATTAAAGCTGAAGGAGATTTGTCTAAAGCTTTTATTGAAATTAAGCCGGATGAGAATACCACCATTAAAACCGATTCTATTGATAAGTTCAAAGCTAAATATAGTATTGAATACTTAAAGAAAATGATTAATGGAGCAAAATTAACTGAAAGAGTTTCTATTTCCTTTAATAATGATTATCCTTTGAAGTTGGAATACAAAGCAATTGACAAATTATTGTTAAGTTTTATTCTCGCTCCTCGAGTAGATAATGATTAATGGCTTAGGCTGTGAACCGTAAGGCCAGTATATTTTTTCCTTATTTTTCTTTGTTTCTCGACTACAGAAACTTACTAATCAGTTCTAAATTTAACCATTAAATTAATATACTTAATCGTTTGCACTAACATGCAAATGAGAAATTTAGAAGAGAAATCAAAAAAATATAAAGCCTTAAGTGAACCAGTAAGATTAAGAATCATTGAATACTTATTAAAAAAAGGGCAATGCACTTGCATTTGTGAATTAAGCCAACTTCTAAAAAAAGACCAATCAGTTATATTTAGGCATATTCAAATACTAAAAGAAGCCGGAATATTAAACGCCAATAAAAAAGAAAAGTATTTGATGTGCTGTATTAAAGATAAAAATAAAGTTAAAAAATATATCGAGGATTAAAATGGCTAAAAAGAAAGGAATTATTAAAAGATTTATTGACTACCTTGACCGAAAATTAGAACAGAAATCAAAAGAGAAAAAATGCTGTTGTTGTTCAAATTCTAAGAAGAAATGCTAAAAGAAGCTGTCGATTGGGTAATATATTCCCTTTGGAGATTAGACCCCACGGTAAAATGGGTGGAATCCCTTAATTTTTTTATTTATGATTCCTTAAAAATACTGCTATTATTATTAATAATGATTTCTGGAATTGCTTTTTTAAGAACTTATTTACCAACAAATCAAGTAAAGAAGTGGATGGGAAAGAAAAATAAAAGTTTAAGCAACTTAACCGCTTCTTTTTTCGGAGCTATAACCCCTTTTTGCTCTTGTTCATCGATTCCGATTTTTATTAGCTTTTTACGAGCAGGAATACCTTTAGGTATTGCCTTTTCTTTTCTAATCACTTCTCCGTTAGTTAATGAATATTTAGTGGTTTTAATGCTCAGTTTCTTTGGATGGAAAATTACTTTAGCTTATGTTCTAGGTGGAATCTTAATTGGAACAATATCTGGACTAATTTTGGGAAGAATGAAACTAGAAAAACATTTAGTGAAAGATTTGATTTCAGCTAAAAGTAAACTGGAAACGGAAAATAGATATAAAAATATTAAAGACAGGATAATGGGGGCATTAACTGAAGCAAGTTCCATAATAAAAAAAGTATGGCCTTGGATTTTAGTAGGCGTCGGAATAGGAGCTGTAATCCATAACTATGTGCCCACAGAAATGATTCAATCTTTAGTATCCAAGGGAGGATTATTCTCCGTTCCAATTGCCGTAATATTAGGTGTGCCTTTGTATGGAAGTTGTGCAGCCATTGTTCCTATTGCGGTGGTGTTATTTGAAAAGGGGGTTCCTTTGGGTACTGCGTTAGCTTTTATGATGGCTATTGCTGCCTTGAGTTTACCTGAAGCCATTATTTTAAGAAGAGCTATGAAATTAAAGCTAATCTTGATATTTTTTGGAATAGTAACTCTAACTATAATCATAATCGGATACTTATACAATTATTTACAAATATTTTTAACTTAAAACAGAAGGATAAATTTTTAAAAGGAGAAATAATGATTCAGATATTAAACTAAAGAGGTGTATTAAAAAATGAAAGAAAAAATTCTAGCTGTAATAGTTATGAGTTTATTGGCTATAGGGATGGTATTGGCTGCAGGAACCGGAAACCAACCAGTAACCAGTAGTAATGGTTCCGGACAAATGGTTCAAGCTAAAACTGCAACCCAAAACCAAGGAGAAGTTATTCAAGTACAAACACAACAACAAGCCCAGGTGCAAGCAGCAAATAGCACCAGTGATAGTGGAAAACAATGGCAGATTCAAGCCCAAGGTAATAATAAAACCATGCTTAAAGTAGGAAATGATTCTGTGCCTACATCTATGTCTATGATGCAAGGACAAAACGGAACCGGATTACAAGCAAAAATGAGTAATGGTAAAAATGCTGAAGTTAAAGTAATGCCTTCCACCGCTTCTGCCCGAGCCTTAGAAAGACTAAGATTAAAAAATTGTGTAACTGCAAATAATTGCACTATAGAATTAAAAGAAGTAGGGCAAGGAGAACAAGTAAAATTAGCTTATGAAGTTAAAGCCCAGAAAGAAGCTAAAATTTTAGGTATGTTCAAAACCAAAATGGGTGTAGCAGCTCAAGTGGATGCTCAAACCGGAGAAGTAATTAACTCTAACAAACCTTGGTGGGCATTCTTAGCTAGTGAAAAAGACGAACAATAAAAATTTTATTTTTTTTATTTAATTTATTTTTACAAAAAGAAAAATTTAAATAAAACCATTCTCCCACTAAATTAATGAATTGGAAATTAATTTTATTGTTGTTTTGCTTGTTTCTTCCGTTAGTATCTGCGGAAGAAGTAGAAGTAGGCATTTATATCTTAAATTTAGGCAAATTTGATGTTTCTACCGGAACCTTTACTGCTGACTTTTACTTATCTATGAAATGTGAAAATAGCTGCTCTCCAGAAAACTTTGAGTTTATGAATGGTCGGGCTTCCAGTTTAGATAAAATTATTGATACTTCTACGGAAAAATTTTACCGGGTTCAAGCTAATTTAAACAGCCCAGTTAATTTAGAAAAATTCCCTTTTGATCAGCAAAAGATGGAAATAATTTTGGAAGACAAAAAAAATACCATTGACACTATCCAATATAAACCAGACAAAAATCAATCTGGTATTGATAAATCAGTCTTATTTACTGGCTGGAATATTGATAAATGGACTGCAGTTTCTGATAAGCATGAATATGAATTATATGATGAAACTTATTCTCGTTATGTATTTCAAATAAACATCTCTAAAATATGGTGGAATTCCTTTATTAAAACTATACTACCAATTATTATTATAATGTTAGTGGCCTTAAGCAGTTTTATAATTGACCCAGATAAAGTCACTACCCGAGTAGCAATGATTAGTTCAGCTTTAGTGGCTTCAGTAATGTTCCATGTTTCCATAACCAACCAAATTCCCCCAGTAGGCTATATGACTTTAGCTGATAAATTCATGCTATTAACTTATATCATACTTTTAATTAGTTTCATCATAAATATTACCTTGTTAGATTTAATTGAAAAAAAGAAAGAATTATTAGTAAAACGAATACATCATTATACAGAATATAGTATGCTGATTATTGTCCCTTTAATTTACTTAATATTCTTTATAATATACTAAATTAAAAAAACTAAGCAGCTAAAGATCCAATTAGAAGTTCTTCTTCCCCTAAATCTAAATTAGAATGATTAGCTAAAAAGTAATTAGAAACAATTAAGTCAGTAATTAACTTTTGGAAATTCATTGAGCCTCACTAGCCTCAGAACTAGTAGGAATTGCACTTTTAGAGATAATGAATACATCTCCTACCGCCCTAACCAATTGATGAGGCACAATTACCCCTTTAGCACTACCTAATACTTTACTCAAAAAAGAGTTCTTAGTAGCCTTAATCTTCCAGCCAAAAACTTTATTGGAAGTAATAATACTATCTTCAATATCGCCAAAATATTCTCCACTATCAGTAAATACTTTTAAGTCATAAGTTTCAGAAAGTTTTTTCATTTTTAACATGATTAACACCTCAATTGTTATTTGTGTTTAACAACAGCGATTATATTTAAATAGTTTTCTATTTCCTAGTACGTAGTTTACCAGTACTAAATAAACCATTGGCCAGTAATAATTTTACTAAAGATTTATAAATAACAAAACAAAAAAAGAATAAAGTAGGATGGTATTTTAGCGCAGGGTGGCAACACTCAGGAAAGTCCGCTCACCGTCAATCGAAAGATTGTCATGGCCACTCTCATAAGAGAGAAGGAGAAATCCCTTGGCTCTGACTCAGAAACGACACGCCCTTTGGGTAATGGAATGATGTACTTAAGGTCAAAACTTAAGTGGCAAAAAAAACGTAAGTTTTTTTGTGTATGGCGAATCTTCCTGCGAAGGAAGAAAGTTAACCCGCAGACGTCCCTAAAGGAAACGATGAAACGGTGAAACCTGGCCGGTGCAAGTCAAGAACAATTGTTCAATGACGCATAGTAGAATGCTAAAACAAACTATCGGCATTTTAAATCAAGATGCTTTGGGTTTGACAAAAAGCGGCTTATTCCATCCTACTACATTTAATTTATTAAAGCGGAAAATTTATAAAAACCAACCCTTTAAATCAAAAACATAGCCAAAACCAAGTTTATACTGGTGGGGCTGCGTGAGGCAAAAAAAAACGCAGACAAGAACATTCTAATTCTTGTTTGTAAATAATTAATGAGGCAAAAAAAATGACTGAACAAGAAACATTATTAATTGATTCCAATGAATACCTTAAAAGTGGAATTCATATTGGGACTAAATTTAAAACAAAATATATGGCTGATTTTATCTATAAAACCCGACCAGATGGGTTAAGTGTATTGAATCTTAAAAAAATTGATGAACGGATAAAAATAGCAGCTAATCTTTTAGCTCATTATTCTCCAGAAGAAATTTTAATAGTTGGTAGACGAGAAAGTGGAAAAAAACCATTAAAACGCTTGAATGAACTAACCGGGATAAAAACAATTATTGGCCGATATCCCCCGGGAATTTTAACTAACCCGGCATTAGATATTTTTATTGAACCGAAAATATTAATGGTTTGTGATCCTTGGCCAGATAAAAACGCAGTCGATGATGCTTTAAGGATAGGTATTCCTGTAATTGCTTTATGTGATACTAACAACCAATCAAATAACTTGGATGTGGTAGTTCCTTGTAACAATAAAGGAAAAAAATCATTAGGTTTAGTCTTTTATCTGATTACCAAAGAATATCTAACTCTAAAAGGATTATTAACTGAAGATATAAAACTAAACTTAGACGAATTTGTTGAAGAGTAAAATTACATCATTTCATTCGGGGGCATCATCCCATTATTCATATGGGAAGGTGCTGCTGAATCTCTTCCTTTTCCTCCAAGCACTACATCATCAATTCTTAGAATCATTTCTGCTACTTCAGTAGCTGAACTTAAAGCTTGGGTTTTAATTTTCAAAGGTTCAATAACCCCTTGTTTCCAAGAATCCATAATTTCACCAGTAAATACATCAATCCCGCCCCATTTTTCAGAACTGGCTTTTAAACGGGTAACTACATCAATCTGGTCTAACCCAGCATTTTCAGCTAAAGTTTTCCACTGCTTCAGCAAAAGCATTAACCGCTAATTGTTCACGACCTTTTAAAGTGCTAGCAAACTCTTTCAATCCCTTAGATAAACGGATTTCTGGTGCTCCTGCTCCTCCCACTGCTTTACCTTCTTTCAAGGTAGCAGCTAAATCGCCAATTCCATCTAATACTGCTCGTTTAATTTCCTCTACTACATGCTCAGTGCCACCACGAACTAAAAGAGTAACTGCTTTAGGATTTTTACATTTTTCAACGAAAACCATATCTTCATCGCCAACTTTTTCTTCTCTAACTAAACCAGCTTCTCCTAAATCCGTTACCGTTAAATCTTTCAGGTTACTAACTATTTTAGCACCAGTTGCTTTAGCTAAAGATTCCAAATCACTTTTCTTAACTCGTCGTACTGCAAAAATCTTTTCTTTCGCTAAAAAATGTTGAACTAAATCATCAATTCCTTTTTGACAGAAAACCACATTAGCGGTAGACCCTTTAATCTGTTCCACCATAATTCTCAAAGTTCGTTCTTCATTTTCTAAAAAAGCCTGTAGTTGGGAAGGATCGGTTATTTGTATTTTAGCTTCAATTTCCGTATTTTTAATTTCTAAAGGACAATCTAACAAAACAATTCGAGCTGAAGATACAGTTGAAGGCATAGCTGGATGAACTTTTTCTTTATCAATTAACATTCCTTTGATTAAATTACTTTTTTCTACACTTTCCCCCACCCGGGTTTCTACTTTAATATTTTTAATATCAATTTTAAATCCATTTTGGTCCATTTGAGAAACGTCTTTAACTGCTTGAACAATCAATTCAGCTAGAATTTCCTTATTGGCTTCTGCCCCTTTACCAGTCATAGCGGTAATGGCAATATTTTTTAAAACATCTTCATCATTAATGGACACTTTTTCAGCCATATTTTGTAACAATTTTTGGGCTTCGATTTCTGCTAATCGATATCCTCGAGCTAAAACTGCGGGATGAATATCTTGATCTAACAGATCTTCGGCTTTTTTCAATAATTCACCAGCTAAAACTACCGCAGTAGTAGTTCCGTCCCCCACATTATCTTCTTGGGTTTTAGCAACCTCTACAATCATTTTAGCTGCGGGATGTTCAATATTCATCTCATTAAGAATAGTAACTCCATCATTAGTAATGATGATACCACCCATATTATCTACAATCATCTTATCCATTCCTTTAGGGCCAAGAGTAGTACGTACGGTTTGGGCTACAGCTTTAGCTGCCGCAATATTATTTCGTTGAGCGTCCCGCCCAGTAGTTCTTTTAGTATCTTCAGGTAAAATAAAAATTGGTTGAATTTGGTTAGTCATTTTTTGGATACCTCCACCCAGTAATAATTAAACACTATTTTTCTGGCAATACTGGCTTTATAAATGTTATGAAATCAATAATTAGCCTTTAGATTACAATAATATTTATTAAGTTCTTTAACACTGATTTAAGAGAAAGAAAAATGGGTTCACAAATAATCTTCTTAGGGACTGCTGGTGACCTATCAGTAGCTTCTCGGCAATTGCGTTCTTCCGGTGGAATTGTATTACAAATTGATGATCTCCAGTTTCATATTGATCCTGGACCGGGAGTGTTAAATAAAGCTAAAGAGTATGGAGTTAATTTACGAGCTACCACTGCCATTTTAGTTTCTCATAATCATTTAAACCATTGTAATGATTTAAACGCTTTAATTGAAGCGATGACGTTATCGGGATTAGATAAAAAGGGAGTATTAATTTTAAATCGGACGGTAGCCGAGGGAGATGATAAAAATCAGCCTTATTTAACTAAATACCATCAATCTTTAGTAGAAAAAATAATTATTCTAGAAAAAACTAAAAAAGTAGCCATAGATGTAGTGGAGATTCATGCTCTTTCTGCTGAACATACTGATCCAGAAACAGTAGGGTTTAAGTTTTTCTGCCCGAGATTTATTTTAAGTTATACTTCAGATACTAAATACAACCGACAATTAGTAGAAGAATTACAAGGCTCAGACATTTTAATTTTAAACACCCCCTATCCAACAGGTAAAGCTGAAGGCTTAAATTTAGATATGGAATCCGCCATTAAAATTATTGAAAAAGTTAAGCCCAGATTAGTTATTTTAACTCATTTTGGTCCAGAAGTAATTAGGAATGATCCCTTGGTTGAAGCTCGAGAAATTCAAAAAAAGACTCAAGTTCAAACTATTGCTGCTAAAGATGGATCTACAATTAATCCCGAAGATTATTCAGCTAAATCTCCTCAGCATCGGCTAAGCAGTTTCTATAATCCCAAAAAATAGCTAATTAACCAAATTACCGCTAAACCTAACCAACAGCCTAAAGTGATAAAAGGCATAGCGGGATAAAATTTATCTTTATTACCTTTAATTAATAATAAGAATAAAGCGGCTCCGGAAAATATAGGGATAATTAAACTCTGCCAAACTCCAAAAGAATGTAATACTACTCCAGTAAAAATTAACGGAAAACCAATATCTCCCCCGCCCAATAATGCTGTTCGGCCTTTTTCTTTTTTCCGGTTAGATTTATCCATCTTTAAAGAGAGATGATGTTTAGAATAAGGAATTAACAAACCAGCAAAAATATTAGCTTTCGCTTGTGATTTAGCTAAAAAAACCATATGTTTACTTTTCCATACTGCATACATATCATAAACAGAAATTAATAAAAGTAAAATATTAATTGACCATAAATTGAATACCGGAACAAAAATAGCCGCTAATCCTCCATAAACAAAAATTTCCGTGAAATTATGAATTAAAACATTAGGTCTAAACACTTTCCATAAACCAAAAAATAAAGATAAAAAGAAAGCATAAAGAGGTTGAATAAAAATTCCCAAACTAATGGTTAAAGATAAGATTACTGCCATTAAATACCATAATTTCCATAATAAAAAAAATTGGTATTTGATTAATAAGAATAAAATTCCCGTCCCGATTAAGAGGGCTAAAATTATAGGCAAATAACTGGTTTGCTCTTTTAATTGGGGCCGTTCCCCAAATGGAAGGTCTTTAAACACCGTTTTACCTTCACTTACACCTTGGGAATGGTCGATATAATTGTAAAGGATAAAAATTCCCATAAATTGAGTTAAAAGAAAAATAATTAAGATTAAAAAAGTTACCTTAAAAGTATGTTTCATAATTAAAAACAAAAAGAAAGGAAGTATATAAATTAAATCATTAACTCATCTTCTTCATCATCTTTAGAAACTTTAGATTTATCCATTTTTAAAATTTCATCTACTAACAAGGCATAATCTTCTGCTCCCGAGCTGGATTTAGCATAATTAAAAATAGATTTTCCGTTCTTAGGCGCTTCTTTTAGTTTGATATTATAACGGATGGGATTAGAAACTAAAGAGGGGAATTCTGTTTGTAATTGGGTTAATATTTCTCGACAAAGTTTATTTCTGCGGTCATATAAAGTAGGAATTATTTTAGTAATCTTAATATTGTGTTGATATACTTTATTAATTTCTTGAACAATCCCTTTTATTTTTAATAAGGCATCATAACCTAAATAATCAGTAGATACCGGGACAAAAACTTCTTTACCTAAAGTTAAAGCATTTTGGTTTAATATTCCTAAAGAAGGAGGGCAATCAATAATCATATAATCATAATTTTTAATAGTGCTTAATATTTTTTTTAATAATAGGCGAGAATCTTCTTTTTTCAACAATTGTTGTTCCATTTTAACCAAGTTTTCCTTAGAAGTGAGAATATCAAAATTAGTGGCAACATTTACAATACAGTGTTGTATGGGTTTACCTAAAGCAGCATCATATAAACTGTATTCGGAACGCAACTGTAAAGAAGTATCGACATTACCTTGAGGATCAAGGTCTACTAACAGAACATGTTGATCTTTTCGGGAAAGACCGGCAGCTAAGTTTACTGCAGTAGTGGTTTTCCCCACTCCACCTTTATGATTAAAAACACAAATAGACCTCATTTTAAGTACCTCTTTTAAATTAGATATAAGGGGAGATTTAGCTTATCTTTATAAATATTATTTGCCTCTAAAACTACTGTTCAAAATAATTAAATTCAGTTTCTATTTTTTTATTTGAAGAAACAGGTTGATTAACAAACTGAGAAAATAAGGGAATGGATACTGGTACCGCAAATTTAGTAAAAACCGAAGTAATCAAAGCTTCCCCTTTATCTAAAGAAGCAATATTACGATTATCCTGGCTTAAATCTTGAGGGCTACTTTCCATCAAGGCTTGTCGTTCTGAACCCATTTCCAAACCTAAGATTATTTTAGTGTTTAAATTAGCTAAAATGGTTTTAGGTATCTCTGAAGGAAGCTGGGTTATAGCTAAAAGACCCACTTTAAATTTACGACCTTCCCGGGCAATAGTAGAAAAAATGTTTGGCCCTTCTTCTAACACTTGTTTGCCTAAAACTCGGGGTGCTTCCTCTAAAACAACAGAAATAACCGGCTTACTATCTAAAGTGCCTTGAGTTTTATAATATTTATATTGGTTAAAAATTTCCTGAACTAAAATACTGCCAATTAAAATTTCTATTGCCCCAGAAAATAAGGAGGTATCTACCACCACCACTTTACCTTGTTCTAAATCCCGGACAATATCCTTAACTGTATTTTCTCCGGCTACTAAATCAAAAAGACCTTGACTAGATATCTTACCGGCAGATAAATCTAAATTAAGCAAAGTTATCAATCTTCTTTTAACTACAGCAATAGTATCTTCATGAAAAGCTATTCCTTCAATTCTAACTTCTGCCAATAACATCTCAATCCAATTTTCTTTGAATTTCTTATAATAAGCATACAAAGACTGTTTTTGAGGATCAGATAAATAAATCGCTCCTTCAAAATGTTCTGGCTTAAGAAGTTTAATATTTATTTTTAAACTACGACCACCAACTGGAGGATTAATACTGTAATAAACTAATTTTTCCGAATGAGGATGATTTTTCAATCCTAATGATTTTCGACCATAATATTCATCATGGGGATCTAATACTAACATGCCGCAAAAATCTTTATCTAAAACATCCCATAAGATATTAGACACTAAATTAGATTTACCTTTA
>Ga0208373_1005242_pt1 | contig 10984 bp, 7 predicted proteins | sample RifOxyC2_FD_184036 | JGI IMG/M metagenome (GOLD analysis project Ga0208373, IMG submission 184036) | Soil microbial communities from Rifle, Colorado - Rifle Oxygen_injection C2 (SPAdes) | ecosystem: Environmental > Terrestrial > Deep subsurface > Rock core/Sediment | place: Rifle, Colorado... | reverse complement strand
GGTATTCTTCCGCCGCGCCGCGATGGAAGCCGCGATCAAAAAAGTATTCCTCCAAGTGTGGCCACTCACCACCACGACGTGGAAAACGTCGGACACCATGAATGGTCGAGTGGTCGGAGCCGCTCGCAACGGGCGTTCGGACGCCAATTTTCAAGCGTTCAAATGTCAGATGTTGGTCGCTGGTCTGTGGCCGGAAATCATCTTCCAGGTGGTCGACGGATTCCTGATGCATTCCATCGGCTCGTGTGAATCGACTCACGGAAGCTATCGGGCACGGCAAATGCTCTACGACGTACTACCAAAAGTAATGCCCAAAGAGATCTTCGAGATCGACTGGACAGATCCGGAAATTCAACGGCAGGTGACTGCCATTGCCCAAGCCAGCACTATGGAATAACATGCCTACCCGCCTCCCTCGAGGCGGGCCTTTTTATTATAATTCACGCTATAAAAAATAGTATATTTTATTTAATAAATATGTTATAATAATCAGAGTCGTGAGATGATATTTTTGTAATATTTCAAACACGATGGCGCTGATAGATATTAAAAAATTGTCCGTCACTTATTTTTTGGGGAAAAGTAATGAAGTGCGGGCATTAAATGACGCCAGCCTAGAAATTGAAGCTGGTGAATTTGTGATTTTTTTTGGCGCGTCGGGTTGCGGCAAATCCACACTGCTTTACACGATTGCCGGTTTGGAAAACCCCACGCAAGGCAAGGTAAAAGTGGACATGCATGACTTGGCAGAAATGAAAAACGGACAACGAGAAAGTTATCGCCAAAAAGTGGTGGGTATGATTTTCCAAGCGTTTCACCTGATCCCTTCACTGACAGTTGAAAAAAACATTACCATGCCCAAAGTGGCCGTGGGCGCAAATCTAAAAGAACGCACGGCGGAAGCGGAAAAATTAATGAAGTATTTCGGAGTATTTGAACAACGTCACAAACTTCCAACCGAATTATCCGGCGGCCAACAACAGCGCGTGGCAATTTGTCGCGCTCTCATCAACGATCCGGACATTGTTTTAGCGGACGAACCAGTAGGTAATTTGGATTCCAAATCCGCGGCCGATGTGATGGGTTTAATCCAACAATTGAATATTGATCACAAAAAAACAGTGATACTCGTCACTCACGACCCATCACATCTCGACATTGCCGACAAGGTATTTTTCATGAAAGACGGCCAGATTATTGACGTTAAAATAAACAAAGATAATAAACGCGTTATCGCTCCAAAGACTGCCGGCACCGAAACTAAAAACAATCTAGAACTAATTTCCAAATCATTTGGCGCAGACGAAAAAAACGGCTGGAGCGGTCTCATGCTAGACTACAAAGCAAAAGAGGTAGTGACGGAAACTTTGACCGATATGAGCAGTGCAGAAATGACAAAAATTGAAAACATTGTCAAAGAAATCTTGCGTGACAACGCGCGTAATTATAAAAAATTGATTAAATATCTGGACACCGATGAAGACCGTGGCGGCCTCGGGCTCACCGAGCGCTTGGCTAAAAAATTGACCAACAAATTGGAGACCATCGCCAATGAAATGAAACTGGTCTCTAAACTCCACGAAAAATCCAAAAACCACCAAGTAAATTATCCCGCTCGGGTGAGAAAATATTTATTAGACAAGTTTGACGCGCGTATAAAAAATTCCGATACGGTAGGCGCGATCGAGACGATTATCGCCGAGCGTATGGCTGGTTGGACCGATCGTAAAGGCGTGATGGCGAAACTATGTGCGCCGGCAAAAGAGGGCGGAGTCGGACTCAGGCGCAAATTGGCCAACAAGATGGCAAAACACCTAGAATTAATTTTGTTTGGTCGCTATCAAGCCTCGCTGGCGGTAGCGCCAGCTGATTTTAATAAATTACGCCCGCAAAAATAAAGGTATTATGCCCAATCGCCAAAAAAATACGACGCAAAAATTATCTTCGGGACGAATGACGGTCCGAGATACTTTATCGTTGTCGACGCGCATGTTTCGCACCCGTCCAATGCGTACCGCCTTGACAATTTTAGGGGTGAGTGTTGGTGTTGGGGCCGTGTTATTTCTAGTATCTTTGGGGTATGGCCTACAAGAAACAATTTTAAATAAAATCACCACTACCGACGCACTGCTTAGTCTCGATGTCACTGCGAGTAAATCCGAATTGATCAAATTAAATACTGCCGGTATCGAAAAAATCGGTGCCCTCCCCAATGTGGAGGAAGTCAGTCCGATTGCCGCTTTATCTGCTCAGGTAGATTATCACGATCTTACCGGAGACGCCACTCTTTACGTAGTGAAGCCGTCTTTTTTTCGACTCAGTGGCGCAGTTACGCTCAAGGGAAAATTTTTTATCAACAACATTGAGGGATCAAATACGCGCGAGGCTGTGGTTTCGTCCGCCATGGCGGAAATTATGAATATTGATCCGGAAAAAATTATTGGTGAAAAAATCAATCTAACGATATTTACAGTAAAACAAAATGATGACGGCACGGAAGACGTAGCGACCATGGAAGAATCTGAACCGATGACGATTGTTGGTGTAATGCAGGATAAAACAGAGAGTTTTGTTTATGTGCCGGCAGGAATTTTAACAAGCGCGACAGTCGATTCATATGTAAGCGCCAAAGTGAAAGTGACGAACAGCGCCTATATGAAAGAAGTGAGCAACAAGATGATCGGCATGGGATTTTTTGTCTCCGCATTGCGCGATACAATCGACCAGGTAAAAAAGGTTTTTAACATCGTACAAATTGTTTTGGGGCTGTTCGGTTTGGTGGCGTTGGTGGTGTCGGCCATCGGCATGTTTAATACGATGACGGTGATGCTACTCGAACGCACCAACGAAATCGGTATCATGCGTTCGGTGGGGGTGGCCAGAAAAGATGTGCGCAAACTATTTTTATTCGAATCAATGCTGATGGGATTTTTGGGCGGGTTGGGTGGAGTAGTGTTGGGTTATTTGGGCGGTGAACTGGCCAACTTGGGCGTTAATCTAATGGCCAAAAATTTTGGCGGACAAGCGCTTAATTTATTTGTCCGGCCGACTTGGTTTGTTTTGGTAATCATTATTTTTTCGACCATCATCGGGTTATTTACCGGGGTATTCCCGGCGCGCAAAGCCGCGCGTATCAATCCGTTGGAGGCACTACGTTACAAATAAAAAATTGGGGTTAATATGTTATCAAATAAAAAGTCAAAATTAATTACTAAAACAAAAAATAAACACGATCAGTCCGGTGATAATTTTCATAACTACTGGATTTTTCATGGCTTATTTGCATCACATCGACAGATTGCTAATAATATTTCAACAGAGAAACACCGTGGGCACTTGTGGTATCTCAAAAAACAAATCCTGCTCCATTATCTAAAAAATTTCTTCTCATTCCCTGTTTGGCTAATAAAACTGATCACACCAGATTACATGAAAGGACAAGTGAACGTTTGGACCAACATCCGTACAATCGCCAAAAAGCCGGAATTCAAACCACTTAGGCTGGCAATTCTGTCGCAGTTATTTTTTCTCTACGCAATAATTCATTTGGGAATTTTTGTTTTTTATTACCACTCCACTCCAACTCTGGCCGCTACCTACAATTTGACCCAGACCACATGGTCTGGCGGCGTGTCTACCACACTCACAGCCACGCACCCGCCCAGCGCTTTGACATATTATTATTCCAAAAGCGACAATATCGATACGAGCAATAATGAATTAAAATTGGCCTTTACAGCGCAAACACCACGAGCGCAAACATTGGAAGCTGATTTTACTGCCGCCGTTACTTCTACCAACACTTATGTCTCTGGCGGCAACCTGGTGATGCTCAAACCTCTCACCGCCACCTGTTCGGCGAGCGCCGAATGTGTGAGTACTTATTGTGACACCACCTGTCAGACACCCCCGGTGCCATGCGATGGAACGGGTGGGACGCATACTTGCGGAAATCGTTGTACTTATAGTGGTTACGCGTACGCGACTACGTTGGTTGGTACCCAATGTTGGTTTGCGGAAAATTTGCGTACGACAAAATTTCCTGATGGTACAGATATTACTTTGGGTCCGACCGCCAGTTCGTCTGATTGGACCAGTAAAGATACGATGTATTATTCCTGCCCGCCCAATTCTTCTAACAATGGGCCAGCGGTCGCGTGTGCTGATGCTACTGATTCAAACGGTTACGCGCTCGGTTTGCTTTATCAGTGGAAGACATCGGTAAATAGCTCGACAGCGGTTGCTTCGGGCGAGGGTCCGCGCGGTCTCTGTCCTGAAAATTGGCATATTCCTACCGAAAATGGCGCCACCACCAGTGGCTGGGGCTTGCTTCGAGCCACGGTTACGACTTTGTGCGGAACGGGGCAACAAGGGACGTGTGTCAAAACCGGCGCAGCAAATTTTCATGCTCCGTTTTCGGGTATGCGCGATGTCAATGGTAGTTATATGAATTATAATGTTGCTGGCAGATTTTGGTCGGCCACCATTAGTGGAAATTATGGTTATATTAGGTATGTATTGACTGACGCGGGATCTTTTGATTCAGCCACCCAGTCCAGAGCTTCGGCAGTCGCAGTACGTTGTCTAAAAAATTGATAGTTTATTGGATTCTTGAATAAAATGAAAAATTTGTATTTATACAAATTACGGATAATTGGAATTGTGCTTGGCGCGGCATTATTTGGTTTTGCCGGTACGGTCAATGCTGCCGTGGTAAATACCAGTGTTGCCGATTCCAAAGTGGAGGATTTTGGCGCCGGTGTGGTGGTAAATTATGATGTATTTAGTTGGACCGCCACCACTTCGCCCGGTGTGACGGCTGTGACAATGCAAGTGCGTGCCGGTACGACCGCGTCACCATCATCTGATTCGGATCCTGACTGGACGTCTTGGACAGCGATTAGCAGTGGCGATACTGTTGGCGCTCCACTTGATGGTAAGCGATATTTTCAATATCGCGTCACCATGACATCCGAAGACATAAATGAGGTGGCATCATTGAATGATGTGCAAATTGGCTGGTCCGCCTACGACACAAATCCCATCTCACTCATTAGTTCTCCTTACAATTCCACCAACGCGCAAAATTTTATTAGTGCGCTCACTTGGACATCGAGCACCCCGGCTGGTACTGAACTAAAATTCCAAATCCGCACCGCACCCGACACCGGCTCGAGCACCCCCGGTGTTTGGTCGGACTGGCTTGGCCCCACCACCAGCACGGATTATTACACTTATTCCAGTCAAACAATTAATACAGCACATTCTGATACTGCCAACGATCAATGGATGCAGTATCAGGTGTTTTTATCCACCACCAATGTCGCACAAACACCGGTTTTGTATGATGTCGCTATTACTTATGTGGCCAATGCCACACCAGAAATGTTGACGATCGCGACCTCCACGCAACAGTCCGACGGTTTGGTGAGTATTAGTTATTCTGTGCGCGATACTGACAGTTTGGAAAATACCAACGCTGGCCACCCGGGCTATATCACGCCGTCTTTCCAATATTCTTTAAATAATGGTGCCAGCTGGGAAGACATTGTCATCGGCTTATCGGCCGCGGCCACCTCGACCAAAGCAGTGAACACGGTAACTACTGAAAATTATACCGAGTATTCGCTTACCTGGAACGCCAAAACGCAAATTAATGGCACCACTTCCACCCAAGCAATGATCAAAGTCAAAGTGGATGATGGCGAATTGGCTAATCGCTACGCTTATGCTACCTCGACAGCGTTTACGTTGGATGTTGCCGATCCGGTCTGGGGAGCAGTGCCGATTTATATTGACGCGTCTTCATCTCCAGCCATTATTCATCTTGCCGCGACCGACGACTCAAGTCTAAGTATGAAATTTTCCACTGATCCGACCGGCGGTAACAATTGGATTGATTACTCGGCTGTCGCCACGAGTACACTAGCTGATCCAAGCACTGTTTATGTACAGCTGATGGATTCTTACAGCAACACTTCGACTATTAAATATAAAACCACAATTGAAACTCCAACAAATTTTATCATTCGAGATATTTCCAACAACGAAACAAGTGATTATCGGCTGTTTGTTTCCTGGAAAGCGGTGTCTGTGCCATTGGATGAGTTCGCTTATTATACTTTGTATTATTCCACTACCGGCGCGGACGGCACTTGGTCGGCTTTTCCCAATGTCACTTCGCGCGGAACAAATTATTATATTGAGGCGCCACTTGCTTCCGAAGACGTTAGATATTATAAAGTCATTACTGTTGACGATTTTGGAAATATTTCTCATTTTTCTTCCACCGTTAACGATGCGGCGGATGGCCAAGGCGGCACAGACCTTACTCCCCCGACCATCACCAATGTGACTACATCTTCCATTGATACCGAATCAGCTACTATTACATGGGATACTGACGAACTGTCAGATTCCACTGTGGGCTACTCTACAAACGTTGGCGTATTCGTACCTACGCTGGGAGTACGCACAATGGTGAACAATCCAACCGGTGTAGGCCACCACAGCGTCACTTTGACCGATCTCACTCCGGCTACCACTTATTATTTTAATGTGACATCGGAAGATCCGTCTGGAAATTCCGCAACCAGCTCGCCGGATGGTAATGGATATTATTTCACCACTCTTAACGGTCCAACCATCTCTGGAATTTCGGTCAAATCCGTCGGTAATACCATTGCCTCAATTACCTGGAATACAAACTCGGCCGCTGACTCCCAAATACATTATGGCACTTCTACCGCTTGCACTTCTACTGCGAGCGACAGCACATCAGTGACCGAACACACTATGAATTTGACCGGCCTGACAGCTGGCACCAAATACTATTTTTATGTCGGCTCCGGTGTGGCCTCCAATAATAACGGCGGTGAATATTACAATTTTACGACTACCGAAGATACCGTGGCACCCGTAATCACTGCAGTCACCAGCACGATTGTGATCGACACTCAGACCGTGATCACTTGGCTTACCAACGAAGGCGGCACCAGCCAAATTTTTTACGGCGTCTCTTCTACAATCTATAATTATTCCACGACAATTGATACAAGCTATAATATCAACCACACTGTTGCCCTATCTTCACTCACCACTTCCACCAAATATTACTATGTGGTGGTATCCACTGACGCTTCCGGCAACACTTCAACTAGCAGTCCGGAAAAAGATTTCACCACCAAACAAAATTTAAGCGAGGAAGACGCGGTGGTACTACGCGAAACAGTGGCCGAAGCCGCCGGTGTGGTAGAAGGGGTGGCCAGCGTGGTTTGTGGTGGTGGCGGAGGAAGTAGTGGGCCAACCATAGACACGACACCCCCAACGATTAGCAATCCCAAACTAGCGAGCATCACTACCAAATCAGCCACACTGACTTGGGACACCAATGAAGACGGTGACAGTCTGGCGGAATTTGGTAAAGACGATAATTACGGGCAAGGCGCGATGAATTTTAAATTTAGCAAAACACACCAAATAACTTTGACAGGGCTTTCTCCCCTCACTACATATAATTATCGAGTGACCTCCGCCGATGCGGCGGGAAACAGGGTTTTTTCGCCTAGCGCTTTTTTTACCACCCTGTCGGAGCTTGATGAAATCGCCAATCCGATTGCCGGAACCCAAAGTCAAGATAATGAAACCGTTTTTATCGCCACGATTCGCAAGGCCAACGAGTTGATAAAAAACATGTCATCTCGGGTCAGCGTCGGTGTCTTGGAATCGGCCTTATTGGAACAAAACAGTTCATTGCAAGAATTAGCAAAATCTTTACCGATACCGCTCATCGGTGGACAACCAGTCACTGAAGTCGGACCCAATTTTGCGCGCGTTTCATGGACGACCGACAAGTCAGCCAATTCATTAGTTTCTTTTGCTTCTGGCGATGCGTATATCTTAAATAAAAAATACGACCAGACTGTAGGCGACCCGCTCGCCAATACTACTGAACACACTGTGGAAATAAAAGGGTTAGAACCTGACACTGCCTATCATTACAGAGTAATTTCTCGCACACCTACCGGCGCCGAAGCACAATCGCCGGATTTTACTTTCAAAACCAAACAGGAATCCACCACTATTTATAATTATAAAATTGATATAATCAATACGGAACAAGCGGCGTTTTCTTGGTTTACCAATCTGCCGGTTGATTCCAGTATTAGCTACACCCCTTATCGCGATGGTGTTTTAGCGAGCGAATACAAACAAACTATTCACGATAAAAATTTTACCACCTTTCACACCGTGAAATTATCAGATTTGGAGGCCGGAGTGATGTATGATGTGGAAATATCCGGCATTGATTACGGCAACAACACTGTGAGCAAAGTATTGAAAGGATTTTCAACCAACAAGACCGACATTCCACCGGTGATTTCTCAAGTCCAAACCGATTCGGCAATAATCCCCGGCGAAAAAAGTAATATCCAAGTGATTATCTCATGGCTCACCAACGAACTCGCGACTGGCAATGTTTATTATCGCAAAGGTTTTAGCGCGGCGAGTGATGAATTCCCGGATAGTACGCCAGTAGATACCAACTACACCAAAAAACATATCGCGGTGGTGACGAATTTTGAACCCGGATCAATTTACCAATTCCAAGCACGCAGTACTGACAGTGCCGGCAATATGGCCATTTCCAAAACATATACCATCCTCACTCCACGCAAAGAAGAGTCAGTTTTCCAAGTGATCGTGTCCAATGTGGAAGAATTATTTTCTTGGGTGGGTAAATTAAAGAAATAACGCTTACCCAATTTCAGGATCGTAATTTCGTTGAAATAAAAACCGCCGACTAAATGCCGACGGTTTTTGTTAGAATTATTTTGCTAGCACCAACCCAATAAAAATTATTACTGCGCCACATTCACTTGACTGCGTTGCACGCCATCACACAGCACAAAAATATTTCCCACTACGTCGGCCGTCGCTAGCGCGTATGAATTTGCTTTGAGCGAATATTTTTGTTTGGAAAAAGTGAAGACATGCGGTTTGGTATCGCGATTATCGATCATAAACTGTGAACCTTTTTTGATCACAAATGATGTCGGGGATACCGAGCCGCAATTATCTGAAAACTGAAATCGGTAACCACCAAATTTATCCTTTAGACTAAAATACACTGATTCGGGTGACGGTTTGGGCACGGCCGTTTTTGTGGCCACCAATTTTGGCTTAACTACTGCCGCAGTGAGTGGAGCGGTAGAAGTGGACACAGGCGTGGATGTCGGCAAAAGATTGGATGTATCGTTGGTATTGGGTGATTGCGACGGAGCCTTTTTCACACTCGCCACCACAGCCCAAACAAGTCCGACGACTACCAACCCCCCGACTGCCGACACCGCGATTGTTTTAGTTTTTTTATCCATACAACATTTTTACGATTAATAACTTTTTATAATTATAGCACTTTTTGGGTTTTGAGACAAAATTTTGGGGATAGCTATTTTTATTTCGCAGAAGATTGTGGTCGCAACCCCTCCCATGTAAACAAGAAAACACTAACCACCGGACGGCGTTTTACTCGAATCGTATTATTTAATTTTTTCCAACAACCTCAAAGTCGCTTCTACTGAAGGATTATTCGTGTGAATCAATTTCACCCTACTACCGTAAATTTTCAAAATCGGCGTGATAAATTCGTCGGCCCACGAAGGCGTGAACGTCACCACCCCATCAAAATCAATCGTGATTTCTTCGGTATTAGATACAGATTCCAGCGTTGATTGATACGCGCTGTACGCCTCCTTGCCATCTTGTCTCGAAGTTAAAGTCGTGCCAAATTTATTCAATTCTATAATCATATTATTGCCGTTAATATTTAATTATTGATATACACCCTGGATAATTCACGTCACTATTTTCAATATTTAATTTTTCCGATCCTTGTTTTATAATTAATTTAGCATCACCAGAATAATATTCAATGCTAAATAAATTATTGTCCGAAATAACTTGCCTCACGAACTTCAAGCCATTCCCTCTGGCCTCCGGCATCCTGCTGGATATAACCTCGGTGAAAGCTACTTCCAAAGCTTCCTTATCATCGCGCAATCCCGGCCTGACTTTTCTCAAAGTTTTCAAAAGACCCTGACCGCGGTCTGCCAGAACAATCTGTTGCTTATTCAAATCATAAGCAAAAAATATTCCTCTGATATCCGGCCAATTACCCAAATTGTGATCATAAGAATTATTTCCAATCTCGCCGACTATCGCTGTCACCAAAGGAAATATATTTTTAACTTCATCTATTTTTGACAATTCGTTTTCCAATCTACTCAAACGCGTTTTGAACACCAGTGAATCGGAACAATAATATTCTGCTTCCGGCAAAACCGGCGGGTCTGTCACCCATTTTTTGGCAATAGCAGAAATATCCATAAGATATAATTCAATTGTTTCTTTCGGATAATAACGATAGCCGTCTTCTTGTTGTCGAACGGCTTTTAATTTGCCGCTTTTGTCCCAACGGCGCAGGGTGTCCTTCGATACCCCCAAAAGCTTGGCCGCCTCGTTTATTGTGAGATAACCGAAGTTCATAATCGATATTTTTAAACCTATACAAGTTTGCTATCAACCTATGCAAATATTATACCACAATATAACAATCTATGCAAGTTTGCTATCAACCTATGCAAAAAATAGCCATATAAACCAAAAACTCCCCTTTTGAGGAAAGTTTAACTTGGTCGGGATTGTGGGACGTTGTTGGAACGTATTTGATAATGAACAATATACCATTTTGTTGATTATTCGTCAAAACTCACAGATAACAAAAGACCACCCAAAAAATATTCTCCTTCGTCATGGCTCCATGATTGAAGCGATAACGAGGGGACGGGTGGTCTGTTTGTTTTTTCAACTTGCCCCTCAATCAAGTTGAAAATTGTTGATAAAAGAACATTTACTCTACAAATACTCCTTTCGAGCCAAGAACTCCTGCCAACGGGCGTCACGAACTGGGCAAAAGCAAGAC
>Ga0208373_1005234_pt1 | contig 10989 bp, 10 predicted proteins | sample RifOxyC2_FD_184036 | JGI IMG/M metagenome (GOLD analysis project Ga0208373, IMG submission 184036) | Soil microbial communities from Rifle, Colorado - Rifle Oxygen_injection C2 (SPAdes) | ecosystem: Environmental > Terrestrial > Deep subsurface > Rock core/Sediment | place: Rifle, Colorado... | reverse complement strand
TCCTTTTTTCTTATTCACACTAGGAGAATAGCCCCTTACTTTTCTTTCGTCAATCCAATTACACACAATATTTTACATTACCAATAAGCATAGCGGAGGAAGAATTTATTTCGGAATTAAGAATGACGGAACCGTTATCGGCCAGAATATAGGAGAAAATACTGTCAGGGAGATTTCGCAGTCGGTTACGGATAATATCGAACCAAGAATTTATCCGGAGATTAAAACCAGTAAAATCAAAGGCCAATCCTGTATAATGGTCGTTTTTTCAGGCACAGCCAGGCCTTATTTTGCCTTCGGCAGAGCCTATATGCGTGTCGGCGACGAAAACAAGCAATTGACTGTGCGTGAGTTGGAGACTCTTATACTCAGAAAGCATAAAGAAACCGCGGAGTGGGAAAAACTATCTTCAAATAGAAAAATATCCGATGTCAATGTGAGAGTGTTAAAGAATTATATCGCCAGAGCCAATCAGACTGGCAGGATTGATTTCAAATTTCAGAATACCGAAAGTGTCCTGCGTAAACTGGGACTGCTGACTGGCAACAGACTTCTGAAATCTGCGGAGATTCTTTTTTGCGACAATAATTCTCTGGAGGTACAGGCCGCGGTTTTTGCAGGAACCGATAAACTCACGTTCCTCGACATTAAAAAATTGGAGGGAAATATATTCGATCTTCTGGACAGGTCTGAAAAATATATCTCGGAACGGCTCAACTGGAGGGTGCAGTTCGGAAAGCTTGAGAGGGAAGAGATCCCGGAAGTTCCTCTTAACGCCTTGCGGGAAGCTCTGGTCAATTCTTTCAGCCACCGCGATTACTCCAATCCCAAAGGCAATGAAATCGCGGTATTCAAAGACAGGATTGAAATCTATAACCCCGGAAATTTTCCCGAAGGATATACACCGGAAGATTTTATTAAAGGGAAAGAACGGTCCATCCTGAGAAACCCTTTAACCGCCGAGATTCTTTATAAGTCAAAAGAGATAGAAAAATGGGGCTCAGGGCTTAAACGCATTTACGACGAATGCAAAACTTTCAGTGTGCCTGTGGAATTTAAGACTCTGAAGAGCGGGTTTCTGGTGGTGTTCTATAGAAAACCGGAATGGGCCGTCAGGGAAAGTGAGGGATTAAATGAGGGATTAAATGAGGGATTAAAATCTCTTGTCTTGGCTGTCAGCAGTCATCCGGGCATAATGGCCAAAGATTTAAAGGAGCGGCTGAATCGGCCTATAAAGACTGTAGAGCGGCAGATAAAAATTCTGACAGATAAGAAACTTATTGAACGCAGAGGGAGCCGCAAAACAGGCGGTTATTATCCAGTCGAACCGATAGATAATAAAAAGCCGAATCGTGACGCTTGAGTTTCAGCCGCGCTGGGCAAGAAATATTATTGTTTATTCTTATTAAGGACAACTGAAGCCAGCCGGTAGATCATGTCGCGGTCTTTCGGGCCGGATTCCTTCAGTAGCCAGAGAAGCCTTTTATCCTTGAAATCGTAGGTCAAAGTTTCTCCTGGTTGTATTTCTTTAAAGAAAACATCCATTGAAACATTAAGAGCTTTTGCGATTTTTTCAAGGGTTTCAAGAGAGAATCCCTTCTGGCCTGCTTCGATATGGGCAAGGAACGAAGGTTCGATATCCGCTTTATGGGCGAGTTGTTCCTGGGTTAAACCCGCTTTGTTGCGGTATTCTTTTATACGAGACGCAGCGTTCTTATATACTGGTTTTGTCATAGACCCTCTTCGGAAATAATAACTCTTCCAGATTTTTGTTGCCATGACCTGAAAGAATAGTTGCAATTCTCCACAGGGACATAATGCTTCACAAAGCAGGAGGGAATATGCGTCAGCCTCTTGTCAGTCAATATCGGTTTTTTCAGGGCGTGATTTCAAACCAAACGGAATGCCGGATAATAAAATATTTCCATAAGGGAGGTCTATGATGTTAAAAAAGATTTTTGTAGGGGCGGTGATTTTTTCTTTTCTGTTTATAAGCAGGAGTTATGCAGGGACACCTCAGAAAATAAACTATCAGGGGAATCTGCAGGAGAGCGGATCGCCGGTGGACGGAAGCAACACCATGATTTTCAAGCTTTTTGATGCGGCAACAGCAGGAAACGAGCTCTGGTCGAGCGGAGAGCAGGCGGTGAATGTTTCCAGCGGATTGTTTCATCACATTCTCGGAGAGGATGTTTCACTATCCGGTATTGACTGGGAAAATAATGAGGTTTATCTGGAAATAACAGTAGATGGAACGGCTCTTTCTCCAAGGGAGCAGTTTATAGCTGTGCCGTATGCCATGAATGCCGACAAACTTGACGGTATGAGCTTAGGCCAGACCGGCTCAAATTATGTGGTTTACGCGGACACAAATGGCAAAGTTGGTATCGGAACGACGCTCCCGGGGCAGAGACTGGACGTGAATGGCAACATCAGAATGAACGGCTGGTACCTCGAGAACCAGGGAACCTACATGACGTTTTATCACAAGGAGGGCGGAAAGTATTACTTCCGGAAGTCTGCGAACGGCCTCGCGACCGATTCGCCATGGACTAATCTCATGACCATCGACAACTCAGGCAATGTGGGTATTGGGACGTCAAGCCCCACAGCAAAATTACAGGTAAATGGGATATTGTCTGTAAGCCCTGGTCAAAATCTATCGAAAGTTATAATTGGAGCAGGAACTACGGGAGATATAACACTAGAAACGGATAATGCAGGGGTATTTACTATAAATAACGGCAATGTTTTTGGCGGAACTGTTCTTATTAAAGCTAATGACAATCTAGGTGTTTGTATTAAAGACAACGGCAATGTCGGGATTGGAACAGCATCACCGGAGGAGAAACTCGATGTTTATGGAACGCTGAAAACAAATAAATTAAGTATTTATTCCCCAATAAATCCACAAATAGAAATATACGAAAGCACTACATCGGTTAGATATTTCATTTGGGGAGGTTATACAGGATTAAGTATTTCGAAAACCAGCGTGTCAAATGAGAACGTCCAATTTAAGGTACATACGAATGGCAATGTTGGTATCGGAACAGTAACTCCTTCATATCCATTAACAATGGCAAGCGGAGCATATTGTTCGGCAGGCGGCATCTGGACGGATGCATCCTCAAGAGCTTATAAGGAAAATATAGAAGGATTAAATACTGAGGAAGCGTTATCTGCTCTCGCAGAACTTAATCCGGTCAAGTTCAACTATAAAGTTGACAAAGATGATCAGTGCCTCGGATTTATCGCCGAGGATGTGCCTGAGATCGTGGCGGTAAAAGACAGGCAGGGATTGAGTCCCATGGATATAGTTGCCGTTCTTACCAAAGTGGTACAGCAGCAGCAGAAAGAGATAAATGAATTAAAGGAAATTATTAAAACGAAAGGCCTCCAGTAATTATTGATGAAAAGAAAAGCAGTTATTCTTTGTCTTAGTTTTTTGTCCCAGAGTGTATTATATGCAGGTATTCCGCGGATGACCGGCGGAAATTATTTTCTTGTAAAAGACGTTGTTGAAACAAGCGGCAGTCCTGATTCCGTGACCGGCGGCAATTATCGTGTTTCTCAATCAGTGGGAGAAGCGGGTGTTAAACCTATATCAGGCGGTAATTTCATTCTTAATGCTGGATATTTATCAAAGCGTGTAGTTTTTGGAATAGTAACATCAACACCAACAACCCCGTCTTATATTTATGACGGATTGAGTGCCGATGTTGACGCAGTGTTTTCAACAACAACTTTAAGCGCAAACTGGGGAGCAGGTACTGATAATGAAAGCGGAATATCAGGTTACTGGTATTGCATCGGCACATCTACGGCTGATGATAATATCGAAGAATGGACGTATAACAGCGATATAACATCCGTAACGGTGGACGGATTATCTTTAACAATGGACACAACATATTATTTTTCGGTGAAAGCGGTAAACGGGGCCGGCCGGCAGAGTCCTGTTGTTTCTTCAGACGGAGTTCTACCGAGGTCCCCCGTGTTTGACCATTATGAAGTTTCGGTGCCGTCTGTTGCAGTCATCGGTCAGAACTTCACGATGAGGATATATGCAGCGAACAGCACAAATGACACAATACCCGTTTTTTCGGGGACAGTAAACCTGCAGGCGGTTATGGCGGATAATATTTCAAACGCAGGAAGAGGAAGTCTGGGACTTACTACGGCAAATCTTACAAACAGTGTTGCAACGCTTGTTTATCAGAACTATACAAAGGCGGAAAATATAAAGATAAGAGCCATAGACGCAGACAGCAGGACAGGATTAAGTGATATATTAAGAGTAGCCGCAGGAGTTCCCGAGGAATTAACCGCCTCGGCAAACCCCGGCTCCATCATTTCAGGCCAGACTTCCCTCATAACAGCAGTGGTAAATGATGTATATGGAAGCCCCATTGAAAACAGCCCTGTTATTTTTACAGTTATCAAAGGAAGCGGCAGTGTAACAGAATCAGTGGTCTATACAGACACAAGCGGAGAATCAGAAACGACGTTTGCTCAGAGTCTCGGCAGGGCCGAAGTAAACACCATAAAGGTTACTGCCGGAAGTTTAACAGAAGACATAAACATAAATGTCGGAGTATTGATCCAGTCTCAGGACGGAGGCACGATCATAGCCAGTGAAGATCCGAAAACACAGGTGTATATTCCGCCCACAGCAATAAACGTAAATATCCAGGTGCAGATAATAATGCAAGGCGACATTGACGATGACAAGAAGACCAAGATCAATGCCGCAAACCAGAAGAACTGGGGACAGATAGTATCTTCCGTAGTGAGAGAATTCAAGGCAATCAAGGAGAGCGGAGAAGAATTAAGCGATTTCTCGGATTATGTGGAGATAGAACTGCCGTATCAAGATGATAATGATGACGGAGTGGAAGACACAATCAGCGTTCCTGTGGAAGATTTGAAAGTATGCTGTCTCAACGAATCGGATTTGAAATGGGAAATAGTAGGAAACGGCGGAAAAGACTGCGTTGATGAGACGGATAAAGTAGTAAAAGGAAAATCCAAACATTTTTCGATATATAGCATTGGCGCTATGGCACCGGCTAATAATCTGAGTGCTGTAGTTGTTTATCCCAATCCGGTGAATTTTTCTACTTCGGTGAGAGGCACAGTCAAATTTGAGAACCTGATGGCGGATTCCAGGATAAAGATATTCAATTTAAAAGGGAAACTCGTAAAAACATTAAACCCTGACACTCTGGCAAACGACGGGTCAAGCGGGAAAGCGGAATGGGACGGGAAAAATGAAGACGGGGAAACGGTAGGATTCGGGCTCTATCTGTATCATATAACCTCAGGTTCACAAAAAACAACAGGAAAGATCGCGGTGGTCAAATGAGTTGGTGGTTGATGGTTGATAGTTGGTGGTCAAGAAAGAAACAGTTAACGAAAAAGGGGACGGTTCCTTTTTTATTAGCCGGAGTTTTAATGAGCCTGCCGCATCTTTATGCAAAGAGCGCAGGCACAACCTCAGCTGGTTTTCTTGAGATAGAACCGGATGCGGAAGCAAACGGACTCGCAGGAGCTTATGTTTCCAGGGTTGAGAATGGAAGCAGCCTGTACTGGAACCCTGCGGGACTTGGGTATATGGAACGAATGGAACTCGGATTGACACACATGCTTTATATGGAAGATTTGAATTACAGTTTCATCACATTCACAGAGCCGATGAGGAATTTCGGGGTGTTGAGCATAGGAGCAATAGGTTTATTGTCAGGAGCTATTCCCAAAACCACGGAGAATTTATCGGGGAATTATATAGACAGCGGGGAGACTTTTAACAGCACAGATATTACAATACTCTTAGGCTGGGGTAAACGGTTAAATAGAGAAATGTCTCTGGGATTCGGGATCAAATCCATCCGCCAGACCATAGATGACAGCAAAGCTTCGGGAATAGCAGGAGATATAGGGGTAAAATACTTAGTTTCAGAGAGAGTCAGAACAGGTTTATCTTTTCAGAATATAGGCACAAAGATAAAGGGAAATGATTTGCCGCGCAATATCAGAATAGGGCTGGACTATAAACTCAAGGATGATAAGACCAATGCCGGGATCGAAATGGATTTCCCATCATCCTCTGAATCAAATTACAGGATAGGCATAGAGCATTGGCTGTCAAAAGGATTCAGTTTAAGAGCAGGATATATTACCGGAGCAGAAATTGACGGAATGACCGGAATACAGGCAGGGATTGGATTAAAAAGCCGGTCCATGGAATTCGGGTATGCGTATCTGCCATACGGAGATCTGGGCACTACTCATCAGGTTTCTCTATATACCAGATTTGGAGAACCGAAGAAAATGAAGACCCGGTTCAAGACGGGAGAGCATGTTTCGAAGGACAAAAGGCAGAATGTGGCTGTGGCGAATTTCGAAGCAGCTGCTCCGCTTTCGGAATCAGAGGCATCATTTATTACTGATTTCTTCAGAACCGCTCTTCTTAACGCAGGAGTATTCAATCTTGTTGAACGAAGCAGGATGGATGTAATACTTTCAGAGCAGGGGTTCCAGCAGACCGGATGCACGACTCAGGAATGCGCGGTGCAGATGGGAAAAATTCTAAACGTTCAATACATGATCATGGGCAGATGCGGTAAACTGCAGTCCAGGTTCATCACTACGGTCAATATCATCAAAGTAGAGACCGGCGAAGTGGTCTATTCAGACAAGGAAGACTGCTATTCTGAGCAGGAGATGGAAATTATGGTCCAGAAACTGGTCGACAGAATCAGGCAGTATATCCGTTACTGAATCAGCCGAGAACAGTTTCTTCTTCTTTTGAACTCGCGTTTTTATTTTAATACGCTTACGCGTTTTTTATAGAGATTGTGATACTTCTCTTTTAATTCGTTGGAAAGGAAGCTGCTGTTTATCAAATCTGTAAATTTTGATTGTGCAGAAAAAATTGCGTCAAGCACGGTATTGATTGATTTTTCTGTTAACTTCATTCGTTCCTTTGCGTAATAATCTATAAGCTCGGCCTTCTTTAAATTATTTTTCCTTCCGTTTATTGGTAATGCGATTTCCTCTTTTGCATCCCCTATTGCAATTGTGGTGTTGAGCAAATCATAACCAGGGGATAAAGCGACTATATCTTCTTTGGTAAGCAAGGAGAAATTTTTGAGATGCATATCTTCATTTCCGATTACAAAATTAAAAATGGTTAAACGGAAAAGTTTTTCTTTTTCAACCTGGGGAAACATGCAATATTTCTCTATTACATCGATTACATTTTCCATGCTGGAATTATATTTGGTATCCCGTGTTTTTCCGGATAGCTGTGCAAAATCCTCTAACGGGTACTTATTTTTTCCTGATCGGTCGAAGCGTTTTACAAAATATGATAACGTTCCGTCTTTGCTGTAAATCATGCCATGCAATGGGATCTCTATATCAATAACATCGGCCAGGCGCATTGTAAGATCCTCATTTTGCGGAAGTTCTTTATACATATAGTGCTGCGGTTTTATAATAAATTGGCCATTCACATCAATTACTTCAAAGGTTGAATTTTTAATATTTAAAACAGCGCTTAATTTAGGCTGTATTCCCTGGATGGACATTTTTGAGGCCCTGGATGCAGCTTCGATCCGTTGTTCTTCGGCACTATACGGGAAATCCTGCAGGGCAGTTAGTTTATTGGATAGTTTTTTTAATCCTTGAACAGAGTATTTATTCTCACACTCTTGATATGATATGGGGCATCTATTCATTTATTTCTTCGATGGTAATTGCCCCTACAACATCTTTCCCTACGGCGATCAGCTGGCTGAAATAATCGGTCTTATCAAGCTTTAGTTTTCTTAGTAAACCGTCCAATTGTATGCCCTCTGGGAGCAGACCGTCGAAAAATGGCGGAAATGAAGAGAAGAAATATTCTTTCAGATTTATAGGCATGGTTAGTGAAACAGGTTGCCCTGCGTAATTATCTTGATAATAAAACCGATAAGATTTATTTTTTTCAATTTCTTCCAGTATGCCTGCAAGATTTTTATTTACGAAAATATTAGCTTTCCTCATTTCTTATTGTTAAACAAATGCATAAGTTTGCTTTCCAATTTAATTGAGATATTCAGCACATTGCAGATTTTCTGCAATGTATCCAGCTGTATTGTGTTTTTTCCATGCTCTAAATCAAAAACAACTGTTTTCCCAACTCCGGCAAAATTTGCTAATTTCATTCTTGAGAGACCGCTTTTTTTTCTGTGAAACTGAATTATTTTCCCTATTTCAAAACTCATTTTTACCGCTATAGAAGTAATTTCATTCTGTTTTGTCTCATTTCTATCAATTTTAGTATAAATTACAATATAATTTACTGCTTTAGCAGTAAAAATTATACAAACGATAGTTTTTATTGTCAAGTGTTATATCAATCTAATAAAATATGCTGCCATAGCGGTAAATACACGTATTAGTAATTTTGTGTGTCCCAATTTGGCTGCGAAAATATACACTTTGCGCAGGTTATCGCAGATGAAATATTGAAAGTCCAGCGGAAGAACCCCTTATCATCCGAGAACCGTTTCTTCTTCTTTTGAACTATCTGAAGTATCAGCCTGAAAAAAACCCAGCGCATTCTGAAGATTATTGACCGCAATCTGCTTGTGAGCCGGAGAAAGATGTGAATACCGGAGAGTCATGCTAAGCGTTTTATGACCGAGTAACTCTTTCACTGTCATAATATCAACTCCGGACATTACAAGATAACTGGCAAACGTATGGCGCAGGCAGCAATACTATGCCCTGGCAGGAGTACCTTGCCAGCGGTTTGAAATCCCCGGATTAAGATTCCTCTCAGGCGCGATTTTTCCACATTCACAGACTGAATATTTTTCCCGTTTTTCGTCGGTCAATAAGCCTGTAATTATAAACGAATATTTTTTTGTTGACATCGGAAAAAGGCCTTGGCATAATAAACTGAATGAAAAAAGAAAAGCCGGAAGCGCTCGTCTCAGTCCTTAAAGACGAAAGGGACCTGGACCTTCTTTTAAAAGAGAAATGGTACCGGGTGCCGCTCAAGCATGCCCCTTCGGTAAGACCCTCCTTCTTCGCTTTTTACCAGCCGGCCTCGTTCGGGAAATCCGGCAGGCGAATAGAGCTATTCGGAAAGGTTAAGCGCTGGAGAATACGGAAGAGACGCGAGCTCCTTCCGGAGGAAAAAAAACACCCGCGGGCCGATGAGCCCTACATACAGTTTTTTCTCGGAAATATCAGGAAACTGAAGCGCCCCGTACTCAACAGGGGCAGGATGCGGATCTCTTTCGGCTTCACGACACTGGCGCGGCTCAGGAAAAGCCGGGACATACGGGGCCTCTTCGCCATACCGCCTATGGAAGAGAAGCTTTCGGCATTCTTAAGAAAAAATCATATTCCATTCAAACCCCAGTTTACAGTCAGGCGCAGAAACAACAAAATATTCCGTCTCGATTTTGCCCTCTTCTGCAGTAAAGGAAAACTGGACGCGGAATGCGACGGTTTCCGCTGGCATTCCCGGAAGAGACAGAAAAATCTGGATTCACTGAGAGACCGGGAACTGAGAAGCCTCGGCTGGAAAATATTGCGGGTATCCGAGGAGGAGCTTGTAGAGAACCCGGCTCCGGCTTTCCGCAAAGTGATGGGCAGGATAAAGGCACTCGGCGGCCCGCGCGCTCCAGGTCTTCTCCTCAATCACTGATAACGGTTAACTATTTGCTCCGGTTGCCGGGCCGGCTTAAATTTAAAGGCAATATTAAGTATAATGCTTAAGCTAAGTTTGCCGGATATCGGAACGGCGGAACATTTATGAAAAGCTTCGTAAAGAAGAAAATACTGCTGATCGAAGACGACGATTCCATAGGGAATCTCGTCAGAGATCTGCTTGAGAGCCGGAGCATGACCGTCACCTGGGCCAAAGACGGCGACGAGGGGCTGAAGAAATATAAAGAAGAGTTCTTTGACATTCTTGTGGTGGACGTGGGGCTGCCCAAGCTGACGGGCTTCGAGGTCTGCAAGAGGATCCGGGAGGAACCGTTCGGATTCCTGGTGCCCCTGGTCTTCCTTACCTGTTTCGATTCTTTCCCGAACAAAGTGGAGGGGCTGGCGCTCGGCGGAGACATGTATCTCACCAAACCCTTCCACGTCGAGGGACTGCCTGAAAAGCTGGCGCTCCTGGAAGAAGAGAAGAGGGAAAAGCTTACGGAAAATCCATGGACCGGACTGCCCAGCTACATAAAATTGAAGGCCATCCTTGAGGGGCCGAAGGCGCCGGAACCGCTGGCCGCATATACGGACATCGAGGATTTTTTCGACAACATGCCGCGCTTCAAATACGAGAGCATGCAGCTGGTGAAACTGTTTGGAAACATTCTCAGGGAAATAACCGGCGGTAAAAACCTCTTTCACCTGGATTATTCCAACTTCTTTTTCTTCATCCCGCAGGAAGGCTGGGAGATCCGCCTTAAAGAGCTATTGAGCCGGTTCGATGCGGCGGTGCAGGAAACTTTCGCAGGAAAAGTCAAAAAGCTGGCCCTCCATCAGTTTGCGTTCGATCTGAGCAAAAATAAATGGGAAATTGAAGGACTCAGGAAGAGGCTCCTGGAGCTGAAAAAGAAAAACAGGTCGCAAGACCACGCCATAATTCCCGAATGGGCTTCATGATTTAACGGTGAGCGTAGCGCAGCCCGGTAGCGCACCAGGTTGTGGCCCTGGAGGCCGCGGGTTCAAATCCCGTCGCTCACCCCATATTTCAAAACGGGGCTATTTTGAAGGGCTCCTCCGACGATAAACGGGCGGTTCAAATTTTTCTGGTGTTGTTCTGTGGTTTTTCCCGCTTTTGAACGATTGGCTTGTTCACGCAGCACGTTTGACGTTTCACGATAGGTAATGTCAATAATTCTGTGTAAATGGAAGAGGGCTCTTCTCCCATAATCTGTTCATTCTGTAAAAGATCGCGAAAATAATTCTCTCCAGGCTCTT
>Ga0208373_1005231_pt1 | contig 10992 bp, 11 predicted proteins | sample RifOxyC2_FD_184036 | JGI IMG/M metagenome (GOLD analysis project Ga0208373, IMG submission 184036) | Soil microbial communities from Rifle, Colorado - Rifle Oxygen_injection C2 (SPAdes) | ecosystem: Environmental > Terrestrial > Deep subsurface > Rock core/Sediment | place: Rifle, Colorado... | reverse complement strand
TACAACGATAGCTAGCTATGGATCGTGTTCGGTCGCCCCCACCATCAGTTTCACTTCTCCGGCTAGCGGTTCAACCGTCTCTGGGACTATGAGTGCTGTTACCAGCCCTTCCAGCGGCGTCGTCAACATCAAATACTACATTGATGGAGTTCATCTTTTTGATGAGCAAAGTTATCCCTATGGCTTTGGGCTAGATACTACTACTTATACCAATGATGTCCATACGCTCAAAGCCGTGGCCTACAATTCAGCCGGAAGCACTGGCGAAGCTTCAATTACAGTTACTTTCAGCAATCCTGCCCCAACTATCTCTTCTTTCACGGCCAGTCCCTCATCTATTATCTCCGGCCAAACCAGCACTCTTTCTTGGTCGGTAACTAATGCTAATGGATTATCTATTAACAGTTTCGGTACGGTTACCGGTACTTCTAAAAGTGTCGCTCCAACTGCTACTGCTACGTATACTCTTACAGCAACGAATCAATATGGTTCAGCTACGGCTAATGTGACGGTGACAGTGACTACTCCTACTCCTACTCCTACTCCTACGCTTACTCTATCTCCGACGCCTACACCGGCACCAACCGCAACTTGTTCTAGTTTCACTTATTCGGCCTGGGGTTTTTGTCAATCAAACAACACGCAGTCGCGAACCTTAGCGTCTTCTTATCCGCTAGGCTGTATTGGCGACAGTCCAGTACTTTCTCAATCGTGCACCTACGTTCCGCCGACAACCGTTTGTACTTATTTTACCTACTCGGGTTGGGAAGTTTGCCAGTCGAATAGTACTCAATCAAGAACCGCCTTGACTTCCTTTCCTTCTGGTTGTACCGGCGGCAATCCGGTTCTTTCTCAATCTTGCATTTATACTCCCACTCCCTCTCCCGCGCTTCTTTTGAAAGACGAACAGAACAGGGTTTATAAAATTATCAGTGGTAAGAAGATCTGGATTCCAACCGTTGAGGTTTTCAATCAACAAGGATTAAACTGGAGTCAAGTTCAATTAGCCGCTTCTGCCCAATTAAACCAGTATCCGAGATTAAAACTAGTCAGAGCGGCTAGTGATACCAGAGTTTACTACATAACCGAATCTGGCATGAAGCGACACATCCCTTCAATTGAGGTTTTTAATTCTTACAACAATAAATGGGAAGACGTAACAGAGACGAGCTTACTAGATGTTACTTCTTATCCTGATAACATTTTGATAAAAATGGATAACAGTCCCGAGGTTTACAAACTGGAAAATGGCCAAAAGCGTTGGATTAAAACGGACGCGGTGTTTAAGAGACTGAAACTTGATTGGAATAAGATTGCCCCGGTAAACAGTACCGAATTTAATGCTTATCCGGAAGGTCAGCCGATAGAATAGAGAAAATTTTAAATTTTAAATATCAACTAAAAACTCCTTTGGTGTATTGCCAGAGGAGTTTTTAGTTGATATATCCGATATTTTTAGTTATTATTTTACTATGAGCAAAAAATACATAACAACAACTTTGGCCTATGTTAATGCCGAGCCTCATATTGGTTACGCGTGGGAGATTACGCGGGCGGATATTTGGGCGCGATTTGCGCGCCAGCAGGGGAACGAAGTCTTTTTTAATACCGGCACGGACGAACATGGCGCGAAAATTTTTGAACGCGCTAAGGAATTGGGTCAAGACGCGCAGGCGTATTGCGACGAGCAAGTGGCCAAATTTAAGAATTTAAAAGAATCTTTAAATTTGAGCTTTGATAATTTTATCCGGACAACAGACGCGCATCATATCAGCGCGGTGCAAGAATTTTGGCAACAGGCGAAAAATAACGGTTACATCTATAAAAAGCACTATAAAATTAAATATTGTGTGGGATGCGAGCTGGAAAAAACCGACTCGGAATTAGTGGATGAGAAATGTCCGTTGCACCCGAACCGAGAGATAGATATTGTTGAAGAAGAAAATTACTTTTTTAAGTTTTCAGTCTTTCAGCAGCAGTTGCTTGATCTGTATAAAAATAATCCAGAGTTTGTTGTGCCGGCTAAGAGATTTAATGAGATTAAAAAATTTGTTGAAATGGGGCCGGAGGATTTTAGCGTTTCGCGCCTAAAGAGCAAAATGCCTTGGGGCATCGCGGTGCCCGATGATGCCGAACACGTGATGTATGTTTGGTTTGACGCGCTGGCTAACTACATTTCGGCTATCGGGTATCCGGACGATATGAAAAAGTTTGATTCTTGGTGGCCCGGGATACAGGTGGCGGGTAAAGACAATTTGCGTCAGCAATCAGCCATGTGGCAGGCAATGTTGATGGCGGTTAAATTGCCGCCATCAAAACAAATTTTCATCAATAGTTTTTTAACTAGCGGCGGGCAGAAAATGTCAAAATCGCTGGGCAATGTAATTTCGCCGAGTGAAATGGTCGCTAAATTTGGTGTGGACGGAACGCGTTATATTTTGGCCAGCTGGAATAGCTTTGGTGAAGATATTGATATTACCTGGGAAAGTTTAACGGAAAAATATAACGCAGAGCTGGCTAATGGCCTTGGCAATTTGGTTAGCAGGGTGTTTAATATCATTGAAAAAAACTTTGAGGGTAAGATTAAAGTAAAAAAAATAGAAATTGAAATTGCCCAGGAGATGGAAGGATTAAAATTTTCCGAAGCGATTGAAAAAGTTAAAGATAAAATTGATTGGGCGAATAAATATATTGACAAAACAAAACTTTGGGAGCTGATTAAAAACGATAAGGACAAATCCCAAAAAATTCTGGCTGAATTGCTAGGAGTCATCATTGCGGTGGGGGAGGCGCTGGTGCCGATAATACCAGATTCCGCCCGAAAAATTCTTGACAGAGCGAAGGCAAATAAGATAGAAAAAGGAGAGGGGTTGTTTTTAAGGGTTAAATGATAAGTGAAAGTTCTTATTAATATAAGGAGGGTGAGACGATGGGAAAAAGAGAGGAATTGACGACGGATTTAGGGGATAAAAAAGCCAGGCAAATCATTCTAAGAAATATTGCGGCTAGCACGGATGAGGGGTTCGGCAAAGGAACTTTTTGGCGCAGTGCGAGCTTCGTGAAGGAGTTCGGCTTTGCCGATTTGATGGATATTTTGTTATATTATCTATCTCTGCAGCCGGATTTGTGTCTTTTTGCGGCTAAAATCGAGACAAGCGATTTTCTGTGGCAGACGGTGCAAAAGCACTGGCAAAAAAGAGCCAAGGAACTATTTCCGTTTATAAATAGGTCTCCATGGGCTAGCGGGCCGGGACCAATGGGCGGGACGGCTGGCCCAGCCGAAAGCTACTCTTTAAGGACAGGTATTTTTGATAAATCTCTGCTGGCGTGGCTTTGGTGGCCGGAGGAGTTAGAGGAGGAAAGCGAAAATAACTGGCCTAAATACAAAAAGCATATTGAAACCATGCTCTTTCCCAGATTGCGCCGCCGGTACAATCAAAAGAAGCTGGAGGCGGCGCTGGCTTTTGCGGAGGAGATCTGCGAGACTATGCGGCAAGCGGCCGCGCAAAAAAATAACAAGCAGTAATGTGCGATGACCGGAGAGCAATCTCCGGTTTTTTATTTACCAATAATAATGGTAAAATGTAATTAATTGAATTTTTTGCGATGTCCGACGTCTCGGATATTAATGCATTTTAATTTTTGGACGTCGGACATCGTTATTTGAAATGTTAATTGATACTCACGCGCACGTTAATTTCGTACAATATAAAGATGATGGCGATGAAGTGGTGCGGCGTTCTTTGGCCGAGGGAACTTGGCTGATAAATGTCGGTTCGGAAAAAGACACTTCGCGCCGAGCAATTGAATACGCCCAAAAATATAAAGAAGGCGTTTTTGCGGCGGTGGGCTTGCACCCGCTTCATCTTCGGGCACAAGAAATTGAGAAAAAAGATAACGGCGAGACGATTAAATTTACCGTTCCGGCTGAAGACTTTGACGAAGAGTACTATGCTAATTTAGCAGGGCAAGACAGAGTGGTAGCTATTGGAGAGATTGGGCTAGACTATTATCGCAACGGTGCGACCAAGGAACTGCAGAGAGAAGTTTTACTGGAGCAATTGAGCTTGGCGGAAAAATTAAAAAAACCGGTGATGCTTCATTGCCGTGAAGCGCACGAAGATTTACTGAAAACTTTGAAAACATGGACCTTAGTTGGCAATAAACCCTTGCGTGGCGTGTTGCACTCTTTCTCCGGCACAATGGCGCAAGCCCAGCAGTATCTGGCCATGGGATTTAATTTGGGCTTTAATGGAATTATTACTTTCGCGCGGGATTATGACGAAGTCGTGCGCGGGATGCCGCTGGATAAATTGTTAGTGGAAACAGATTGTCCGTATTTGACCCCAACGCCTTTTCGTGGTAAAAGAAATGAACCAAGTTATGTAAAGTATGTGGCAGAAAAAGTCGCGGAATTACGAGGAGTTAGCGTGGCGGAGGTGGCGGAGGTGACGACAGATAACGCTCGGAAATTGTTTAAGATATAATGCGAATATGGCGAATAATATGCGAATGCTACGAATAAAAGAAGAAGACGCCGTATATCCGGAATTGTCGTATAAGATTTGTGGGCTTTGTTTTAAGGCGCATAATCAGTTAGGCAGATTTAGAAATGAAAAGCAATATTCGGATTTTTTCGAGGAGCTATTAAAAGGAAACAGATACGAATATATAAGAGAAAAAAGTTTGCCAGTGTCTTTTAAGGGGGAAGCAAAAAATAGGAATATTCCAGATTTTATAATTGATGGGAAAGTTGTAGTGGATTTTAAGGCAAAAGATATTGTGACTAAAGATGATTATTATCAAATGAGAAGATATTTAGTCTCGGCTAATAAAAAACTAGGTTTAATTGTTAATTTTAGGCAGAAGGTTTTATATCCTAAAAGAATTTTAAATAAAGATTGGATAGATTCGCAACATTCGAATTAATTCGCATTTCATTCGCATCATCATGATATTAAACATCAAAACTTATCCCGATAAAGTCTTAACTAAAAAAACCAAACCAGTTGGTGAGATTAACGCTGAAATAAAAAAATTAATTGATGATATGGTGGAGACGCTTTATGCCAAACGGGGAGCAGGGTTGGCGGCTAATCAAGTAGGAGAACCAAAACGTATGGCAGTGGTGGATGATGGTCAAGGTTTGCTGGTTTTAATTAATCCTGAAATTACCAAAAAAAAGGGAGAAACGGTTATGGCTGAAGGCTGTTTGAGTTTTCCGGGATTGCAATTGGAAATCAAACGGCCGGAGAAAATTGAGGTGGAGTATTTGGATAAAAATGGGCAGCGGAAAAAATTAAAAACCCAGGACTTATTGGCCCGGGTGATTTGCCACGAAGTTGACCACTTGGACGGCAAGACCATGCTGGATAGATTGCCGTTGTTGAAACGATTAAGGTTGAAGAGAGAATTGAAAAGAAAAAAGAGGAGCTGACGGCTCCTCTTTTGTTTTCTTTCTTTGACGAATTTAGCCGGAGTCGGAAAATATTTTCTGAAAATGCCGATTCCAAAGGACAAGACCGACTGCGCCCATGGCTAACTGGAGGAAGGCGCTTAATAGGAAAACTTTTGACGCAAGCTCAGTGTCTTTAACTATGGCTTCAATCGTTGGTGACAGAAGATTAAGCGACCAGAAGACAATAGGGGCGACCCATGCTTGCGTTTTCGTGGCTTTTAAGCATAGCCTGGCAACCTGATAGAACCACCAACCAATCCCTGTCGCCATCACAATAAGAGCGAACGATAAAATTTTCGATTCCATAATACCCCCCCATTTAGATTAGATAAGAAGAACTATTTTAGGCTAGATCCACCCTCCCAGAATGACTATTCCCAGTATAAGCAAAATCACTCCGGCAGTCAAGTGCAACAGCCGGAGTTTTTGTTTGCGCCAAGCTTCGGCTTTTTCTGGCGAGAGGCCAAAGTAGATTGCCAAGACAATAGCGAGCATCGGCGCGATAAAAATTAGATTGTAAAAAACTAAATAAAGTAACGCTTGGACGAGCGTGGTTTTGGAGGCCAGCATTCCTAAAATGATAACGTAGGGGCCAGAGGTGCAGGGGAGCAGGAACAGGCTGACAAGTAAACCGGTTAAAAAGGCGCCAAGAGGCGTGGTAATTTTTAAAATTAGGCCTTTCATTTTTGGCCGCCAGCTTTGAGGAACCTCCATTAAGAACCCGCCACCGCCGTACCAAAAATAATCTTTGATGTTGAACAAACCCAAAATTATGGCGATTACTCCGATAATGGTATAAAAATAACTTGAGACGCTCAAAGTGTAAGCGCGCAAAAATTCTAAGAGCCCGACGCCCATTAAAAAATAAGCAACAAAGACCGCGCCAACAAAACTAAGACCGGTCCGGAGCGCTTTTTTGCGGTTATCTTCATTCAAAAGCAGTGAGGCCATTAAAAGAATTAAAATGGCAAATTCGCAGGGATTAATGGCATCCAGCGCCGCGCCGCAGGCCACGGCCCAGGGCGTTAAATTAAAAGACAGAGCAGAGCCGGTCTTACAAGCGACTTCATTGGCCAGCGCCGGCGCGGCGCCAAAAAGAGTCAAGGCGATCAGAGATACAATAATAAATGGTAAAAAGATTTTTGGCATGGATATATATTAGCATAGGTTGCGGTTGAAAAAAAGGCAAAAAAGCGGTAAAGTAAATCGTATGAAATATGACCATAAAAAAATAGCCCTCCTTCGCTAAAGCTTCGGACGGGCAAGAAAAAAAATATGAAGTATGATCACAAAAAAATAGAAGCTAAGTGGCGAAAGTATTGGGAGAAGCACCCGGAGCTTTTTGCGGCGAATGATAAAAGTGCCAAACTAAAACAATATATATTGGATATGTTTCCATACCCTTCGGGCGATGGATTGCATACCGGGCACGTGGAAAGCTACACTGCCACGGATATTATTTGTCGTTATTTAAGAATGAAGGGTTTTAATGTTTTGCATCCGCAAGGTTTTGACGCTTTTGGTTTACCGGCCGAAAACTACGCGATTAAAACTAAGATTCATCCAGCCGAGACGACCAAAAAATCCATTGCGACTTTTAAATCGCAAATGAACATGATGGGCCTGTCTTACGATTGGTCGCGCGAAGTTGTTTCTTCGGAGCCAGGATATTATAAATGGACTCAGTGGTTTTTTCTATTGCTTTATAAAAATGGCCTAGCTTACAAAAAGAAAGGAAAGGTTAATTGGTGCAATTCTTGTCAAACGGTTTTGGCGAACGAGCAGGCGGAAGGGGGAGTGTGCGATCGGTGCGGCAAAGAAGTGGCGCAAAAAGATTTGGAGCAGTGGTACTTTAAAATAACGGACTTTGTAGAGCCCTCCTTCACTAAGGCTTCGGAAGGGCAAGGACGAAAGACCTCGGGACTTTTAGATGGCTTGGATAAAATTGATTGGCCCGAGTCAACTAAAATTGGTCAGCGAAACTGGATTGGCCGGAGCGAAGGCGCGCAATTTGCTATGTTGATTGAAGGGAGTGATGAAAGAATGGAAGTCTACACTACCCGACTAGATACGGTTTTTGGGATGACGTTTGCGCTTATCGCGCCAGAACATCAATTGGTGCAAAAACTAAAACCGCTGGTTAATAATTGGGCGGAAGTTGAAAAATATATTGCCGAGACTAAGAAGAAAACTGATTTGCAGCGCATTTCTGACGTGAAAGATAAAACCGGCGTAGAGCTAAAAGGCGTAAAAATTATCAATCCTTTCACCAAAAAAGCCATTTCGCTTTTTGCTTCTGATTTTGTGCTGGCGCATTATGGCACGGGCGCGGTAATGGCGGTGCCAGCGCATGATGAGCGGGATTTTGCTTTTGCTAAGAAATTTAAATTGCAGATTGATGAAGTGGTAAAAAGCGCGGATAGCAAATCTTCGATTGAAAAAGAAGCCTACACCGAGGATGGCGTTTTGATAAATTCAAACGAGTTTAACGGTTTAACCTCTAGCGAAGCAAGAACTAAATTAACGCAATGGCTGGAAAAAGAAAAAATTGGCAAGAAAACTATAAATTATCGCTTGCGCGATTGGCTAGTTTCCCGCCAGCGTTATTGGGGCGCACCCATACCAATCATTTACTGTCGTAAATGCTCGGAAATTTCCAATGACCAATTTCCAATTTCCAAACAAATCCAAAATTCCAATCTCCAAACAACCATAATTAATGGCGAGGAATATGCAATTATTCCTGTTCCGGAAAAGGATTTACCGATTGAGCTTCCAACGGATGTGGACTTCGTGCCTACCGGAGAGTCTCCGTTAGCAAAATCAAAATCTTTTCATAATGTAAAGTGTCCTGTTTGCGGCGGTGCGGCTCGGCGAGAATCGGACACGATGGATACGTTCGTTTGCTCGTCTTGGTATTATTTGCGTTATGCCGATAATAAAAATGATAAAGAATTTGCCAGCAAAGAAATGCTCAAAAAGTGGCTACCGGTGGATTTATATGTTGGCGGCGCGGAGCATGTTGTTTTGCACTTACTTTACTCTCGCTTTTTTACCAAAGTTTTACACAAGCTTGGTTATATCGAATTTGATGAGCCGTTTTTAAAGATGCGTCATCAGGGCATAATCTTAGCGCCGGATGGCCGGAAAATGTCTAAGTCTTGGGGTAATGTGATAAATCCGAATGACGTTGTGGCCGAATATGGCGCGGATGCTTTGCGGATGTTTGAAATGTTTATGGGGCCGCTGGAAGATATGAAACCTTGGAATACCAAGGGGATAGTTGGTGTGGCTCGATTCTTGGAAAGAGTTTGGAATTTATATAAAAAAGCAGAGTTGATGGATTGCGGCGGAGATTGTAAGGACGTGCCCGAGGGCATGCCGCAATTGTTGCACAAGACCATGAAAAAAGTAACTGAAGATATCGAGGGCTTGCATTTTAATACGGCTATTTCGCAGATGATGATTTTTGTGAATTTTGTGATGCAGTTTAACAAAATGCCGCGCGGCGCGGCCGAAGCATTTTTGATATTGCTGGCGCCCTTTGCGCCGCACATGGCAGAAGAACTATGGGCTAATCTTGGCCACGAGGAAAGTATTTTTAAATCTGATTGGCCAAAATATAGCGAGGCGATGGTGAAAGATGAAACCATTCAAATGCCAGTTCAGATTAATGGTAAAGTTCGTGCTATTTTAACTGTATCGGCAGACATCTCGGAAGACGAGGCTAAAAACCTTGCGAAGTCGGACTCCGCAATATTAAAATGGCTGGCCGGCCAAGAGCCCAAGAAAGTGATTTTTGTTAAAGGTAAGTTGGTGAATATCGTAATATAAAAAAACGAAAATGGAATCGGATAATAATATTTCTCAGGAAGCGATTTTTTATGTAAAGAATAATTATAAAAAGATTGTAGATGTTTTCGCTAAGGGTATTTTGCCGGAAAAGAATCCAATTTCAATATTTATGGCTGGCTCGCCTGGTGCTGGTAAAACGGAAATTTCAAAAAGGTTGATTGAAGTTTTTGGTTCTAATAAAATCGCGCGTATTGATCCCGACGACATTAGGCCTTTTCTGCCTGATTATACTGGAAAAAACTCACATCTTTTTCAAGCCGCTTCGTCAATCGGGGTGGAAAAAATACATGACTTTGCATTAAAAAATGATATTAGTTTTATTTTAGACGGGACTTTTTCTAATTATGAAAAATCAAAAGAGAATGTAGGCAGATCATTAAATAAGGGCAGGCCGGTTTTTGTCTTGTATGCTTTTCAAAAACCATCGACCGCTTGGGAGTTTACTCAAAAAAGAGAAATTGTAGAAGGCAGAAATATTCCTAAAGAGGCCTTCGTAAAACAATTTATTCTTGCCAGAGAAAATGTTAATAAAATTAAGAAAGAGTTTAAAGATAAAATAGGATTATGGATAATTAAAAGAGATTTGCACACGAATCAATATGAGTCTAACTTTGATATTCAGAATGTTGACGATTTTATCCGTAAAGAATATAATGAAAACGACCTAAAAACACTATGAAAAATTTAATTCGTCGTTTATTCGGCAATTCAAATAAAAAAGAAGACGGAAGCTATAGCCCCTCGGATTTTTTCACAAAGTCGTCTGAAAAAGAAAAGAGGGAGGTTTTTGGACATGTGGCGGAAAAAGCCAATCAAGACCAAAGAGATGTATTGGGAAAATACGAAAAACAGCATTCCCTTATAAAGTAGATTAAGCTAAGACCGCCGAATGAGGCGGTTTTGGTTTAATATAAAAAATAGTTGGAAGGCAAAGAACCTAAAAGGGTGATTTTTGTGAAGGGGAAGTTGGTGAATATAGTAGTATAGATTATTTTTGTATTCTTTATTTTGTGACTTGCGAAGTTATGAGGCATTGTAATTCTGTCGCGGCTGGATTATTATTATAATGAGATGGTTAATCAATAAATAAAAAATATGAAAGAAAAAATTGAACAAAGTCAAAATGAGAAAGAAAATTTAACGATAGCTAAATTAGCGGCTGATGCCGCATGGAGGGCTGAAAAAATAGACAAATTTTTGATGAAGAAGGGGGAGTTTGTTAAGGCGAGAATTGCAGCTAGGTTGATGGATGATATTTTTATTGAGCTGGGACCAACGGTAAAAAATAGCGCCGAACTTGAGGAGAATCGTCTAGGGCAATTGACAGAAGATCTAATTAAAATTTGTGATGAATTTGAATATGACTCCGGCCAGAGGTCTACTAAAAAATTTGATGGAACTGATTAAGCAAATTAATTTTTTTGCAAACTTAAAATAGGATATTAAAAATGGCTTGTCGGTAGTGGCGAGCTTTTTTTTATTTGATTTTTTAGCTAAAATATGATGAAATAGAGAAAGAAATTAAATCCACCCTAGTCCTCTCGCCTCGATTCGAGTCGGAGCGAGCCTTTAAAAAGGAGGGGGAATATTATGAAAATTATTTCTTGGAATGTTAATGGTTTGCGGGCGGTATATAAAAGACCCTCCATCGCCAAGGCTAAGGAGGGTAAAGATTTTTT
>Ga0208373_1005230_pt1 | contig 10997 bp, 10 predicted proteins | sample RifOxyC2_FD_184036 | JGI IMG/M metagenome (GOLD analysis project Ga0208373, IMG submission 184036) | Soil microbial communities from Rifle, Colorado - Rifle Oxygen_injection C2 (SPAdes) | ecosystem: Environmental > Terrestrial > Deep subsurface > Rock core/Sediment | place: Rifle, Colorado... | reverse complement strand
TTCATCGTCGGAGACTCCTTTGATTTTGTATGTTTTACCGTCGGAGATATTATACAAAAATATTGGGGGTAAATCAAGTTTCTGATAATTGATTTTACCGACGAGAAGTTAAACTCTTAACAGCGTCATTTAACCAAGGGGGTATACTAAAATGGCTGATCAATATAACCCAGTGTTATCTAATACCGATGCACAAATAGATTGTGATAATGATGCGAGTAGTAGTTCAAACATTATTAAATTTACTCATGATTCTGGTACTGAATTAATGCGGATACAAGAAGATGGTAATGTCGGAATTGGTACAACAAATCCTAGTAATAAATTAACAGTACTGGGAAATCAGGATATAACTGGTAATTTGGGTATTGGTACGCCATCCCCCTCAAATAAACTAACTATAGTAGGTAGTGGCAATGAAGAATTATACATAGTTAATTCTGGTGGTAGTGGTAATTATCTTTATATGGGATCAGTAAATGGTTTAGGTATAACTGGATATGGAAGGATCGGATTTTTCCATGGTGGTGATGCAACTTTTGGTAATTTAGTTATAGGAGATGGAGCAGCTACTAAGGTTGGTATAGGTACAACAAATCCTAGTAACAAACTAACAGTATTAGGCAATCAGGATATAACTGGAAATCTTGGTATAGGGACAACGAGTCCTAGTAATAAACTAACAGTATTAGGCAATCAGGATATAACTGGAAATCTTGGTATAGGGACAACGAGTCCGGTATCGCACTTTGAGTTACAAACTCAAGATGAAAATGCAGAATTAACAATTACTGCAAAAAGTAATACTCTTTATAGTCCTGGAATTCGTTTTCGTACAGGGACAACCCCATCGGATAGTTTTATAATAGGAGTTGATAATTCTGGAACAGATACATTTAAGATTTCTGCCAGTGGTTCATTTGGGACAAACGATAGATTAGTAATTGATGCAAATGGTCTTGTTGGTATTGGGACAATTCCAGGTGCGACAGGCGAGTTATTAACAATAGGAATAGGAAATACTACAGCATCTAACAGAAAAGTTATTCGTCTAAATAGTGGTGGATTTGGAGAACCAGGGGCATATAATATTCCAAGTGATGGTGATAAAATAATACTTTATCATAATACGGAAAATTTTTATGATGGCAGAATAGGCATAGGTGGCGGTAGAAATTTGTGGATAAAATCATGTGGAGAAACAGCAAATAGTGGGGAGATAGAATTTTATACTGGCAGTACTGGCAATACTGCAAATCTAAGACTGAAAATTGATGGAGTTGGTAGAGTAGGTATAGGTACTACCATCCCAGTGAATATATTGGATGTAAGAGGCTATGCGGCCATTGGAAATAATTATGCAGGTATATATACCGCTCCGTCTAATGGATTATTGGTAGAAGGCAATGTTGGTATAGGCCAAACATCAGCTAATGAAAAATTAGAAATAAATGGAAATATAAAAGCAACTGGAACTGTTGCTGCAGGGAATGACGGATTATATTGGAAAGTATATACCCACACTTTAACTTCTGAGGAGACATCGCTATGCAATATTTCTCATTCATTAACAGCATCTAAAGTAAGAGGAATTGTAGTATCAATATATCGTTCGAGTTTAACTAGCTGCTATTCTTTGGGAGCGACTGGTACTATAAATTTTTATGCAGTAATGGATAATTCTGATATAACAGTAAATTTTGGAAGTTCTTTCACAACTGGTGATGTTGTTAATGTTATTGTTTATTATGTACCTTAAATGGAGATTTCCTATTAGGAGTCAAGTAAAAAATGAAAATTGAGAAAAATATTTTTGTGCCCTGTTTCGAGGGTTTTAGAAAGTTTTTCATAGGGGAATGTTGAGATAGAATCACCCGAATCCTTTATTAAAATTTAGTACCTCTGGCATTTTTGGTTTGAAGAGAGTTAATCGTAAAAACGGTTTTACCCAATCTTGTAAGGTATGAAAAGAGAGGACGCCAGAAAACATTTGTTGTCTCAATTACAAGGACGACAGAAGCAGAGAATTATTTAGTAAATTTATCTGCCTGCGATATTAAGCGGCCAGTGTGTTCTTTGGCACAATTCGGAATAGAGAAAGTATAAAGGATAGTGTGTTCGTGCATGAACACACCACCGAGAAAGTCGGAATGTGGATCAATACCTACAACTATTTCGTTATTCATATATGACTCCTTTCGGATTAAGGTGATAGACTCCTTTTCGGAGAATGGATTGATAGCCCATATTTTTCTGAGGGTAAATGCGGTGATTAACTTTTTCAGTAGGCTCCTATAAATCGGAGCGACTGCAACCTTGCGGATCATCCGCTCTTGGCCCCGATGTAAATCGGGGAAATAAGAGAAATTCCCTTATACGCAGTTTGACTAAGAAAGCGATCACAAGCAAACTATTATTTTTTGTCCTTAAAGGATAAGATAAATTATACATTGTGGCTATCACCAAAAGTATATTAAAAAATTTGGATAAAAAATAATCGAATGGCTGAAGAGAATAAAACAATCTCCTTTGCGTTCCCGATAAAACAGGAACAGGATTTACGTTGTTTTTCTCTCCCTATCCGGAGAGTTCAAAAAATGGAGGTGTATTTTGAAGTTTGCGACTCTTTTTGTTAATAACTTCTCTGATATTTCGTACCATAAAAGTAACTCTACTTCATAATACAAGGTATGCTAAAAATAAAGTTAGTAAAATTATTTTTTGTATTTACTGTAATTTATTCTTCTATGCTTTATGCTGAAAAAGAATTAAATGATTCAATCATAATTAATGCTGGTTATCATGTCTTCCCTGATAGTTCTTATTTTGATATGTATGACCGACAATTAAAGATATTATTTTTAAATAAAACTAATAATTTACCAGGAATTAATTATGAAATAGAACTCAATAAAAGTATATCATTAAACTTAGATAAATTTAACATAGAATTAGGTATTGATAGTGGTAATTACAATGGTTATTTAAATGAGAAATATACATTTGGGAATAGAATATATGGAAAGGTATTAGATATAAAAGTGTTTTATATAAGATTTATTCCAAAGGTTGTTTATAAAATAAGCAACAAAATAAATACATTAGTTGGCATTGGTATAGGAAACTACTTTCTAAATGATATCTATAAACAGTACCGATTTGAAAATGATGGTTCTACTAATATAACCTTTTTAGCACAATTTACTGATTTTAATATTGTTCCACACTTTGTTGCAGGGTTAGAATATAGTATTTCAAACAGATTAAGTATTGTAATTCAAGACAAATATTCAAATAATCCAATATTTAATGAAAATGAAGGAAAAACTATCAACATAGGCGGGAACAGTATTATGTTTGGGTTAAAAACGTATTTTTAAGGAGGTTTTACTAATGACAGAACAAAAACCAGAATTAAATGCAGAACAGATTTCGGTATTATTGCAGATAATAAACAGAAGCAACTATGTCGGTGACCAGATAGAATTTGTTGCTGAATTAAAAAGAACGCTTATTGAAATGTTAAAGTCAAAACAAGGTCAATAAAATAATTTAATCTATTAACTTAATTAAATTTAAAAGCCCTAAAGTTTATTTTAAGGGTTTTTAAATTATTAGGAGTAAAAAATACTATGAAACAATTAACTATAGGCATAGCATCCATATTTCCAGATAAACTAAAAAAATGTCTCGATTTGGTTACATCTTATACTAATAATATAGATTATGAAATAATAGTTTCTGGAACGCAAGCGGTTGAGCCGATTGTAAAAATGTATCCTAATGCCAGATTTATTTTAGATACAGAAAATAATGCAGTATTAGCTTATCAAAGAGCTTTGGAAAATAGTTTGGGTGAATATTATGCAATATTAAATGATGATAATTATGTAACTCAGAACTGGGCGGAAAATATGCTAAATTTTTTAGCTCCACATAAAAATGAAAAAAATGTATGTGGAGTATTCCGAATGTTTTCCGAACCCGGGCGCGAAATCCCGCCATTTGCTTTGGATATAGGATTATATCCAACAATATTCTGTATGAAAGCTACTGAATTAAAAGAATTGGGTGGATTTGATAGAGGCTACAAAATGTGGTTTATTGATCCAGACCTTGGTGGCTGTCCGACAATTGTTAGTAAACGTTATTTAGGTTTTTGAAATATTGTATATTTAAGAAAATTTAATAGATATTCTACTTTTTTATCTTTTTCGCCGTATTTCTAGCTTACAATAATATATTTATTACCTTATCCACATGGAACTGGAATAAAATGTGATATCGTTAGAGCTTCATTAAGTGATGTTCCTAATTTTCTTAAGTAATTGATTATTTTACCAATGTTATGAACAATAGATATTAAAGCGAATTCACCTTTTACTTTTTCTTTTTTGCGAATAAGAAATTCTCGGAAGCCTAAATTATGCTTAATGTTACCAAATACCGGCTCTACTATTACTTGACGCCTTGAATAAACTAATTTTCCTTCACAACTGGACAGTTTTTCTCGCATGTTAGAAATAAGTTGTTCGTAACCGGAAACATAAATATGCCGTCCTTGCTTACAAGGAGTGCATATCCCAAAATGTTTACAGTTAATACAATTGTTACATCTATAAAGGGAAGCAAAATGTCCTCTTCTTCTTTTTTTCTGTCCAATATATGGAAGTTTTTTTTCTTCCGGACAGATAAAATAATTTTCTTTGGAATCGTACTTAAAGAATTCTTTATTAAATTGACTTCTGTGACCCTGTTTTCCTCTTTGGTGTGCTTGATATTCCTTGTCTGGAATGTATGCATCAATGTTTTTTTTGTTTTCAAAATATCTTAGGTTGTTACCCGAACTATAACCTGAATCAGCAGAAATTTTGATTTTAGTATTTATATCAGAATTTTCTTTCTTAATTTGTAAATTTTTAAGGGCTTGTTCAGTTATAGGTATTGCTTGATTAACATCACTTTGTTCAGAAGTTACATCGCACGCAACAATTACTTGTTCTTTGGCATCCACCATAATTTGTCCACGGTAGCCAGGAATTTTCTTTCCTCTATCTTTTTGTATCTGAGCATCGTTATCGGTGAGATTAACTTTCTTTTTCGGAGTGTCTTTATTTACATCTTTAGTAATAAGTTTCTCTTTAGCAGAGTGTAGTTTAGATAAAATATTTTGAAGCTCCTGTGCCCGCTTCTGCTTGGTGTTGATGTTATCAGGAAGTTCATAGCCACTATTGTTTAAACCATATTTTCCATCTTCTTCTTGGTCGATTTGCTCGGCTTTTGAAAAGAGTTCTTTGATTTGTTTTTGAATTTCTTCTTCCTCTTGTGTTATTTTTTCCAGAGTATAGGATTTATCATTAGATGCATTTGCTTTGAATACACTACCATCGCAAGACATATGTTCCAAACCTATTATTCCAAGACTCTGACAGATTTTTACAACCTCTACAAAAAGAGTATTTAGAAATTCAATATTGTCTTTACGAAAATCACTTATTGTTCTAAAATCAGGTTTCTGCATCCCAGATAAATATATAAAAGCAACATCGGTCTTTGTCTTATTTGCTATCTTGCGAGAACTGAATGTTTTATTCGCATATGCATAAAAAATAAGTTTGAGCATCATCTTTGGATGATAAGCTGGATTACCAACGTTAGATACTTTCTCATAAAGTGGTATCAAATTTAACGTTTCGACAATTTCATCTATCATCCGAACAGGGTGTTCTTCTTCCAAATAATCATCGATACACGGTGGAAATAATAGCATCTCGTGATTATTATATGGTCGAACATTTAAGGAACTCATGTTTTTACCTCCTGTTTTATTTTTGTCGTCAGTATATGGTATCGTTTATTATAGGAAAATATTATACAAAGTCTCTATGGTATTGTCAATTTTTTCTCAGACGATAATATCGACAACAAATTTAATGGGTAATTGTCGGACAGCCACCGGGGTTGGGAATTGGCAAGAAATTACTTAACAAAAATATTGTCTTTAATATCGTTTATTATTTTTTCTGTAATACCGGGAACTTTTAATAAATTGTCAACTGAAACAAATGCACCGTTTTTCTTTTTATATCTCAAAATATTTTGTGATTGAATAGTTGTAAAACCTAAACTTTTTAATTGTTTTAAGTCCGCTTCATTAATATTGATTTTGACGGTTTCTGTTAACAACAGTTTCTGCTCTGGTTCAACTATAGGCGTTGTAATTGTCTCCGTAGATTCCTGTATTTGAACTACATTTGCAGGTAAAGAATCGGAAACTATTATAAGATCTTTTATTTTTGCAAATGTTTTCACTGATATCTTCGGTACATTCAATATGACTTCGATTGTTTCAAAATTTCCGTATTTTAAACGGTAATCAATAATTCTTTTTGCAATTCCTCCACCTATGCGCGGAAGTGTTACTATCTCTTCCATTGATGCAGTATTAATATTTATCTTTTTGTTTACTTTTTTGATAGACTCTTTTTTCTTCTCTATTTTTTTAATTTTCAATTCTTCATTTTTTATACTGAACGGCCTGTCCTGAGCACGTTCGACAAGCTCAGTGTAAACTCTGTCGGAGGAAGTTGAAGTATTGAATTTCATTGATAAAGATAATATATGTGTTCCGGGTAATGTGTCATTATAAGAATAAGCGTAATCCAGAAATATTTTATTGTAATTTACACCAAAACCCATATTGTATTTAGAAGGACTTGTCTGCAGACCAATCCTTAACGCTAAAAAATTAGTTACATTAAATTCTGCACCGGTATGCATACAAATCATCTTACCCAGAACCTTATCAAAATCAAGAACAAAATTTACGCCATTCAATGGTTTATAACTAATACCTGTTAAAAATTCTTCACCAAGTTTTTCATGACCTTGAGAAATTTCCGGTTCGTTTATATTTTTTACTGCAATTCCTAAATTTAATTTATCGGAAATTCTGGATAATATCCCCAAATCCAATCCAAACGAGGTATCACTGCCAAATTCTTGAATTTTTATATTCATTGATTTAAGATTGTAACCAAACATTATCCCATCTCTTAATCCGAAACCATGCGAGAATATTAAAACTCGTTCCTTGTATTCAGCAGGTCCAAAATCGGAATAACTTATACCTATAGTACCAATATTTCTTACCGGTAAAGCAAGCTTAAATTGCGAATAATTCAAACCTTCTACAGAATATAATAAAGAATAAGCTGATAAAAACTGAAAAGAAGAAATTTTTCTAAGTCCCGCAGGATTATAATCAATAGCACTGACATCGTCAGATAGTCCAGTAAAAGCATTACCTAAACTTACCGGTCTTGCAGACTGTGGTTTAAATTCAAAAGCGGAATAGAGACAAGTTAGAAGTAAAAAGTTTAAATTTAAAATTAAAAGAATAATAATAGGGACGGTTCTATTTCTCATAAACTTTTTATCTTTATACCTCTTTACCTTCTTACTCATATACCTGTTATAACTTGCGGGCAACAACAACACGCTTTGTTGATTCTTTTAATTTTCCTGTTGATTTGTTAACCGCTTCAATATGAACCAAATAAATACCTATTTTCACAATATTTCCATCATCATCTTTACCATCCCAGTTAATCGTAACAGAATCGCCAACACTATCAATATCATCAATCAGGATTCGTATCATTTTACCGGTTATATCAAAAATCCGTATTGTTGCCTGGTAATTAGCCGGAATGTTATAAGATATCTTTGCCTGATTATAAGTCCCGTCTCCATAGGGTGAAAAAGGTGATTGAAAAACTTCCAAGGTTTTACCGGTAACCGCAGGAACTCCGCCGAAATCGGCATAACCCGGCGTAATAAAACTTTCGTTCCAGTCGTATTTTGCATTTGTATCTTTTGGCTGGCTGTTATCGGATTTACGATAAATTGATTTCGAAGTTGAACCGCTCCACAAAAACGAATCCGTTATATAACAAGTATCTGATTCGTTTGAAGGAATTGTCCATTGTGCCGGACTAATGTTTACCGCATCACTATACGACGTATCTGATCCGCTGTAATTAATATCATTATCTGCAAAACTTACAAAATCAATCATTGTTCCATCCGCGTTTTTTAATGTAAAATTATTATCAGTATTAGTAAACCCCGGAGAACTCTCATCAGAAAACAAATCTATATAACCATTGCCATTTGCGTCTTCGGTTGCAATTTCATCCCTATCAATACCGCGAGCACCCGAAAGATTGTTTTTTTTGGAAGCCCATAACACTATAAAATTCCCTGCAGGTATTGTCCCAATATCACTTGGGAATGTTTTTATTTTTGTTGTTCCTTCGTAAATTTCGACACCGCTTGTATTATTTGAAACTGCGGTGGTATAGATTTCAAGAAAATCATTATTGGGTATACCCGGCGCTATTTCGGTAATTTTTCCGTAAATTTCACCGTTATTATTAAATACTGCTGAACTACCTGAACTAATACTTTCAGCAAAGCTTACACTGTCCACAAAAATGAAGTATGTAGAACCACCGGTATTTTTAATATTTATTTTTGCTTTGCAGGATTGTGCGATTGCGGGCGCATTTACATTAACAGATATCAGTTGCCAGCTTGTCCCGGCAGTAGTTTCCGACGACTCAACACTGCTTATTGCACTGCCGGTTCCAATTGTTGAACTATACCAATAAATTGAAACAGAACCTGATGTATTAGAATCATCATTATATATATAAGCTGAAAGTGTATAACTATTTCCTGCTGTTACTGTTGAAATCTGATATATATAACTTATGGTTGTATTATTATCTGTAATTTTTATTGATTTTGTACCGGTATAACTTTTTTCTACGGTTATATAATTTGTTGCAGGAAGTGTCGATAAGCCATATGAAATCCAGTTTGATGGTTGACTGCCCTCACTATCTATTTCAAAATCACCGTTACTTATTAATTCTGCTTTTAATACTGTACAAAACTCAAAAAATATAAAAAAAATTATAATTGATACTTTACAAGTTTTAAAATACCCTGTATACATAATAATTCTAAAAACACCCGCCAGAGCCCAATGCCCGCCACTGATTCGCTGGCGAGGTTTACAACGGGATCGGGAATGGCTACAATTTTACTCAGCATCACCCATTTCACTTTTCATTGATTTATATCTTTCAAGTAACGCTTTTTCAACATCACTTTTTAATTTTTTATTTATAATAATAACTTGATTTACCCACTCATTGTTTTTCACCTTATCAGCAGGTTCATCCATCGTAGCCTTCTTGTCCGCCAGTAACTCAGTGGTAGAGGCATAGGCAGGCCAGGAAACCCAAGGTCTTCTATAAGATTGCATAATTTTACATTCAACACGAATTGCATCATTAAAATCTACTGACGCAAAAACTTTTAATGCCGAATCACCTTTATATCTTGAAAATTTTGATATTTTATATGTAACAGGTTTTCCGATTGGACTAACAGATGGTGTGCTAAATAATACAGCTTTTTCAATTTCATCGTTTGCTTGTTTAGTAAGAAGTTTAATCTGAGAATATTCGATTTCATTTTTGGAAATATATGTTGGGTATATTAATTTTATTTTCTTTTCTGTTTTAATTATCCGTATATCTCTGATTTCAATACAATTGTTTAGGACAACTGTTGCTATCTCCGAATAATTTTTATTTATTACCGGTTTTTTTTCAATTTCCGTTACATAAATCTCACCTGAAATTAAAAAAGAAGATTTAAAAACCAACATTAATAATATTATAATTCCTTCTCGCATTTATTCTGCTCCTTACTTAATCTGTGTTAATCGTTTCTTTTATCTGTATTAATCATCTTTTCAAAAAATATTTATACGTCAGAGAAAGCCGGTGGCTTCCCGAAGTAGCCGTCAATTCTATTGGAAACAAGAATCCATAATCTATTTGAAGTCCCGATTTACCAAAAGTTTTATTATATGAAAATCCCGTTGCTATTTCCCTGTCATTTCCGCCCAAACGAAATCCTAATGTATGGTAACTAAACCATATTTCAATGCCGCCTGAAATTTTTATATCTGCTTTATCACCGTTCGGTTTCCTATACGAGACATCAAAAGTAGGTGTAATATTTTCAAATATTTTCCAATCATTAAGATGATATGCTGCTCCAAACTTAATTATCATCGGTACTTTGTCTTCGGTTTTGAGTCCCACATCCGGCTGTAATATATTTAATGCAGAAACACCGAACGAAAAATTATATGGTTTCAGTAAAATACCGATATCCGGTGAAAATGCACCTGCAGAAATTTTTTCAAACACGGGATCATCAATGTCTATTGTCCTTTTATCAAGAATGTAAGTATGGCTTAAATATTTAAAGTTAATTCCAGCCATTACCGGAAACTTTAATTTTATATATTCCGAAAAATCATTTGAATAGGTTACCGATAACATGTTTTCCTTGTAATAATTCCAAAGTGAAAAATCTGTAGCAATTATTCCGAATGAACCCATTTGTGATGGATAAACAGCAGCTACAAACATTTGATTAAGATTGACATTATCAATACCTGCAAATAATTTGTTATACATAAAAGTTGTCTCAAACATCTCTAATTGCGAGATACCTGCAGGATTCCATAATGGGGCCGAAACATCGTCTGCAACTGCAGTAAAAGAATTTCCCATGCTTCCCGCACGTACTCCCCACCCGATATCTTGAAAAGAAGGATAGAGGCAAGTTAAAAGTATAAAGTTAAAAGTTATAAGTAAAAATAGAAAAAATTTCGTTTTCATTATTTTATGGTCTGCTGAAAAATGTTTTATAGAAGTCATCGCGAGCCTGTTAAGGCGTGGCAATCTCATCTTTACAATCATTATGAGATTGCTTCACCTTTGGTTCGCAATGGTATAATGGAAAAGCAAGCTTCCTTCCGAGGAGGTCATAAAGTAGCGCATAAAGCGCAGACCTTTTGTGATCTCAAAGGATCAAAAGTGGTGTATAATAAATACACCGGACTT
>Ga0208373_1005227_pt1 | contig 10997 bp, 9 predicted proteins | sample RifOxyC2_FD_184036 | JGI IMG/M metagenome (GOLD analysis project Ga0208373, IMG submission 184036) | Soil microbial communities from Rifle, Colorado - Rifle Oxygen_injection C2 (SPAdes) | ecosystem: Environmental > Terrestrial > Deep subsurface > Rock core/Sediment | place: Rifle, Colorado... | reverse complement strand
CGGGACGGCCGCTACCGGGTGCTCCGCCGCAAGTAGTGCCCTTGGATCCTAGGGCACTCGGCTCTTCAAAAAGCCGGGTCGCTCGGATACTTGGGCGCTTTGACCCTCGACCCCGTTTCAAATTCAATGCTCTAACAAAGCAAAGGAAATGAGACGGGGTTCTTTTTTATTTTCAAAAATTTGGTATAATCAAAATAGATTTTACGGTTACGGCATTGGCCACGGCTTATGCGCGCAGAATCTCGCCATTTCATTTTTTAGAATGCGATCGGCTACGGCTTATCGCAGTGCAAGAATGAAGTGACTAAAATGAAGATACTTGGTGCGGTCCGTTAGGGAGATAACGTCTCCAAATACGATTCAACCCCGAGAGTACTCAAGGGGTGGTGGCATAGGCGATAGGCCGCATAATTTTGGCGGAACCCGGACGACAGTCAGAATGTCGCGTACCTCAACTGGGACGATGATAGCTGGTACCAGAACTGGAACTGGCTCGACAACGACTGGAACGGCAACTACCGGGTGCTCCGCCGCAAATCTCTTCAATGCTCCCGTCCTTTGGGCGGGAGCTAGCCCCGTTAGAAGATCCGTTCCCTCTAACGGGGTTTACTTTTCTAAAGATTTAAGATTTTTTATCCAGCCGCCGAGCATTATGCCGACGGATGAAAGTTTTTGGGAAAGCCGCGTGAATTTTCCAGTGTCTATTCCTTTTGCTTCCCAAAGAATTGTCACAAAGAATTTTAGATTATCCAATTTGCGATTTAGTTGTAGTAGAAAACTTAATTTATCTTCACGTTTCGTGTATTGCGCAGTTAAGGCGAGTTCTAAAATATTTACGAATAATTCATCTATTTTTCTGCCGAGCGTATATCGCGTAAGGCGTGGCAGGTGCGTCAAAAAACTATGCCACAACAAATAAGTCTCTTTGAAAGTGGAAATAATTGGAATCTCGGTAAAACTCCGTTGGGGGGGGGGCTTAAAGGGCGAGTTATTGGGAAAATTCAGTTGGCTCATAAATTTGAAGACATTATTTCTTTAGAAAATTTATTTTCGGCCTGGCCGGAATTTTTAGCCGGTAAGAAGAAGAAAAAAGATGTGCAGGAGTTTGATCGGCATTTAGCTGATAATATTTTAGCGCTCCACAAAGATTTATCAAATAGAACTTATAAGCACGGCGGTTATCAAAGTTTTTACATCAACGATCCAAAGCGAAGACATATTCATAAAGCCAGTGTCCGCGACAGGCTTTTGCACCACGCTGTCTACAGAATTTTGTATCCATTTTTTGACAGGACATTTATTTCCGATTCTTTTTCTTGCCGAAATAATAAGGGAACACACGAAGCGATAAATCGCTTCAGAGCAGTGTCTTACAAGGTTAGTGAAAACAATACTAAAACCTGCTGGGTTTTAAAATGCGATATAAAAAAGTTTTTTGCGAGCATTGATCATAATATTCTGTTGGATATTATAAAAGAATATATTCCGAATGAAGATATTTTGTGGTTGTTGAAAAACGTGATAGAAAGTTTTGTCACCCTCCCCTTAATCCCCTCCCATCAAGGGAGGGGAGTCCCGATTGGGCTGCCACTTGGCAATTTAACCTCGCAACTTTTTGCCAATGTTTATATGAATGTTTTTGATCAGTGGGTAAAGCATAAATTAAAAGCAAAACATTATATCCGTTACGCCGACGATTTTGTTTTTCTTTCGCCCGATAGGCAATGGCTTCTAGACATTATTCCAAAAGTACGAGAATTTTTATCAGAGAAATTAAGATTAACTTTGCATCCCGATAAAATTTTTTTAAAAACAATTTTTTCGGGTGTAGATTTTCTCGGTTGGGTGAACTTTGTCAATTATAGAACCCTGCGACAAACTACAAAACGGCGGATGCTAACCAGAATTAAAAATAACCCAACATTTGAAACATTGCAATCTTATTTGGGTTTACTGGGACACGGCAATACTCATAAAGTCCGCGACGAGCTGTTGATTGAATATTGGTTGTGGCAAAACTAATATTTGTTTGACGCTTGGTTTTTCAATTTGATGTTATTATTTTTTTATTCTATAATTTAATAATATTTATGACAAAAAAATTTTATCATACGGTCGCTACGCTCGTTGGCATGATAGTTGGAGTGGGAATTTTCGGTATTCCTTATGCCATCAAAGAAGTTGGTTTTATTACCGGGTTTTTTTATATTTGGGTGATTGGCGCTATTTTGCTCATGGTTCATCTTCTTTACGGAGAAGTGACCCTGCGCACCAAAGGACAGCATCGGCTTGTCGGCTATGCCTCAATCTATCTCGGAAAATGGGGGAAGGTAATCGCCAGCATTACGCAAGTATTGGCTTTTTGGGGAGCAATTATTGCCTATGTGATTATCGGCGGTCAATTTTTGGAAATGATTTTATCGCCCTTGATCGGCGGGAGCCTTATTATTTATCAGCTCGTTTTTTGGGGCGCCTCATCTCTTCTTGTTTTGTCGGGCATAAAACTGGTTTCTTATGTTGAGTTTTTCATGACGGCCATTCTTCTTGTCGCCGTAGGCGTAATTTTCTTTTTAGGCTTACCTCATGTCTGGTACCCAAACCTGCAAATAACAAATATTCAAAATATTTTTCTTCCCTACGGGGTAATTCTTTTTGCTCTCGGAGGAGCGGCGGCGATTCCACAAATGAAAGAAATGTTAAAAGGACAAGAAAAAAAGTTAGAGAAAGCGATCAAATGGGGGACGCTGATTCCTATTGTTATTACCATACTTTTTGCTTTTGTTGTTATCGGAGTCAGTGGAGAGAACACAACAATAGAAGCAATAAGCGGTCTTAGCGGAGCTTTGGGAAGCAAAATAATCCTTCTGGGAGCGATTTTCGGATTTTTGGCGATTGCCACTTCTTTTTTGGTTTTAGGTTTGAATTTGAAAGATATTTTTGAGCAAGATTTTAAATTAAATAGATTTTTGGCTTGGGTATTGGCTTGTTTTATTCCTCTTATAATTTTTTTGTTAAATCAACCTAACTTTATAACGATGATTGCTCTGGTGGGAGCGATTTTCAGCGGGTTTGAAGGAATATTGATTATTTTGATTTGGAAAAAGGCGAAAAAAATAGGAAAAAGAAAACCGGAATACAGTATCAGGATTTCCTCACTTGTAATTTATTTGTTAATGGCTATTTTTATTTTGGGTATGGTTTATAAATTGGTTTTTCCAGAGATTGGTTAAATCGAACTTCATTTTGCGAAAATAGAGAAAATAATAAAAATGCATAGTCGCGAAGCGCTGTGCGTTTTTTTTGAAAAAAATAAAATTGAAGAAGATCACTCAAGAGATATCCCGGATTGGTTTTTTGCCATCTCTAAAATATTATGCAAAAGCATGGCCACTGTCATTGGGCCAACGCCGCCGGGGACGGGAGTCACCCAGCATTTTTTTTCTCGAAAAGATTCAACATCAACATCCCCGGTTGTTGATCCGTCAGGGAGATGATTTGTCCCGACATCAATGATAATAGTTTCTTTGTTTGTCATATCTCCTTTTAATAAATTTGGTCGTCCAAGGGCGATAACTATAATGTCGGTATTGCGGACAAATGATTCGGGATCGGTAGGGGAAAGAGTTATCTCAACATCACTGCTCCCTTCTAACATTTTTTGAAGAGGCTTGGCAAAAATTTTGCTATTGGCCAAAATGGCGACTTTTTTGTTTTTAATTTCCCTGTTAGTTGATTCTATTAACTTTATTATGCCGGAAATAAGAGGGGAGACGATAGTTTTTTTTCCGGAAAGTAATTTTTCAATATTTTTCGGATGGAAGCCATCAACATCTTTTTCGGGATTGATACTTTCTATGATTTTGTCTTCATCAAATTGCGGAGGCAACGGAAGTTGGACGAGAATTCCGTTAATTTCAGGATCAGCATTTAAATCTTTTATTTTTTGGATTATTTTTTTTTGCGGTTCGGTGGCAAAAAATAAATATTTTTCAAAGTGAATTCCGGCCTCTTTCGAGGCGCGTTCTTTTAAGCTTACATAAAGATGTGAGGCCGGATCAACGCCAACTAAAATAACGGCCAAGCCCGGCGTTATTCCGAGAGAGGAAATTTCCCTTTTTACACCGTCGCGGATTTTCGCGGCGATTTTTTTACCATCAATAAGATTCATGCAAATACGGGAACACCTTTTTTTATGTACTCCCTGTGTTTTTTAGGCGATATTCAATTCCGGGTAAAGGGGAAAATTTTGAGTTAGCTTAAGAACGCGGTTTTTAATATCGGCGAGAATATCTTCATTTTGCCAATTCATTACGGCCTCATTAATTAAACTTGCGATTATTTTCATTTCATTTTCTTTCATTCCACGGGTAGTTATGGCTGGTGTGCCAAGGCGGATACCCGAAGGATCCATGGGGCTCCTGGGGTCGTCCGGCACCATATTTTTATTAACAGTGATGCCGGCCTTGTCTAAAGCGATTGTTGCCTCTTTTCCGGAGATATTTTTATTGGTGAGATCAATTAATAATAAATGGTTATCCGTACCGCCAAAACATATTTTATAACCCATTTTTTTAAATTCTTGCTCTAAAGTTTTAGCGTTTTTTTTAATTTGCGCGGCGTAATCTTTAAAAGCTGGCTCTAGGGCTTCTTTAAAGGCTACGGCTTTGGCGGCGATATTATTTTCATGCGGACCGCCTTGAAATCCCGGAAAAACTGATTTATCAATATCTTTAGCAAATTTCTTCTTGCACATTATCATTCCACCTCGCGGGCCCCGCAAAGTTTTATGAGTTGTTGTCGTCACAACATCAAAAATTGGCACCGGGTTGCTCATTTCTCCCGCGGCAATCAATCCGGCGATATGGGCAATATCAGCCATAGTGACGGCTCCGACCTCATCGGCAATTTCTTTTATTTTTGCGTATTCTATCTCTCGCGAGTAGGCCGAATAGCCAACTAAAATTATTTTTGGCTTATGTGAAATGGCCATTTTTCTTAAATCAACTAAGTCTATATTTCCCTCGGCATTGGTTTTGTAGCGGACAAAATTAAAAATTTTTGTCATATAGGTGACCGGATGGCCGTGAGTCAAGTGTCCGCCATGAGAAAGATCCATACCCAAAACAGTATCGCCCGGTTGTAAAAGAGCAAAATAAACCGCGATATTGGCCGGCGCGCCGGATAAAGGTTGAACATTAACATGCTCGGCGCCAAAAAGTTTCTTGGCGCGAGAAATGGCTAGGTCTTCTACTCCATCAATAAATTCACATCCGCCATAGTAACGTTTGCCCGAATAACCTTCAGAATATTTATTAGTCAGAACGCTTCCCAGAGCTTCGAGTACAGCCAAAGAGACAAAGTTTTCCGATGGGATCATCTCCAAGCCATTTCTTTGGCGGTTGATTTCTTTTTCAATTAAATTTGCGACTTCGGGATCGGTTTTTTTTAAGTATGTCACAAGATTATAATTAAATTTAAATAAGATTATATGCTGTATAAAAAATTAGATCATAATATTGGTTGAAATTTCAAATTCAAAATCACAAGCTCCACCACGTACAAAGTTTATATATTATTTTTCCGTATTATTTCGTCCTCAAGTATTCCTCAATCACCGGTTTTATATTTGGAGCGCAATCTTCGGGAAGATTTTTAATATCAACCCAATCCCAAGCGTCTATGAATTTCGCCGGTTCAATTTTATCAGTTGTTCGTCGAGCCAAATAGTGGATCAAAATTACAACCTTATCATCGAGCCAGAGAATCATTGGTTTCAGTGGTCTTGCAATTTCGCAATCTATTCCCATTTCTTCTTTTGATCGCCTTATAGCCCATTCTTCAAATGTTCCCGATTTTTCATAAATATCTCCACCCGGAAACTTCCATTCTTTTTTCTCCCCGTGCTTGTTCAAGAGAACTTTATCACCCTCAATAATTACCGGGCCGGAAGCGATAAGCACATTTTCCAACAAAAGATCTTTGTTTTCATCTTGCTTCATATTAGATTAAATAAATATTTAAGATTTAAGGTTAGAGATCGTTGTTTAAGTATTTTACCATATAAGTATCTTCTTTTTTATACCCGAGCTTTTTATAATATTCCCTTACCCCGACTCCCGATATTACCGCTATCTTTTTTATTTTATTTTTTCTAACAATTTTTTCCATTTCTTCCATTAATTTTTTGCCTAAACCAAGGTGTTGACTGGCGCCACAAGAAGTTTCATTTATCGGCACCAAATGGCCAAAGGTATGCAGTTCTCTTATTAAGGCAGCATCTCTAAGCTCAGAGAGTCCATCGCTCAAATTTTGCGGAATTCGTAAGCGAGAGAAAGCGTACAAGATCTTCCTGCCTGGCGATTCAAAACTTAAAAAATATTCCACTCCTCCGGAAGCGAGATATCGAGTAGTAAATAATTTAAAAACTTTTAACTTTTCACTTTTAACCTTTAACTTATCCTGGTGCCCCACCTCCCGACATCTGATACATTTGCAAATCATCCCTTGCTCCAACATTTTTTTCTGTAAAAATTCTCGCAAATTGGAAACCTTATTCCCTGACATAATACTCTGGCTTGGAATATCCCTGATTAAACGGTTGATCCGAACATACGACGGGACGATTGTTTTAATTTTTATCAATAAATCAATCAGTTGTTTGTCTGTATAACTTTTGTATTCACCTCTTTTCCACCACCCAAAAAGCCTGGAACCCTTGGTCACAACGCAAGGATATATTTTTATCATATCAGGTTGGAAGTTTGGATTCTGGAAAATCTCCTGAAACATTTTTAAATCTAGAGTCGGAGTTGATCCCGGCAGGTTTGGCATCATGTGGTAGCAGATCTTGAAGCCGGCATCTTTTAACAATTTGGTCGCCTCTATTGTTTTTGAAACATTGTGTCCGCGATTATTTTTCTGTAAAATAGAATCATAGATACTTTGCACTCCCAGCTCAACTCTTGTGCATCCGAGTTCGCGCATTCGCCTTATTTCTTCAGGGGCGATAAAATCCGGACGCGTCTCAAGAGTGATGCCAATGATCCGGTGCTTGGCCGTCTCGTTTATTTTTTGCGCCTCGGCCAAATTTTTAGTTTTTTTCTTGATTTTAGAATCAATATTATTGGCTGTGTCAAAGCATTTTTTTATAAACCATTTTTGGTAAGTTGGGGGCAGAGCCGACCAGGTCCCTCCAATCACGATGATTTCCAGTTTGTCGGTCGGATGTCCGTTTGCTTCCAGCGCTTTAATGCGCGCGTTTACTTGGCGGACGGGGCTGAAGTCGCAGAGAATAGCTCGCATTACTGCCGGTTCATTGGATAAATAGCTTTTAGGCATGTCTTTTTCTGTCGGACAGTAAGCGCATTTCCCGGGGCAAGGATAAGGTTTGGTAAGAATCGCCACGGGAGCGACCCCGGAAATTGTCCTCACCGCTCTTTTTTTTAAGATCGCTTCCAACTTTTCATTTCGTCCAATCTTTTTTTTCTTTAAAAGTTTTTGATAAATATTAAAAAGTTTGGCGTTACCCGGGGAAGCCATTTTTTCTTTTCCCGCGATTTGACGCTTGATTTCGGCCAGTTCGTCTCGCGTTGAAGGATTTTTCGCGACAAGCTTATAAACAATTTTTTCTAGGATATTTTGCATTGTTTTTGTGAATAAAAAATATGAAGAAAGAAATAGAAAATGAATTATTGTTGAAGGTTAGGGATGATTACAATAAAATTGCCGGCCGTTTTTCTCTAACTCGCAAAAAAGCGTTTTGGGGAGAAACGGATGTTTTTGTTAAATATATAAAGGAAGGGGATAGAGTTTTGGATCTGGGTTGCGGTAATGGTAGATTATACGGATTTTTGAAGGAAAAGTCAATTGACTATACCGGCATTGATAATTCGGAAAAACTGACAGAAGAGGCTAAAAAGGAATGGGGAGAGAGTGATAGTTGCCGTTTTTACGTGGAGGATATTCTTGATTTTAATGATTCTAAAAAATACGATGTCATTTTTATGATTGCTGTTTTGCACCACATTCCCGGGAAGAGATTAAGGCAAGAGGTTATTGAAAAAGCGGGAAGGTTTTTAAAAAAAGATGGAATTTTGGTTATGACTAATTGGAATTTATTCCAAAAAAATTATTTAGCCCTTGTTCTTAAAAATATCTTTTTAAAAATTATTTTTAGGAGCAGGCTGGATTTTTTTGATGCCCTCATCCCTTGGAAAAATTTTGAGACCGGAAAGGCGGAAGCAAGGAGATACGTGCATGCTTTTACTTTAAGGGAATTAAGAGGCCTAGTCAAAAAAAGTAATTTTAAGATAATAGAAAATTTTTATTCAAGCAGGGGGGGGAAGGCTAACCCCCGAAATGGATGGAACCTTGTCACAATAGCTAAAAAGTGATAAGTTTATATCTCTAAATATGAGCTTGAACGATTATAAAAAAATATACATGATCGGAATAAAGGGTGTGGGCATGACTGCCCTTGCCGAGATTTTTAATTCTAGGGGCACGGAAGTGGTTGGTTCGGACACGGAAGAAAAGTTTTTTACCGATGAAATATTAAAAAAGAGAGGCATAAAAGTTTACGAAGGTTTCAATTCCGCCAATCTGGAAGCGGAAAAACCTGAACTAATAATTTATTCAACCGCCTACGCGGAAAACAATTTAGAGTTGGCAGTGGCGAAAAATAAAAACATACCGATTTTAAGCTATCCGGAAGCTCTTGGCTTGATTTCCGAAGAAGGGGAGTGTATCGCCGTTTCGGGTACGCACGGAAAAACAACAACAACCGCCATGCTCGGTTTTGTTTTGGCCCAGCTTGGAGCCGACCCTACGGTCGTGGTTGGTTCGGCTGTGCCACAATTCGGCGGGAATGCCAGAGTTGGCAAGGGAAAGAATATTATTGTGGAGGCCGATGAATATCAAAATAAGTTTTTACATCTTGATCCTTTGGGAATTATTTTAACCAGCGTTGAATATGACCATCCCGATTTTTTTAAAACCGAGAATGATTACATCCTGGCATTTCAAGATTTTATCAAAAAGATTCCGCGAGAGGGATTTTTAACAGCGTGTTTTGATGATAAAAAAGTAGAGGAAATTTCCAAGGACGCTTCTTGCGAAATAATTTCTTATGGACTAAATAATGGAGAGTGGCAAGCCCGCCTTCGTCAAATTACGGCGAGGCAAGCAAAAAATATAAAACAGGTAGCAGGGGAAACAATATTTGATGTTTTTAGAGGTAATGTTTCCCAAGGAACTTTTAAAATTAAACTTTTTGGCAATCACAATGTTTTAAACGCGTTGGCAGTCGTTGCGACAGCTTCACGGCTCGGTTATGGGCTGGAGGATATAAAAAGAGCGCTTAGCGGTTTTCAGGGAACAGTGCGGCGATTTGAGATAAAGGGGATTTTTAATGGAATTACGATTATAGATGATTACGGGCATCATCCGACCGAAATTAAGGTTACTTTAAAGGCCACAAGAGAAAAATATTCTGAAAATAGAATCTGGTGTGTTTTTCATCCGCACACCTTTTCCAGAACAAAAGCCTTGCTTTCAGACTTTATTCAATCCTTTGATGACGCGGATAAAATAATTGTTCTTGATATTTACAGTTCGGCAAGGGAAAAGGCGGGCGAGGTGCATTCCAGAGACATAGTAGAAGCATTAAAAAAACAAGGCAAAGATGCTTTGTATCTCGGGACAATTTCCGAAGCAGTAGAGTTTTTGGCGAGTCAGGCCGAAAGTGGCGATGTTATTATCACAATGGGCGCGGGGGATGTTTGGAGGGTGGGAGAACAATTGTTGAATCATGAATCAAGAATTACGAATCATGATTCTTGACTCATGCTTCATGATTCAATCGTCGTGTTGATTCCCCTCCCAAATTATGTTAATCTTAAATAACAATTAAAACTTAGAAATAAAATTTATGCTGGATAAAGAATTGCAAAAATTAGGCTTGTCGGATAAAGAAGCAAAAGTATATTTGTCTTCTTTGGAATTGGGTCCCTCGCCGGTTCAAGTTATCGCTCAAAAGGCGGGAGTAAACAGGGCGACAACCTATGTGATGATAGAATCCTTGATCGGTCGTGGATTGATGAGCTCTTTTGAAAAAGGAAAAAAGAGATTTTTCACTGCCGAGTCGCCGGATCAATTGATGACTTTGCTTAAAAAAGAAGAGGCGGAAGTCGGAACAAAAATTAAACAGCTCGGTGATATGATCCCGGAATTAAAGATGATTTTTTCTTCCGCTGATGAAAAACCAAAGGTAAGATTTTTTGAGGGTCTTGACGGTATAAAGGCAGTCCAAGAAGATATTTTAAACTCTGAATATGACAGTTTGGAGGAGATTTTTTCTCTAGACGAATTTTATATAATTTTTCCTCCAAGCGAACATGATCATAGAAAATCATTCAACAAAAAAGTGAAGCCAATTCCTACAAAAGTTATTTATACGAGTGAAAGAGGAAAAGTTTTAAAAGATTGTGAGAATCAAAAGGAGAGAAGATATCTTCCAAGGGAGAAATTTCCATTTCCAACAGAAATTATTATTTACGGGAATAAAGTGGCAATTAGCGTTTGTAAAGGAAAGTTAGTGGGAGTTATTATAGAAAATAAAGACATAAGCAGTTCGCTTAGAGCTATCTTCTATTTGGCCTGGGAGGCAGCCGAGAAATATTAAAAAAGATGATTTATAAAAAATGAAACCCGGGACTCACATCTGTTTGGGAAACAGTAGTAAGCCCCGGGTTGGTTCTCCCGCCATCGTCGCAGTGAGCGACGCGCGGGACAATAAAACGCTTCATTGTCCCTCCTCCTTTGGCTCTAATAATAGCAAAAAAGAGCGATTTGTCAAGTGGGGTTGGCATTTGCAAGATTCAAGTCATAATGCACCACTATCTGGTAAAATACCAGATTAATCATTAAAGTGGCGCGTATGTCAAATAATCTAACCTTTTACGACAGAGAAAAACTACAATACTGGCTAAGAACAAAGA
>Ga0208373_1005226_pt1 | contig 10998 bp, 5 predicted proteins | sample RifOxyC2_FD_184036 | JGI IMG/M metagenome (GOLD analysis project Ga0208373, IMG submission 184036) | Soil microbial communities from Rifle, Colorado - Rifle Oxygen_injection C2 (SPAdes) | ecosystem: Environmental > Terrestrial > Deep subsurface > Rock core/Sediment | place: Rifle, Colorado... | reverse complement strand
TATAAATATTATATATGATATCGGAATCCTCTATTTGGTTTATCTTTTGTCAAAAAAAAATTTAAAAACAGCTTTAATCTATGCACTTAATCCCGTCACAATTTTAGTGACTACGTTGCACGGACAGTTTGATGTAATTCCAGTATTTTTTATTTTGCTAACAATTTATTTATTCAAAACTAAAAAAGAGTTGGCAGCAGTATTGAGTTATTCCTTTGCAATATTGACTAAGACTTGGCCGATTTTGTTTATAGTACCAATATTGAGAAAAGCGAGTGCCTGTCATCCCCGTGAAAACGGGGATCCAGGAGCTCTGGATTCCCTCTTTCGAGGGAATGACACAGTAATTAAATTATTAATTTTAGTTTTGTTTTTTCCTATATTATTTACCATTGTTTATTGCGTATTATTTAAAGCCAACCCGATAGACATTGCAAAAACATTAATAAGTTATCAGGGGTTATGGGCAGTATGGGGTCCATTGACTTTGCTGGGAAAACAAAGAATTTTAATTCAAAAACTCACAACATTAATATTTTTAATAAGTTTTTTCAGTTATTCATATTTTATTAAGGAAGGAAATTTAATAAAAAATATCCTTAAGTTGCTATTTTTCTTTTTCGTTTTTACAACAAATTTCTCTATCCAGTACCTTGTTTGGATCGTTCCGTTTTTGATTTTAATTAAACCAAAAGGCCATCAGTTTTTAATAGCTATTATAACCATCTATTTAATGTTATTTTATTATTATTGGTTGTTTTGTTTAAACTGTAAAACAACACCAAATTGGTTACTAATTTCACAAAATATTACCGGATTTATTCTTTGGCTTAGCTTCATAAAAGTCGGGTATCTATCGTCAAAATAATCCCGTTTCCACGCCCTATTTCCATACTTTTGTAGGTTATAAGCGGTGGACTATCAACAATAAAGAATTAATAATTAAGAATTAATAATTAAGAATTATTAATTAAATGTCATTCCCGTGAAAACGGGAATCCAGAACATCAAGTACTAGATCCCCTTCTCCAAGGGGATGACAAAACATAAACAAATATGTTTAATAAACTATTTAAATTCTGTTTTTTATTAATAATTTATTTTGTACTTATCAGTGATGTTAATGCTTATGAATTTGTAAAATCGACGAATAATCCCTTACCTGTTTCCTACATCAACGGTTATGCTTATCAACTTCAACACCACGTATTTAAAGAGAGCGATATTTACAAAGGAATATTTGTCATCAATAGACCTCCGGAGACATATTATTCTTTGGGATATTTTGAATCGGCTGATGGATTTTCCTGGCAAATGAAAAAAGAAATATTGAATACCGGTTCCGACCTTTCAAATCCAAGCATAATAAAAACTTCGACAGGATATATTTTATATATTTCACGTTATGACAATAATACTGTCTATAGAATTTATTCAAGCATTTGTGATAACGATTTTAACTGTTCTTCAGCTTTAACTCCCGTAATAGTGCCTGTTTTAAATAACAGTTCTGAAAATAAAGGAGTTTTTGCCGGACATCCTTATGTCCAGAACGGAAGAACATATATGTTTTTTGGAGCGTGGGGTACGGATGGTTTTAAATTAAAATTAGCTTATTCCGACGACCTTATCAATTGGCAAAGGTGCCCAAACGGGTTTTTATATGGGGGCGACGGGCCCTTTCCTTATAACGAAAATGGCGAACTAAATCTATTTTTTCACCGGTCAGACAGTACCGGAATTAAATTAGCAAAAACCAGTCTGCCCTTAAGTTGTGATTCAGTATTTGTTGATCAGGGATATTTGTTAACAAAAAACATGCCATATGATCAAAATCATTTGATCTTTCCGTCGGTAATAAATGAGAATAATATTTTAAAACTTTATTATTCGGGACTTGGGTCTGACGGTGTTTGGAAATTTAATTTGGCAAGCGTAGGGACGGGAAACCCGTCCCCTACATCAACGACAACGCCAACACCAATCCCAACAATAACATTGATTCCTATCTCCACTCCAACGGCCGTTCCTACCGTTATTCCCACCCTAACCCCTAATCCCTATTCCCTAACACCTATTATTCTCATCCCCGGCTTTTTTGCATCCTGGAATAAAAATGCCATTCTTCATAATCAAAATCAACCACAATCAGAATGGAAGATAAATCCAATCGTTAACGAATATAAAGGAATTATTAATACTTTAAAAAATTTAGGTTATGAAGAAGATAAGAATTTATTTGTCTTTGCCTACGATTGGCGCAAACCCATCCTCGAAATTGTTGACGACCTAAATATTTTTATTAACCAAGTAACCCATAACCCATCACTCATAACAAGTTTTAATATTGTAGGCCACTCCCTAGGCGGATTGGTCGGCCGAATATATTCTCAAAAATATAACAACTCAAACATCGATAAATTAATCACCGTTGGTAGTCCGCATCGTGGTGCAACAGTCGCATATAAAATTGTTGAAGCTGGAGAAATTGAACGGTTTAATGACTATCTTTGGTTTGCTGTTAAATTGGTTTCTTCTATAAATAGAAATAATTTGGAAACTGATAAACAAACGATTAATCGGATTATTCCTGTTATGAAAGATATTTTTCCAGTCTATAATTTTTTGAAAAAATACGGTAATGAAATAAGTATCGAAGATATGAAAATTAAGAACACTTTACTTCCAAACTATAATACAAACCTATCGAATCTGTCATATATAAAAACTATTGCGGGCGAAAAAGGTAACACCTTGAAAGGTTTTGATGTAATTAGTCAAACTACATTTGATAAATTACTTAATGATTATCCTGATGGTCGCCCCCAGTCCTCTTTCTCTGAAATTGGTGACTATACTGTCTTATCAACCAGTGCAGTTATAAATACACCCCTTACTTTAAACCTTGAACATGGCGAATTAATTTATAAAAAAGAAGGAATTAAAAAAATTCTTGACCTACTTAATATTCAATATGGTGATTCGCAGGTGGTCGAGGGAAAAGGAACAATCATTAATTCATCGTTAATATTTTTAATCAAATCTCCGGCCACGATGGAGGTAATTTTTAATGGTCAAGCGTATTTAGAACAGAACGGAATAATATTTATTGAAAATGCCCAAAGTGGAAATTATCAATTAAAAGTTAAAGGAATCGGTTCAGGCAACTATCAAGTTGTTGTTGGTCAAATTGGACAAAGTAATGATGTTTGGGATAGTTTTTATGGAGAAACAACAGTCTCACAAACGGTCAACTACAATTTACTATATAATAAAGATACCCCAAAAAGCTACTTTGAAACACAAAATGACGTTCTCATTTTGTTCAACGATTTGATTGATTATTTGAAAATTGATAGGAAAAACTGGGCGGTAATCAAAAAAATTGAATTAGCAAAAAAATTTTACCAGATTAAGAAAAAATCGTGGACCTACGAAATATCAGAATCTGCCAAACACGAAATTGTCAAAAAAAAAGATTTTATTGCTTTAGAAAAATTAGAAAATATTGAGTCAAAATTATTTGGAGCAACCTACAAGAAAATAAAATATTACAAAATAAATAAATTTAAAAATAAAGTAAGCAAATTAAAAATTCCATTTGATCAGGTTGTTTTAAAAGAAATTATTAAGCGTTTAGAAATTATTGGTAACGAAAATATCAAGAAAAACGAGATGTTAATTGAGAGTATTGACGAATTACTAAAAGTTATTAAGAAATGAGAAAAATTAAATTAAATTTAAATCAAAGAAAATTAATCTATCCTTAGTGGTTTAATTCCCCGACGCTTGCGTCGGAACATGTTTGTCATCCCCTTGAAGAAGGGGATCCAGAGGTCCTGGATTCCCGCCGGAGCCTGCCCTCGACTCCGATCGGGGGCGGGAATGACAATCTGTGTCAAGACTTGTGAACTCTTAAAAAATAACACTTGCGATTGTTTTTTTAATTTATTAGTGTATAATTTTTTACTGATACTTTTTATTAATAATAATTACTGATTCAAAAAAACATGCCTAAAAAAATAGCAATCATCGGTCCCGGAGTTGTTGGTTATGCGACTGGCAAAGTCTTAACAGAAAACGGTTTTAAAGTCGGTTTCATCGGGAGAAGCCAAGAAAAAATAGATAAACTAAGAAAAGAAGGTTTTTGGGCCTATACATTTTCTTCATTTCCAGACCACAAATATGATTATGATGTTACTTTCCTAACAGTCGCCACACCAACTGTGGACGGAAAAATTGACCTTGAACCAATTAGACGCGCAACAAAATTTTTAGGAAGACTTTTGGCTTTCAGAAAAGAATATCACGTCGTCGTCGTAAAAAGCACCGTACTTCCGGGCACGACGGAAAATATGGTCATAAAAGAAATTGAACAGATGTCCGGTAAAAAAGCAGGAGAGGATTTTGGAGTCTGCATGAATCCGGAATACTTGCGCGAGGAAACAGCCGTTGAGGATAGTCGAAAACCTTGGGTTACTCTTATTGGTGAGTTAGATGAAAGATCAGGAGCCGTACTCGAATCTATATATAAGAAATTTACTAAGCCAATTTTTCACTGCAGTCTCATGGAAGCGGAAATGCAAAAATATGTTCATAATTTATATAATGCTGTCAAAATAACTTTCTATAACGAAATGCGGCAAATAGCTCAAGCTAATGGTCTAAATGCAGAAAAAATGTTTAAGATTAATGCTCTGACAGCTGAGGGAATGTGGAATCCAACCTACGGAATAAGAAATTTTGGTCCTTATTCAGGACATTGCTTGCCAAAAGATACTCAAGCTTTTTATAATTGGGCGCAAAAGAACGGTTACGATGCTGATCTTTTAAAAATAACCATTGTTGTAAATAATAATCTCATGAAAAAATTGCACCTTAAAAGTGCTCATGTTATAGGTGCCACGCTTTAATTTTATAATATGGATATTGATTCACTAAAATTTTTCTTATCCAGATATACTGAATATTATCCTTTTCTACTCCCAATTGGCTTACTTGGCGTATGGAGATGGTCCGTGTGGGGCGTAAAAAAAATTGTTGGATCGTTCTATAGACCAAAAGAAATTGGATATAAATCATCAGTATCGGTCGTAACTCCAGTTTACAATGAAAACACGGATACGTTTACTCGAGCAATCAATTCCTGGGCAAAAAATAAGCCAAATGAAATAATCGCAGTTATTGATTATACGGATAAAGCTAATATTGAAATATTTAGAAAATTTGCCAAAGCAAATCCCCTTGCAAAATTAATAATTACCAAAATACCAGGTAAGAGAGAGGCTTTGGGAGAAGGCATAAAAAACGCCAAAGGCGATATTTTAGCACTAGTTGATAGCGATACCATCTGGGAAAATAAAACTTTAACTTTTGCCTTAGCTCCATTTAAAGATCGGTCAATTGGAGGCGTTACCACGAGGCAAACAGTAGAAAAGCCCAACACATTGGCTCAAAAACTTTTTAGCATCAGGCTTGAACAACGTTATTGGGACGATGTTCCGTTTCTTGCAAAAGCGGAGGATATTTTAGTCTGTCTATCAGGAAGGACTTCACTTTATAGACGAACTGCGATTTTGCCTATTCTAAAAGATATGATTTTTGAAAAATTTATGGATGAAAAGGTGATAAGTGGCGAGGACAAGAGGTTGACATATTTAATCGAAAAAGCAGGATGGAAAACTACTTATCAAAGTAACTCTATAGTTATGACAACCGGCGTTGCGGAGCTGTCGACCTTTTTTAACCAGCAGATCAGGTGGACACGCAATAGCTGGAGAAATGATCTTCGGGCCCTCCTTGAAGGATGGACGCTAAGATATCCGATTTTTACCCTATATCTGATTGATAGGATAATTCAACCTTTTACTCTTTTGATTAGCCCTATTTATTTTATTATTTCGCTTTATTTGGGTCTTTGGGTACCTGTTCTGGTGATATTGGTCTGGTGGCATTTTAGCCGATTGATAAAAATGTATCCTCATCTCAAAAAATATCCAAGAGATATTATAATTCTGCCACTTTTTATTTTCTTCAATTTTATTACTGCCTATATCCGAATCTATTCTTTGCTGACCGTCAATACTCAAGGGTGGATGACCAGATGGGATAAATCAAGGTTATCAAAGATCACTATTTTTAGAAATTTAGTTCCCCATTTTGGAACTTTAATGATATTTTTCTTGATTGGGTTCTCTATCTCCAGTAACAAATATTATAATTTTTTAATTCCTCAGGAAATGCAGAGGCAACTAGTGTCACGGACTCTTCCTAATAAAGTTGGCGTATTTATAGCAAAAGCTCAAGAGAACCCAAGCGTCTTGGGTATTTCGACCTCCAAAAACGAGGAGTGGTTGACTAAAAGACATGACTTCAAATTAGGTGAATCTTTTGCTGGAATCGCTGAGATTTATGGAGTGACAATCGAAAATCTATTGGCGGCTAATGCCAGTAAAATAACCAACTGGAACCAAATTGAACCCGGTATGAGACTGACAATTCCTCCTCAAAAAATTAATTTGCCTTTTAACAACAAGTTTAACTATAGAAGATTATACTCTGATATCCTACAAATATACTATGATACGCCGTCTGATCAGATAATCGTTTCGGGTCGTGGTAAGGTTATTAATCTTCGGGATATAGCAACGGTTGTTGGAAAGGAATCATTAGAAGAAGTACGCCCTGGGATATGGGATCTCAAAACAAGTATTTATTTGAGGTCGGGGTTGACTTTAAATTTGAAAAAAGACGAAGTTAAATGGCTTAGATTGACGAGTAATGACAAAAAAATCACAAGAATCTTAGCCTACAATTCCGATGTTTTTATAGATGGCGTTAAGATAACTTCCTGGGATGAAGTAAGGAAAGATTATGACAAAAACTTTAAAAATGGCCGGAGCTACATATTAGTCAAAGACGGATCAAGGATGGATATAAACAACTCAGAAATCGCCTACTTGGGTTACCCAAGACCAGAAAATTTGCCATACTCATCTTACGGAATATCGTGGAAGATGAGCAGGAATAGTTACGGTAAGACGCTTCTTACAGGAGAAGTTATAAACAGTAAATTCCACGATAATTATTTTGGAGCTTATACTTTTGGTGCGACTGGTATGACTTGGAGGGGAAACCAATTTTATGCTAATTTCAGATACGGCCTTGATCCTCATGATGATTCTAACGGTTTTTTAGTTGAGAATAATAAATTTTATGATAATGGCACTCACGGATTAATTTTTTCCAAACGCTGTATCAATAATATTATTCAGAATAATATTTCTTACAATAATGAAGGACACGGTATCATGCTTCATGAACTTTCAAATAACAATATCATCAAAAATAATAAGCTCTTTGGTAATACCGACGGAATAAGCCTCGATAATTCAAGCATTAATATTATTAAAAATAATAATATTTATAAAAATAGTCGTGGGATTTTAGCTGACAAATCTTCAGTGAATAATAAAATCGAAAATAATAATATTTCTTCAAATACTCAGTATGGTATATATTTATATGGAAAATCAAACGAAAATATCATAAATAATAACCTCTTAGCTCAAAATGATAATGCTATTTATATAAAAACAACAAACAACCAAGCATTAAACAACACGCTAATTAAAAATAATACCGGAATATACTTTTTAGGTGACGCGTCGGCAAATAAAATTAGCGGTAATAAAATTACCTATAGTAAGCTTTATGGAATTTACGGTAAAGTAACTTCGGGCCTATCTAATTATATTGATGAAAATAACTATATCTGGAGAAACAAAAAAAATTTAGTTGCCGAAGAAATTCGCTGATATTATCTTCAAATAAACTATTATAATTCATATATGAAGTATCTTTTTAATTTTATAGCAGGAATTTTGACGATGACGGTTTTTCTTTTGATCTTTCAAAGAATCTATTTACGCAAGGTCGACAACCTTCGCTCCATTTCTACTATTACACCTACAGAAACGATAGTTCCAACTGCTGTAATTACTGCTATGCCAAAGCCAACACTTATATTAGGAAAAATAATTTCAGTCAGACCAGATGGGGAATTAACAATTCAAGAAGCGGTCAATCTCGCCGAGCCTGGTGACACTGTAGAACTTTTCCCTGGAGAATATTACCAGGACGTTATTTCAAAAAGAGATGGTCAGCCGGGTAAACCAATTATTATCAAAGGTCAAAAAAGTTCAATTATCAAAGGATCGGGAAAACCAAGAATTTTTGAAATTAACCATAGTTATATTACTCTTGAAGGGTTTACAATCGATGGTCATTTCCAGTCTTCGGCGGAAAAATCCTCCTACAGGGATAAATTGATCTATGTAACGGGAAAAATAGCCGGAAAAGCCATCACAAACCTTAAGATATTCAATATGGATATAAAAAATGCCGGTGGCGAATGTATACGGTTACGTTATCTGATTCAAAATAGTGAAATTGCTTACAACAAAATAATGACTTGCGGAGTCGGAGATTTTGAGTTCAATGACGGGGGCAAGAACGGCGAGGGAATCTATATAGGGACAGCTCCGGAACAACTTAACGATAAAAAAAATCCAACAAACGAAGTTGATCGTTCGAATAACAATTTGATTCATAACAACTTCTTTGATACCCAAGGTAATGAATGCGTCGATATCAAGGAAGGCTCCTCTTTTAACGTGGTTGAGTATAATAAATGCACAGGTCAAAAGGATATAAATTCCGGCGGTATGGATTCACGCGGTAACGATAATATTTTCCGCTATAATGAAATTTATGATAATTTGGGAGCTGGAGTGAGATTGGGTGGAGATGAAGAAACGGATGGAATCAACAATCAGGTTTACGGCAATAGTATTATAAATAATAAATCGGGAGGAATAAAATTCCAGAGGACACCGCAAAGTCAGGTGTGCGGAAATGAAATGTTAAAAAATGAAAAAGGCAATTCAGTCGGTTCTTATGGCGAAGATTTTGACCCGGAAAAAAGTTGCTAAAATTTTATGAAAATAATAAAAACACTATCGATTATTTGGTTACTTAGTTACTTAGTTACTTGGTTGGTTGGTGGTAAAGCGGTAATGGCGGTTAAATGTTCGGACACAAAGCCGGATGGCGCGCCGGATCTTTTTCAGATTGATGCCAACAGAACCTCCGCTAAGCTTTATTTTACACCGGTCAATAATGCCATAAGCGGTTACACCATAATTTATGGGACGGAGCGAGGGAGAGATGATTTTGGAGTTAGTTTTCCATATGGTAGGTATGACGGGGTGATCGATTTTACAATCAATGCCTTAAATCCAAATACGAAATATTATTTTAGGGTAAAGGCATATAATGGTTGTAGACATGGATTGACTTCTGATACGATGTCTGCGACTACCGACTTGGATTTCAAAGCTTACACAAAATTTAAGGGCGACTCAGAAGAACAATCGAAAAAATTATTAGAAATTCCAGAAAAAACAGAAGATCCATTAATGATAATGCAAGTGACAGAAGAAATTAAAGAAGAATTGATTGATTACACAGTAGATTCACCTGACATAGAAAATAATAATCATAAAAAAGAAAACAAAAATATTGTAACAGAATTTCTTTTCTCAATTTTTTCTAAAATAAAGTCTTTCTTTAACTAGAAAATCTCCAATCCTTCAGTCAATCTTCAATTAAAATGTAGGTTATAACCTACAAACGCCCTCGAAATATGATATAATCCACACATTATGTCAATAGGTCAAAACATATCAATCGTAATCCCTATTTGGAATGAAGAAGGAAATATCCAGCCCCTCATTGACGGCATTGATCAGGTAATGAAGGCAAAAAAAATTATCTATGAAACTATTGTTGTTGACGACCACTCAACCGACCAGACACAAGAAATAGTTGAATCATTAAGAGCCACCTACCCCGTATCTCTGTACGTCAAAAAAGGCCAACAAGGGAAAGCGCAATCGCTACTTGAGGGGTTTACCTATGCTAAATACGATCTTATCTGCATGATTGACGCTGATTTGCAGTATCCGCCGGAAGCAATCCCTAAGATGATCGAGAAAATCAGTAACAATGTGGATATCGTTATTGCCAATAGGCGGGAACACTATGTAAGTTTCAGACGAAAAGCCGTAAGTTATATTTTCCGTCATTTTTTCGGCAAGTTCCTGCACGGATTTGCCTTTGACGTACAGTCGGGTTTAAAGATCTTTAAAAAGGAAATAGTCGAACGGCTTAAGCTGCACCCATCGCAGTGGACTTTCGACCTAGAATTTTTGGTAAAGGCCCGCAACGCCGGTTATAAAATCGGCACGGTTGATATAGCTTTTCAGAAACGATATTCAGGGAAACCGAAGATAGGGCTTTTAAAAGCTTCTTTTGAGATGGGCTTGGCTGCCCTTAGACTTGCGCTTATCAGTCCTGAGATTGTTCCTTTCCATCCTGAGACCCAAAAAATAAAAGGTAAAGGATTTCACCATAAGGGGAGGGAGTTCATTCCTCATACAGATCTTCATCAAAATGACAGCGCTTTCCACAGATCATCCGCACCTCAAATAGTTTTTATTTTTTTCCTGATAAATCTTTTAATTTTTGGAATTATAGCTAATTGGCACGCGACTATTACTCTATTAATTGCCATTTTAACCCTTTTGTACTTTGCCGACCTTCTTTTTAATTTCTTTTTGATATACCGGAGTTTTTCAAAATCACCCGAGCTTCAAATTACAGATGAGGAAATTGCTAAAAATACGGAGTGGCCAACTTACACAATCTTTTGCCCTCTTTATAATGAAGGAGATGTCTTACCTCAGTTTGTTACAGCTATGAGCCGTCTGGACTATCCAAAAGAAAAATTACAGGTTTTACTGCTTCTCGAAGAGGATGATGAAGAAACAGTCAGAAGAGCTAAGGCGTATAAATTACCGGCTTATTTTCAAGTTATTGTAATTCCGCATTCGATGCCGAAGACCAAACCAAAAGCTCTCAACTATGGTTTGAAGT
>Ga0208373_1005225_pt1 | contig 11001 bp, 10 predicted proteins | sample RifOxyC2_FD_184036 | JGI IMG/M metagenome (GOLD analysis project Ga0208373, IMG submission 184036) | Soil microbial communities from Rifle, Colorado - Rifle Oxygen_injection C2 (SPAdes) | ecosystem: Environmental > Terrestrial > Deep subsurface > Rock core/Sediment | place: Rifle, Colorado... | reverse complement strand
CGTTAAATCACCTGCGGCACGTTCAACACAGGCGGCAACGCCAACTTTGTAGCGATCTGCTGCGTGAATTATTTCAGTGAAATGGGCTTTGCGTACGAAGTAAAGATAGGAAGGAAGAGCCACAGCAACAAGCACGGCGACGATAGCAATCGCAATTAACATTTCAACCAGTGTGAAGCCACGTTTACGCATATTCATCCTTATCCTAGGACTCACCACCGAATAATTCTTGAAGCAAAAATTATTGGGTGAGGAGTTATTAGAACGACAGCTTTACTCCATCCCGAAGTAAAGCTGTGTTGTTGTTAACTCTAGCAGTTAGGTGCTAAACCTGAAGTACAGCCACCACCGTCAGCGGCCCAAGAAATACCTTGGCCTGCAGTGTAGACTGGAGTCAATCTATACGTATCAGTCGCAGCAATACCATTTGTTGCGTTTGGAGTTACTGTTATCACGGAGTCAGCTACCGCTACGGAAGCCACTTGAGCTGTACCACCCGTAAAGTTAGCAGGGATCCCGTTTGTGCCACCATCGCAGTTAGCCAACACGCCACCTTCTTGCTCTAAGCAAGCCGATACGGCTGTTTTGTATTGGTCAGCTGTTTGTACCACTTCTGAATAATACGCTTTTTGCGTATAAGACAGATAGGTAGGTACAGCAATCGCAGCCAAAATGGCCACAATCGCGATCGCAATTAATAGCTCCATCAAAGTAAAGCCTAATTGCTTTATCGTATGTTGCGTTTTCATAAATTTATCCTCGTTTGTTGTTACTTCCTAGAGTGCTAGTTCCCACACAAAAGCGGGCTCTAGTTCCTACAGAAAGTATAGTAAGTACTTGGCTGGCCTGCAGGTTTTTTGATCAATTTCTGTAAAATAATCATTAAAATCAAATAGTTATTGATAAAAATAGTTGTAGGGGTGGCCCTTGCGGCCGCCCGTGATGTGTTAGCTACTGGGGTAGAAATGGCGTGGCATTCGGTGGTCTATACTTGCTTAAGGACAAGGAGAGGTAAATGAAGATTTTGGTGGTGGATGACTCGAAAACCAATCTGATGATGACAGCCGCTTATCTCGAGCAACTCGGTCATGAACCGGTTGTGAGCTCAGATCCTTATCAGTGCGCGAGTCTATTTGAAAGTGCTAAACCTGACTTGGTGATTCTAGATGTTGTGATGGATGGCATGGATGGTTATGCCTGCGCGCGCGCGATTCGCAAAATCAATGATGCAGCGGACGATTGGGTGCCAATTATTTTTTTAAGTGCCATGATTGACGATAAGAGCATCGCGCAAGGCTTTGGCTGCAAAAATTAAAGCGATGCAACGTATTGCCGATATGCGCAAAAAACTTTTTGATACTTCCGAAGAATTAAAAGAAGCCAATGAAAAACTCAGTTTGATTTCATTAACCGATGGTTTGACCGGAATATTTAATCGGCGCGCCTTTGATAAAACCTTGATATCTGAATGGCAACGTGCGAGCCGTTTGAGCGGTGACGATGCCAATATTTCATTGATTATGTTGGATATTGATTATTTTAAAAAATACAACGACCAATTCGGGCATCAAGCAGGGGATGATTGTTTGCGTCAAGTGGCGGGCGCTTTAGCAAAAACACTAAAACGGGTGGGGGAAAAAGTGTTTCGTTATGGGGGTGAAGAATTCGCTGCAATTTTGCCGAATATGGACAGCGAAAAGGCGCGCGTGGTGGCAGAAGATTTCCGAAAAAATGTGTTGGAATTAAAGCTGAAGCATACCAGCGATTCGGGCCGTGAATGGGTGAGTATTAGCTTGGGCGTTGCAACGCAGCGAGTTGAAAAAGGCGGTAAGCCCGAGGATTTAATCAAGAAAGCGGATTTAGCCTTGTATAAGGCAAAAGAACATGGGCGGGATCGAGTAGAAATGTTCACAGTTTAGAGGTTGGCGTGACAGACAAGCAATTTAAAAAAGACATGTTAACTGGGCTATCAGAGCGAGCTGAGCTGGAACATTTGCTTCAGGAAAGAATACAGGCCGCTGAAAAAAATCATACCATGCTATCGGTTGTGTTATTTAGTTTGCATCGAATTAAAACGCTTAATTCAAAATCTGGCCATGAAAAAGGCGATTTATTAATTCGTTTAATCGCGAAGCGTTTAGAAAACCTGCCTATTGAAAGCGTGATACTTTCTCGATTTTACGGGACCAATTTCGTATTGGTCTTGGAAGGTGTTGATAGCAAAAGTGCTATAGAAAAAACAGTTAATAATATTTTGCACGTTATCAGCCAACCTTTGACTTTGGTTGAGGAGCAGCATATTCCCAATATTACGGCCGGGGTGAGTTTGTATCCCGATAATGGTGTGGATGCTCATGTGCTAATCGATAAGGCATTTCGTGCTTCTTTTATTGCGTATCAGCCTGGTTATAGCAAGCAGCTGGTTTTTTCAGAAGAGAATGGCCGAAGGTCTAAAGTCAGTATGATTTTAGAAAGTGATTTGCTGGATGCGTTGAAAAATAATGAATTAAAATTATTGTATCAGCCGCAAATTATGGCAAAAGATAACAGCATAGAAGGCGCAGAGGCCTTGATTCGTTGGTTTAATCCCCGTTTGGGAGAAGTGTCCCCCGTCTTCTTTATTCCAATAGCTGAAAATTCAGGTTTGATTAATTTAATTGGCGAGTGGGTGATTGATAAGGCTTGCGAACGCTTGTCGCAATGGCGAAAAAGCGGTGGCGTTGGTGATGATTTTTTCTTAAGTATTAATGTCTCGCCCATTCAGCTGCAAAATGAAAAGTTATATGATTTTATTATAAACACGCTAAGAAAATATCAGCTTCCTGCCTCGAGTATTCAAGTTGAATTGACGGAAACCGCGTTGATGCAAAATGTAAAACTGGGTATTCACCAATTAGAAATGTTGAAAAGAAGTGGTGTCATTATTTCAGTTGATGATTTTGGGACGGGGTATTCCTCATTGACGCAATTAAGCACCTTGCCAATTAGTATTGTTAAATTAGACCAAAGCTTTGTTGCGAGTATTCATGAGCCAGCAACTCAAATGATAGTCAAATCCATAATTGATTTGGCTCATCAGCTGGATTTTGTGGTGGTTGCTGAAGGCGTAGAAAATAAATCACAAATCGTAGCGTTAAATAAATTCGGTTGTGACCGATTGCAGGGTTTTTATTTTAGTACGCCTTTAGATGAAGGGAAGTTTTTGGAACGCTTTAAATTATGGAAAAAATAAACAATGCTGTGCTTAATTTTAAAAATACAGGATGCATTATACGCTTTACCTTCTGATCAGGTTGATCATATTTTTCCTTGTCCTTATATTGAAGATAAAAAATTAAATTACCATGGAGAACTCATTGATGTTATTGATTTGGCCGTCATCTTAAAGTTTAGAAAAGTGAGCCATTACAATATCAACACCCCTTTTATTATCATAAAAGCAGAAAAAAAATTTGGTTTGCTGGTGGATGAGTTGGTGACGGTGGATACAGCCGAGGAGCTCGGCGCCAGTAAAAACCCGATTTTTTTAGGAGAATTACGTTGGCAGGATAAAAAAATTGAGCTGCTGAACGCAACCGAGGTTTTTGCTAGAGGTAAACATGACAACAGATAGAGCTGTTTTATTAGACAAAATGCAAAAATTAATACAAGGCTTGGTTGGTGTTAAGAAGAGCGATCAATTGCAGAAAAAATTGCTCGCCTATGTCAGTGAAAATTATCGAAGATTGGGTTTTGAGAACGAGTTGGATTTTGTAAAAAATTTAGAAAAAAAACAAATTGATTCGACTGAAATAAAAAATTTAATTACCAAAATAACGATCGCCGAAAGTTATTTTTTCAGGCATAAAAAAATACTGAATTTTATCGAAACAAAATGGCTGCCCGAAATAATAGCGAAAAAAAGGCAAGCGGGTGATTTAAGTTTGCGAATTTGGAGCGCGGGCTGTTCAGCAGGCCAAGAGCTATATAGCATTGCGATTTTGCTGGAGCGCAACATCAAGGATATTGAAAATTGGAATATCCATTTAATGGGAACCGATATTGATAGTCAGGGTTTGAGTCAGGCTAAGTTGGGGCAATATCGAGCATGGTCGTTTAGAGAAAAAGAGCAGCCTGATGGGCGTTATTTTAAAAAAGAAAAATCCCATTATTATGTCGATAAAAAAATAAAAAAAATGGCAAATTTCCAGTATTTAAATTTAGTAGACAGTAACTACCCATCCATAACCAATGGTACAAATAATATCGATTTGATTTTGTGTTGCAATGTGATTATTTATTTGAATCATGATGTCATCAGTTCGGTTTTAAGTAAATTCTCAAAATGTTTAAATCCGGAGGGGGTTTTAATTTTAGGGCCCTCTGATATTTTAAATTCCATCCCTCCTGAGTTGATCCAGCATCAGGAACATGAAATTACATTTTATAAGAAAAAACCGAGTGAAGTAGAGGAAGTGGAAAACGATTTAGTTGAAAAAATGAGCCAGGAAGAAAAATATAATTTTTTTCTCTTGGCGCTATTTAAGCAATTAAATGGAGAAGATTGGATGGGGGCGCTAGCAACCATTGAGAAATGCGAGTTGTATCAAGGTGAGACCGCCTTGCTTGATCAGTTAAAAGCGAATGCGTTAGCTAATTTGGGTGATCTAAAAAAAGCGATGATTTATTGCGATAAAAGCTTAGCTTTGGATCCAACGGATGCGCATACCTATTTAATTAAAGCGATGATTTGTTTGGGTTTAAAAGAGGTTGAGTCTGCCGAGAAATGGCTAAATCAGGCTTTGGTTATTAATAGCGATTTTGTTGAAGTTCGTTTCCATTTAGCTTTGTTATTGTTAAATCAAAGTCGTTTTGATGAGGGTTTAAGTTTACTTTATTCGGTTCGTGAGCTTATAAAATCCTATGATCCGGAACGTAAAGTGCACCATGCGCCACGATTAAATTTTAAAGAGTTTGGAGCGATTATTGAGAACGAAATATCGGTTTATGAGCAAGAAGCAAAAAGAAAAATGATCTAGGTTAGGTTGATAAATGCTTTGTTCTTAGAATTAGACCAGGAATAAAATAATGAACAGCGAACAAGAACTAAAAATAATGAAAGCACGTGCCGCCAAGCTCGCCGAACCGATTATCGAGCATGCTAGCTCTCAGGATATCGAATTTGTGCGTTTTTCCTTAGAGGATGGCGGTGAATATGGGATTGCCTATGAATTTGTCGAAGGCATTATTAAACCGGATAAGCTGGCGCTGGTTCCCTGCGCGCCCGAAGCAGTTACGGGCGTTGTTAGCTGGCGCGGCAGTTTGTTGGCGGTGGCTGATATTTCGCTCCTTTTTGGTGGTGGTGCGCAAATAGCAAAGCAGCGCCCCTGGGTTGTGGTGGTGCAGCAAGAGGGCAAGCGTTTAGGCTTGCTGGCTGCAGTGATGAGATCAAGTAAGATTTTTTCAGCCTCGGATTTAAAGCCAAATCTGGCAGCCGAGCAGGGCCAGAAATCGGAATATATTCAAGGCACTATTGGCGAAAACATTGCTATACTTAAAGTCGAAGCGCTTTTTTCGAGTAAAAAATTGATGTTTTAATGCCGCAGGATGATTCGTAGATCAGGTATCCTGCCTGGGATTCCGGACAGGATAAACGGGCTATACAGGCGGCTAAGCTCAAAGGGAGATGGATAATGGCATGGTGGCAACTAGGAAAGAGATCTGAGGAAGATGCTTATCGTCCTGTCCATCTTATTTTTAGCATACGGAAAAAATTATTAGCCGGTTTTACCGCCGTATTGTTATTGCTGGTCGTTGTTGCGCTTACTAATATTTATCAAATTGAAGTCAGTCGCCGTTATTCAGATCAGGTCACCAATTTAAATATCCCCGCCACCTTGGCCAGTATGGAATTAAGTAAAGAAGTGTACGCCTCAATATTGAATTTAAACGGTTGGATGCTGACAAAAAATAAAAAATTTCATGATAATTTTAATAACACCTGGATAAATATTCGAAGTCTTGTTTTTCGTAATGATGAATATTCTCACCAATGGAAAGATCAAGATGATGTGCGCTTATGGTTAAAAATACAATCTGATTTGGTTGCTTTGCATCAAGCACAGATGGAAATGCTAAAAACTGCGGATGATCCTGACAAAAGCAGAGAGATTCTAGCGCAGGAAGTTTTACCCTTAAGCAGTCAAATTTTAGCAAACTTAGGTAGTGCTTACAGTTATGGTTCTCGTGGTGCAGGTCAAGGTCTTGTTTTTAAACTTAAACAAAATCTAGAAAATAATACCGTAAAATTTATTAGTGATATTCGCATTTTACAAATAAATCAGTGGGCCATGCTGGGTATCGGTATTTTTCTTGCTATTTTAATTACCAGTATTACAGCGCGATCCATTTGTCGTCCTTTGTATTCGGCGATTCACATTGCACGTGAATTGGCGGCAGGGCGGCGCGACTTAAGCATTGTTGCGAATCGTCGTGATGAAACGGGGGAGTTGCTAAACGCATTAGGTGAAATGCAAACTTCCATTCGACATGCGGAAAAAAAATTAATTGATAGTGAAGCCCGAGTCCAGCAGCTGTTATCCGGCTTGCAGCATCGCGTGGTTGAATATCGCAATTTAATTGAAAAAGTAGCGAATGGCGATTTAAGGCAGCATTTAGTAATAGAAGGCAATGATGATTTATCGCAATTAGGACGACATTTAAATGAAATGACGGACGGTCTTTCGAATATTACTGCTGAAATTGCCGGTGCAATTCACAAAATGGGTGGTAACTTAGATCAAGTTGAAGAAGCCGTGAATGCGCAAGCCGCCAGCGCCGCCGAACAAGCGGCCGCCGTGACGCAAACGGTAACGATCATCGAGCAAATTAAGGCAACTTCATCACAAACCTTAGAAAAAGCCAATTCAGTAGCAGAATTAGCCGACCGTACGCGTGAACAAAGTAAAAAAGGTTTGGACGCTGTTGAAAAAACCACGGCGGGAATGCAGGATATTCAATCAAAAGTAAAAGCGATTGCCAATTCTATTTTAGCATTGACTGAACAAACTAAAAAAATCGGTGAAACCACCGCGGCTGTAAACAGCTTGGCCGAACGTTCGAAATTATTGGCATTAAATGCGTCTATTGAGGCCGCAAAAGCGGGTGAGGCCGGCAAAGGTTTCGGTGTGGTGGCAACGGAAATTAAAGATTTAGCAGAGCAATCTCAACAAGCTACGGCGCAAGTGCAAGAAATTTTAGGGGAGATTCAACAGGCGACTGAGCGTGCGGCCTTAGCCACTGAAGAAGGCGGCAAAGGTGTGAATGAAGGTTTGCATTTAATCGATCAAACAGGACAAGTGATTCATCATTTGAGTGAAGTAATCCACGAATCATCCCGTTCTAACCATCAAATTGTGGCCGCCGTTAAACAAGAAGCGGCGGGCATTGAGCAAATCGCTCAAGCGATGGCGGAAATCAATACTGCAACCGATCAGTTTGTTACATTCACTAATCAAACCAGTTCTGTGGCTAATCACTTGGCTGAAATCACACTGAAGCTAAAAGACAGCATTAAGCGGTATAAAATTTCGAATCGCTTCAAAGAGGAGCGAGACGAATGAATCTTAGCCCCGAAATTTTAAAGAAATTACTAGGTATATTTAAGCAAGAATTTGCCGAGCAATTGCAAGTCATTACGGATGGTTTATTGGCGCTTGAAAAAGAACCCACGAATAAAGAACTATTAAATACCGTATTTCGAGCGGCGCATACTATTAAAGGCTCGGGTCGCAGCGTGGGTTTGGAGGCGATTGGTGAAATTGCGCACGCAATGGAAAATATTTTTAATCGAATGCGCGAAGGTGATTTGCAATTAACGCCAGAAATCAATGATGCATGTTTAGCGGCTGTTGATCAGTTGCGCGCAGCGATGCTGGTTTTTGAAAAAAATCCTCAGGAAAAATTTGACACGACTGAAATTGTTTCACGTTTAAGTAAAATCTCGGCTCAAAAAAAAAGAGTTGAAAATCCCGAGCAATCACAAAAGCATGAACCCATAATTCAAGAAAATCATTCTATCCAAACTGAAACTTCCGAGTATCTTTCTGTATCTGTTGATAAAGTGGCTGAATTAACAGCTATTAGCGATAGCTTAATGGGCAATACGTATTTTTTACAAATATATGCCAAGCAATTAATTCAAGTCCGAAAATTCTTAAAAAAAATGATAAGAGCTCAACCGGAGTTGTCTAATTTAGAAGAAATGAAATCCATTTTTCAAATATTAGACAGTATGGATTTAGAAATTCGTGCACGAAATAACGAATTGTCTTTGTTAACGCATCAACTTCAGGATAATTTACAAGAAGTAAGATTGGTTCCAGCGGCTATTATTTTACGACCTTTGTCGCGTTTAGTGCGTGACATTAGCCGTGAATTAAATAAAGAAGTTGAATTAAAAATGGAAGGGGTTGAAATTGAGGTTGATCGCGCGGTTTTGGAATACATTAAAGCGCCTTTAATGCACTTGATACGTAATGCGATTGATCATGGCATTGAAAAAAAAGGTGTTATTACAATAGCAGTAAGCTATCAAGCCGGGCATGTTCGAATTGTGGTGTCAGACGACGGCCGTGGAATTGATAGTGTCGATGTGCTCAGAATCGCGCGCGAGAAAAAATTAATAGATGAAAGTGAAATAGCGCATTTAAGCGAAGCGGAAATTCTAAATTTTGTTTTTTATCCAGGATTTAGCACCAAAAAAGAAGTGACGGCGTTGTCGGGTCGTGGTGTGGGTTTGGATGTGGTACAAAATAATATTTATCGCGCCAAGGGCCGAGTCAATATCGAATCAAAATTGGGCGAGGGTACGCGTGTTATTATTGATTTACCTCTCACATTATCAGCAGATCGTGGCACTTGGGTGAGATTAGACGATCAACTTTTTATTATCCCGACCGTTGTAGTAACCAAAATTCTTAAAGCGGATCGCAAGTTATTGCGGACCTTTGATGATGATAATGCCATTTTTTACCAAGATCAGACGGCTATTTTGCGTGACTTAAGCAGTTTGCTGGGTTTAGCTGAGGAAAATAAATTAGATTTTGAAAAAAAGCACATCATTATTATTGAGCGAAATAAATTATTACTCGCATTATTAGTAGATGAAGTATTAAGCGAAGAAGAAATTATTATTAAATCGCTATCACCACCTCTTTCCGCCATTCCCGCTATTATTGGGGCTAGCCTCACGGCGCGTGGCGAAATTGTGATGATTTTAAGCCCCGCTGAAATTTTCAAACGTTCGGCGTTTTACGGGAAAATCGATCTCGGAAGCTTAGATGAAAAACCGGCTCAAAAGCACAAAAAAATTCTGGTTGTTGATGATTCCATTACTACTCGCACCATGGAGGCGACTATATTGGAAACGCATGGTTATATAGTGCAGACTGCGGTCAATGGTTTGGAAGCGTGGCAGCATTTGCAAAATGAAACATTTGATCTAGTGGTTTCTGATATTGAAATGCCGGTAATGAATGGTTTTGAATTAACTAAAAAAATTAAATCCGATCCGCGTTTTCGCGATGTCAAAGTGATTATTGTTTCTTCCATCGCTTCCGAAATGAATGAACGACGCGGCGCAGAAGCGGGTGCGGACGCCTGTATTGTAAAAAGTCAGTACGAAGGTAAGGCGCTTTTGGATATTATTAATCAGTTTTCTCTAGGGTTGCGGTAAGCTTTGAACCGGATAAAAATTTGGAATTATTGCTTCTGCTAGGTAAAACGCGGTGTTTTGTAGGGGTAACCCTTGCGGCTACCCTCTTGATGATTATGAGGGCACCCGCAAGGAGGGCCTACAAAATATAGGCATTATCATTTGTGAGAGTGGGGTAATTTGTAATTAATTATGGAAAAAATCATTAAAATACTGATGGCAGAAGACTCCCCGGTACAGGCGGCTTTGATTCGCGCTATTCTTGAGTCTCAGCCTGATATGGAAATTATTGGGCATGCGCAAAATGGTGAGGAAGCCATTAAATTAGCGGCCAGTTTAAAGCCCGATATTATCACCATGGATATTGAGATGCCGAAAATTGATGGATTGGAAGCCACGCGCCAAATTATGCGTAACTCCCCCGTGCCAATTGTTATTTTAAGTTCATATGTGAATGATTCAGAAATGCGCGTCCCTTTTCATGCGCTGGATTATGGCGCCTTGGCGGTTTTGCAAAAGCCCGGTGACATGCGTGATCCGGATTTTACAAGCATTCAAGAGGAATTAATTGAAGTGGTGCGCGCCATGTCAGAAGTGAAGGTGGTAACGCATCGTCACAAGCCACGTATTCATTCTTCGCCTTGGGCGCAGCAAGATTTGCCGCAGGGCGGTGATTATACACTCGTGACGCTCGGGTGTTCGACGGGTGGCCCCATGACTTTGCGCACTATTTTAAGCGAATTGCCCGCGAATTTCCCGCTGCCGATTGTGATTGTGCAGCATATGTTTCAGCATTTCACAGAAGCATTAATTCTTTGGTTATCGAAACAGACGCCGTTGAAATTAAAATTGGCTGAGGAAAATGAAGTATTAATGCCAGGTACCGTGTATTTTGCCCCACATGATTTGCATTTGTTAATTTTGAAAAAACAAGGCAAGGCGCATATTCATTTAACCCGCAGCGAAAAATTCATCAATTTTCGTCCTTCAGTAACGGTCTTGTTTAATGCCTTAGCTGAAACCTTTGGTGGCCATGTGATTGCAGGAATTTTAACAGGTTTGGGTGATGATGGCGCTGAAGGTTTGAAATTGCTGCACGATAAAGGCGCTTTTACCTTTGTGCAAAAACCCAGTACCTGCGTGGTTGCAACCATGCCGGAATCCGCCATAAAAATCCACGCCACGCAGCAAATTGTGGCGTTAGAAGATATAGCAGCAATGTTAAAACAGTTAACGAGCAGCTCGGATTAGCATCCTCGCATAATCCGGGATCCTGCGGTTTTAATTTTTTGATCCAATTTTTTTCT
>Ga0208373_1005221_pt1 | contig 11010 bp, 8 predicted proteins | sample RifOxyC2_FD_184036 | JGI IMG/M metagenome (GOLD analysis project Ga0208373, IMG submission 184036) | Soil microbial communities from Rifle, Colorado - Rifle Oxygen_injection C2 (SPAdes) | ecosystem: Environmental > Terrestrial > Deep subsurface > Rock core/Sediment | place: Rifle, Colorado... | reverse complement strand
TCGCCGGCACCGTGTGGCCCGTATCCGGAAATAATCATTAAAATCAAAAAGATACTCAATGCGTATATGACAAAAAGGTATTTATGGCTTTCGGCCGGCAGCAGGTAGGCGCAAGTTATGATCAGCAAGCCATAAAGAATGATAATAACACCGCGCTTAATAAATCGCCGCCATGTTGGCTTTGGCAAGTACGATTTTTCCATTGTTTTATTCTGATCCATTTTTTGCGTACTGATTATAAATAATTTTTATAATTCTCTCGGCCGCCCGCCCGTCCCATAGTTTCGGCACGCTGCTTTTTTTCCATCGGTCGTCTAGAATCGTTTTTGTATGTTCAATGATATTATTCGGCTCAACATCAACCAGTTCGTTCGTGCCTTGGCTAATAGTAATGGGCCTTTCCGTGTTCTTGCGCAATGTCAAACAAGGCACGCCCAAGATGGTTGTTTCTTCCTGTATTCCTCCGGAATCCGTCAGAACGAATTTGGCCTTAGCCATGAGATTGAGGCAGTCCAGATAAGGCAAAGGACGGAAAATATTTAGGGCATTTTTTAAAATGACAGGCGCGCCAGTTTCAACGGGCGGATAATAAAAATAATTTTGGCAAACGTAATTGTCAATTTGTTTTTTTGTTCTCGGATGAACGGAAAACAAGATCGGAATAGCTTTTGAAATTTCAAAAAGAACAGAAAAGATTTTCGCCAGTCTGCCTGCGTCGTCCACGTTGCTCGGCCGATGCAATGTCACAAAGGCATAGTCGGGATTACTGATAGTTATTTTTGACTCCAGACCGGCGCGCTTTTTAAATTTTAGCAAGGTGTCAATCATGACATTGCCGACAAACCGAATTTTGCTTTCCGGAATGCCTTCGCCGATCAAGTTTTTGTTCGCCTCCTCATCCGTCGTAAATAGCAGGTCTGACAAAGCATCGGTCACCACTCGGTTTATTTCCTCCGGCATGCCTCGATCTCGACTGCGCAATCCGGCCTCCACATGCGCAATCGGTATTTGCAATTTCGCCGCAACTAGACTGCAAGCCAAAGTGGAGTTCACGTCACCGACGACGACCACCACCGTCGGCTTTTGCGCCAAACAAATTTTTTCAAATTCCACCATGATGGCCGCTGTTTGAATGGCATGACTGCCCGACCCCACGCCTAAATAAATATCCGGCGCCGGCAAGCCCAGTTCATCAAAAAAAACTTGCGACATTTCATTGTCATAATGTTGGCCGGTATGCAATAGTACCGCGGATATTTCAGGATATTTCTTGGCCTCTTCGACCAAAGGCGCAATTTTTATAAAATTGGGTCTGGCGCCAACGACAAAAATAATTTTCATAGTAACAGAATTACTTGGGCGAGATTCAAGGCTATTGATAAAGCAAGATACCGCTTATGACAAAAACAACCTGAATTAGATAACAAAGCAATACTGTCCGGCGAACTGACAAGCCGAGTTTAAAGTGAATTTTGTCATACAAGTAATCGCGGCTTTTACAAAACGGCGATTTGCCTTGTATCGATCGACTGATTATTACGCATGCGATATCAAAAATTGGAAAGCCGATAATTAGCATTGGCGCGATGAAATGCGGAAAATTAAAAGGATGACTGGTGAAAATGATCGCAATGATTGCCAAGACGAAGCCGAGAAACAAACTGCCATTGTCGCCCATGAAAATAGATGCCGGCTGCCAATTGTAAATCAGGAATCCGAGGACGCTGCATAATAATACGCCGGAAATGATGAAGACGGGCCAATTGGCCGCACCAAACGCCAAAACCAGAAAACCGGCCAGCGTCATGGCCGCCATTCCGCCGGCCAGACCATCCAGTCCGTCATCGACATTTAGCGCGTTGATGACCGCCACCAAATAGAGCGTGACAAAGGGAATCATCAACCATGGCGATATGACCATTTGGAAGTTGATCCCCAGTTTGATGAAAAATAAAATTGTCGTTAAGCTGATCAGGCATTGAAAAACCAATTTCAAAAAAGTCCGCCCGCTCTGTTTCCACTTGAGATCATCCCACAACCCCAGCAAAAGAATGACTGTGCCGCCGAGAATAAACCCTGCGACCCAAGGCGCTGGAATCAGATGAAACCCAACTCCGGCAATTAGCGCAATGGCCGCCGCCCCCCATATGCCGATACCGCCAAGGTATGGTATGGCTTTGGTGTGAATTTTATTGTTACCCGGTTCATCAAAAAGGCCGTGTTTGATGGCAAACCCACGCAAAAAATAAATTAAACCTGTTGAGGCGACAAAGGCGCCGGAAAACAATAACAATATCCAATAATTCATACTGATTGTTTTTTAGAAACAAGATTTGCCAGCTCAACCAGGTATTGCTGCGCCAGCTTTTTTCGGTCAAAAAATTTCTGAACGAAAGCATGGCCGTTTTGGCCCAAAGTTTTGGCCATGTTCGAGTCATTATACAACAGCAAAAGTTTTTCTTTGAATTCTTCCGGATTATTCGGCGCAACAAATATTCCCGCTGCCGCGTCGTCCACTACCAGTTTTCGACAGGCGCCATCAATCGGCAAAATAATCGGTTTGGCGCAAGTCATATAGTCAAAAACTTTGTTGGGATAGGTGGTGATGAAATGTGCTTGCAAAATCGCCGTGCCGACATCGGCGGCGTTGATAAAATCGATAACTTGCTCCTTTGGGATGGGGTCGAAAAATTGAATATTTTCCAATCCTTTTTCTTTGGCGACTTGCTTCAAATTCGGTTTTTCCATTCCGTCGCCGACCAAAACAAACAGTATATCCTTGTTGGATTGAAGTTTTTCGGCCGCCAGAACCAGCTGCATCAAATTGTTGGCCAAGCCGTGCGCCCCGACATAAATAACGACAAACTTGTTACCCCAAGCATGCTTTTGGCGCACCCAATTGTCTCTTGAGCCGGGTTGAAAAATATCCAAGTCCGCTCCGTTCGGTATGTAAATGATTTTCTTTTCGGCAATCCCTTTTTCTTTTGTCAGATATTCTTTGAACGCCGGAGTCAAAACGTTAATCAGACTGGCCTTTTTGTAAATCCAATTTTCCAACCAAGTGGCCAATTTGATAAATGTCTTATTTGTTAGCACGCCGGTATCAATCGCAAATTTGGGCCAAAGATCTCGTACTTCAAACACCAACGGAATCCGTTTTAGCCGGCTGATAATATAGCCCGGAATGGCCACAAACAACGGCGGTGAAGTGGCGATGATGATATCTTGCTTGCCGCAAACAAATCCGGCCAACAAACTGGACAAGGTATAAGTGAAATATGCCCAAAGTCTGCCGCGAAAACTGGTGTTGTAAGCCGGTGAAACATATGTTCGAATTACTTCGATTTGCGGCGTTTGTTTTTCTCGAATAATAAACTTACCCGAATATTTCTTCTTGTCTTGTTCAGCCAAAAATTGGACGTGGACGGTGCCGGCGATTACGGTAATTTTATGACCCTGGTCAGCCCAATATTTGGCAAATTGATTAAAGCGCGAAATGCCCGGATCGCCTTGGCTAAGGTAGTATTGATGAAAAATTAAAATATTCATAAACGCTTAATGTTTGAGCATGCTGGCTAGTAGTCGAAACCCGATTTTGATTTTGTACAAGAGTTCTTTGGCGTTGTGAATTTTGAACGGCGCGGCCACATAAAACCGCGGATTGAAATAAAAGTGCTTGCCATATCTGACTTCAAACCTTTTTCGCACCGACTTTGATTGGACGTAATAAAAGGCCTTCATAATATCCGCTTCATTCATTTTGTCGGTAACCATAATCGGCCGATAGCCCGGCAAGTAGGTCGGCGAAGTAACATATCTTGACCAATCGGTTATCCGAAGCCAATTGTTCGCTTTGGCCAATTTGTAAAGTTCCGTGCCGGGAAACGGCGTGGCGATGGCAATGCTGATATCTTCGGCGATTTCTTGCACCAGCTGAACGGTTTTTTTGACGCTGTCGAAATCTTCGTTGAGATTGCCGACCATGACAAATGAATTGCTGACAATGCCCGCATCGTGAACCAACCGATGAGCCTTTCTTATTTGGTCTATGGAAATGCCCTTTTTAATTGCGCGCAAAACGTTTTCGTCGCCCGATTCAACGCCCAGGTCTATTCTAATACATCCGGCCCGTTTCATCAACTGTAAAAGGTTGATATCCACGGTGTTGACCCGGGCATTGCACATCCATCGGACAGGCACATTGTTGTTAATAATTAAATTACACAGTTCAGTTATTCTGTTTTTGTCGATTGTGATGGTATCGTCCACAAAATCAAATTGCGAAATTTGATAATTGTTTCGAAGAAAAAGAATTTCATCAAATATGTTCTTGGCGCTACGGCCGCGAAAACAGCGTCCAAAAATTGTATGCGAGTCACAAAATATACATTGATTGGGGCAGCCGCGACTGCTGATGATCGGCAAAACTATTTCCTTTTCCAATCCCAAAGGCGAAACCGAATATTTTTCTATCGCTAAAAGATGCCAGGCGGGAAATGGCAGCGAATCCAGATCAGCGATGAATGGCCTCGGCGCGGTGACAACAACGCCGTCGCCTTCGCGAAAAGCAATGCCCTTGATATCCGCGAGGCGCACGTCCTTGCGCTTGATGAATTTGTCGGCCAGCTCCAATAATGTGTTTTCACCCTCCCCCATCACAACGAAATCGATTGATTTGTCTGCGAGCGCCTCGTTTGGCAAGGCGGAAACATGCGGGCCGCCCATTACCACCAAGATTTGCGGATTGACTCGTTTTATCAATTCAGCGGTATCAACCGCTTCTTGCCACTGATTGGTCATAAAGGAAATGCCGACCATCTTGGGCTTCGCGGTTATAACGACATTTTCCAATTCCGCTGCCGTTAGGTGCTCCGCCGAAACATCTGAAATCTTGACGCTATAACCGGACTTCTCCAAATAACTCGCCAAATAAGCCAGCCCGAGCGGCGGATTTTTTCGAGTATACGAATATGTCGGATAGATGAGTAATATGTCGACCATAATTTGCACACTAATAATACAAAATTTTAAAAATTGATTTTAAGCCAAGGGCGCTCCAACGGCGCAATTTACTCGCTTGATACTTGCGCCACTTGTCCGCAAATTGACTAAAAAAACGATTGCCGGTCAAATAATACATAATTTGCAATTGCGCAATGTGCAATTGATGATAATACCAGCTGGCAACATTGGGAATTTTTGTCGGCGCCAGGTCGTAACATGACCAAAAGCCGCAGTCATAAAGGGCTAAGTTTTTTTCTAACGTTATCACGCCCTGATTGAAGCAGTCGCGCGCCTTCGGTTTTTGCGTTGCCAGCCAATAGTCATTGATTCCCCACAATGCCCAGATAAAACCGTTCAAAATATGAGTCGGCGGGTCGATAATCGCTTCTTCGAACCAAACATTTTTGCTTTGATCGATATATTTAACCCCGCCATCAGTGATTGTCGGATACATAAACGCCAAAAAAGCCTTATCAGCCGCCGCCAGGTAGGCGGATTCCTTTGTCAGCAAATAAGCGCGAACCAAAACGGAGATTCCATGCCCCTGCGCCAGTGATGTATGCCAGGGTTTTTTGAATGGTTTGAAGTATTCAAAATCAAAATTATATTCCCACACGCCGATACCGTTTGCTCGCTCATGCAAGTTGTTTTTGAACCAATCCGCCTGCTTCAAAAAAATTTCTTTGTACTGGCTATCATTATTCGTCAAATACTTTTCATAATTTCCCAGTGCGTATTGCGCAATCGCATCAGGATTGTATTGAATACCAACGTCACCGAAATAATTTAGCATGGGTACGCCGTTGGTATCAAAAGGTCCGGGATAATCGGCTTTTACCGTATAGTCTAGATAATAATACGCCAGCCGGTTGATTTTTTCGGGCGCATTGATTTTTAGATTTGTATGCCAAAAAGTTAAATTGCTGTTTTTGCGGCAAAAAATATAAGCGGAAAAAATTCGTTTATAATAACGCAGTCGATTCATAAGTTTAATCTAAAAATAAGCTCGCCCAAATTTCCAGTGAAACCAAAGCCCAAATCGTATAAGCCGCATCCACCCTGTTGGCTTCATTGTCTTCGATCAATCGCTGGACCGCTTTTTGATTGAACCAGCCTCGTTTATTGATCCTCTCTGCGGACAAGGTGTCGTGTACCAATTCCTTTAGATCGTGTGCGAGCCAGGTTCGCAACGGAGCGGCAATTGCGCCTTTCGGGCGATAGATGACGCCATGCGGCAAATACGGTTCCATGGCTTTTTTAAAAATATATTTGCCCACCATTGCGTTTTGTTTGAACTGCGGCGGTATTCTGGTGCACAATTCAACCAATTCAATATCGAGTAGCGGCACCCTGACTTCAATGCCGGAGGCCATGCTGACTTTGTCTGTGTAATTTAAATTGTGATCGGGTAGAAATGTCTTGCTTTCCAGATAGAGCATCTGGTTTAATCTGTTTTTTTCTCCGGGGATGGCTGATAGGTGTTGTAGCATTGGCGCGAAAGCGTTGTAATCACCAAGCGCTTGCCGCGCTTCATCGGTGTACAGCTCCCTGACCCGATCTTGATTGAGCCAAAAGAAGCTAGCAATCAGGCGCTCCCTAGCATCGAGCGAAGCGTATTCAAATAATTTTCGCGCTCTTCTGGCCGTTGGCCATTTTACTGGTAATTGTCCGGCGCCACTTTGCAAGGCGAGTCGAAATCCGTGGGGAAGCCAAGCCCAATAACGCTCAAGATAAAGCGCCGCGTGCCGTCGATAACCGGAAAAAATATCATCGCCGCCCGCGCCGGACAGCAGTACTTTCATGCCTTGCTGTTTGGCGGCTTCACAAATTAACATTATGTTAATCGGCGCGAGATCGGCTTGCGGCTCATCTAAATGATAAATTAACTTTTCCAAATTTTTGACAATATCAAAATCAATGACAATTTCCTGAAGATCAACGTCGAGGTGCCGAGCCACCTGCCTTGCGTAAGGCAAATCATTAACAAAGCCCTCATATTTTTTGCCACCGCCATATGCGATAGTGTAGCACTTTGGACGTTCGGTGGGATTTATTTTTTTCATCATGGCCACCACCGCGCTCGAATCCAATCCGCCGGAGAGAAAGGCGCCGACCGGCACGTCGGAAACCAACTGCCGCTTCACCGCCTCATAAACGCTATCCTGTACCTGCCGCACACAATCCGACTCGGACAAAATTAAATCTCTTTGACCATAGGGGATGTCCCAATAGCGCCACTGGCGCTGAATCTTTCCGTTTTTTACAATCATGGCGAAGCCGGGTTCTAATTTGAAAACGTGTTTCAACATCGTTGCCGGACTGGGCGACCAGAGAAAAGTCAAATAATTATGAATGGCGGAGAAATTAATTTCTCGTGGAATTTGCGGTGCGCAAAGGATTGATTTCAACTCTGAGGAAAAAATGAAAAAATCATTGACTTGGGAATAATAGAACGGTTTGACACCCAGGTGATCGCGAACGCAAAACAATTCATCCTTTTGCTCGTCATATATGGCAAAAGCGAAAATACCGTTTAGTCGAGATAGCATTGCCGGACCCTCTTCCTCGTACAGATGAATCAAGACTTCGCTGTCCGACTGACTGGTAAAAGTATGCCCCTTGTTTATCAATTCTGAACGCAAGGACTGATAGTTATAGATTTCTCCATTGCAAACTATAAAAACCGAGCCGGTTTCATTTTTTAGCGGCTGTCTCCCCTCGGCGCTAAGATCAATGATGGACAATCGCGTGTGGCCGAGCGCCACATTTTTCGCTGGCCCTTCATAAAACGCTTGATCATCTGGACCGCGATGAGCGATGCGCCCCATCATTTTTTGGATTAGGCCGTTTTGAAACGCGCCTTGATAACCGCAAATACCGCACATATTTTATTTTGATGTTTTATTGCAAAGCAGTCCCTGATGTTTCAACATATCGGACAATGTCCTTTCCAGCTTGATCTTTGGCGACCAACCCGTGTGGCGCTTGAGTTTGACGTTGCTGCCCACAGACTTTTTAATGTCAATCGCCCGAACATACCGTCGATCGCGGACGAGCTTGACCTTTCCTTTCAAGCCGGAATATTTAATCAGCAAACCGGACAATTGATCCATCCGGCGCGCTGTGCCCGAACAGACATTATATATTTCACCCGGTCGACCACGTTGGATCAATGCCACATACGCTCGAATAATATCGCGGATATCCAAAAAATCGCGTTCCGAAGTCAAGTCGCCGGTATTGATGATCGGCGGCGCTTTGCAAAATTTGATTGATTTAATTTGTGGAATAAAATTTTTTTCCAAATAATTTTGCGCTCTGGTCGGAGCCAAAATATTGAACGTTCGTGCAATCAGCACCGGTAGTCCGAAAATTTTACAATATTGTTGACATAAAATCTCGGCGCATACCTTGCTCGAGCCATAAATGTCTATCGGGGCGGCCGGACAGCTTTCCTTTAAGGGAAAGCAATGACCGGGCGGGTTGCCGTAAACAGCGGCCGAGCTGATAAATAAAAATTTTGCTTTCGGGGCATTGTTTTTGACCGCTTTCAAAAGATTTAGGGCGCCAATAATGTTTATGTCCAGCATTTGCTCATCCGCCTCTTTCATGAAGCGCGACGACATTTGCGCGGCTAAATGAAAAACCCAATCCGGCTTAACCGATTTTATTGTTTGATCAATTTTTTTGGTATCCAGAAGATCGGCCTCGATTAATTTCAGTTTGCTTTTGATTTGGAGAAGATTGTGCTGGTCAGCGCGATTGCGAATCAATCCGTAAATTTTTGACTTCGGATAGGACTTGATCAGATATTCGACCAAATAACTGCCGACAAATCCATTTATCCCGGTAATAAAAATTTTCATAACAAGGAAGTATAAAGATTTTTGTAATTTTCAACCTGCTTGTCCATGGAGTATTTATCTGCAATTTTCCGCCTGTTATTTTTGCCGATTTCTTCTATCAGCGCCTTGTTTGTGATCAAGGTTTTGATTTTTTTCGTCAGGTCGTCAATGTCGCCCGGGTTGATCAAAAAACCGTTAATGCCTTCCTCGATAACCTCAGGAATGGCGCCGACATTGGTGGCGATGACCGGCAGTCCATGCGCCATGGCTTCTAAAATCGTATAGGGCAGGCCTTCAAAATACGATGGCAATAAAAACACGTCCGCTGACTCGTAAAAAGGAGTTAATTCGGAATGCGATTTTTCTTTGTAAACCTCAATACGCGATTGGATGTCCTTTTCAGTAATATTCGCAATGATTTTATCGTATTCCCCCGCCCGGCCTTCCGGCCCAATGATTATGATTTTCAAATTTAAACCTTTTTGCTTTAGCCGATTAATACTTTCAAGTAAATCAAAAATGCCCTTGTTCCGATCCAGCCAGCCGATAAATAGCAATACCGGCCCAGATTCATTATAGCGCTTAGCCGTTTTCTCAAGGTAAACCGCGTTCGGAATAATCCAGATTTTCGTGGACGGAATATTGAGAATTTTTTCAAGAAAATCTTTTCTTTTTTGTGATTCAACTTTTATCTTGTCACACCGTTGCAATACCCACCGGAAATGTTTTTGTCTCGGTCGAGATAGCTGGTGGTACAAACTTTCATCGTCAGCAATGCGGACATTCCCGTAGATGGAGAGGATCACTCGCCGGCGCAACAACTTTGACAAAACAACAAACGCCGAATTTTTTAAAAAGCTGATTCCCATGGAGCTTTCTATTTGCACAATCGGCGGACGTGACACCATTAAGACAATTGCCAAATGAGTAAACTGTTTTAGAAAAAATAGAATGTTTATTAAATCCATTTTTCCCTTTTTAGCGTTGGGCCTTTGATTCGAGGTACGGACATGCAATAACTTAAAAGTATTTCGCAAATCAGATTGCAGAAGATTAGCTACGGCCGTGGCCACTCCGCCGGGCGGCGGCGGGAGCGGACCGACAATGAGTACGGTGGGCTTTTTGTTGTCTTTTTTTTCTGATGTCATGCTAATTGATGCGTATTTATATGCTCGGTTTTAGCGATATTGGCGATTCTGTCGTCAGTGGAGATGGCGGCTCGTCCGGCTGCAGGCTATACAATGTCGCAAACAAATAAAAAAGCCATAAATCCCAAGAAATCGCGCTGTTAACGAACAAACTAACGGCAAAATAAAAAAGCACCAGCAAATTGCCCCGAATGACGCAAGTCCTTCTTATTATAGAAGCAAATAGCAAGATATACAATAAGGTGATGAATATTCCGAGCAACTCCATCAGAAGAATGTAGGAATTATCGGAAAATTTAAGACCTTCATCATAAACGACCATGACTCGTGATTTCATTTGCTCTCGCGTCGCGCCGATAAAAATGCCGTTGACGGCATTGTCAAGAACATTATTTAACCCCAATTCATACTTAATCAGCCGTAAATCCTGATCCTCATTGATGGCTCGATCCACGGTTTGCTCAAAAGCGCCGGTTAATATCCATGATCCGGCCAGCAAGCAAGTGGCAATGATGGCGATGGCCATGGTTTTGGAAAAATAATTTTTGGTAGCGACGATTGCCTCTTTGATGGCCAAAAACAAAATTACCAAGGCGATTAGCGTTGGCCAGCGGGAATTTGAATAAATGATTGCCACCGTTAAAATTAGCAACAGTATAATTTTAAACCAATGAGGCAAGCGCGCTTTGCCGTATGGGCCGATAAGCATGAATGCGCCGAGCAGTAAAAATCCGGGAAACAGATTGGAAGACATCAAGGTCCCGCCCATTCGCCCGCCATCTTCCCAAAGTTTAAACATGGCCCAATGGATTTTTCCCGTATAAACAAAGTTCCACAAAAAAATCCCGAATAACGCTTGGACAATGGTCTGCCAGATGATTATTTTTTGCGCCAGAATCTTTTTTGCCTGGCCGGCCAAATAGTGACAAGCCAATCCGGCATAGATAATCGGAAAAACAAACAGGCGGTACTGTAAAAGAACGGTTATTGTTTCTTGATAAACCAAAAATCTG
>Ga0208373_1005218_pt1 | contig 11019 bp, 15 predicted proteins | sample RifOxyC2_FD_184036 | JGI IMG/M metagenome (GOLD analysis project Ga0208373, IMG submission 184036) | Soil microbial communities from Rifle, Colorado - Rifle Oxygen_injection C2 (SPAdes) | ecosystem: Environmental > Terrestrial > Deep subsurface > Rock core/Sediment | place: Rifle, Colorado... | reverse complement strand
AAGGTAAGATTATCATCGAAGAAGAATTATTTGATGTGGATATGCTAAAATTTTGTTTGATAAACCTAGCAATTAAAGACTAATTGCTATTTGGGATGTAGCCCAAATAACAAAAAGTTAACTCTCGCCCCAGTTAATACTCTATAAAACCTCTAAAAATAATCATCTGCACACCCTACAGACACAAAATAATATAAAACAATCCAAAACAACATTAGATAATATAACTTAAAGAATAAAAAAAGAAAAACAAAAAAAGAATAAAAAATCAAAAGCAAGAAGAGTTACTTCTTCTTCTTTCTGCCGCCTCTAGCCATTTTAGCTTCACATACGTTTCCTTTTCCGTCAACATAGTACAAATAGCCTGACTTTCTCTTAACGATATTCTTGGCGATTACTGTTCCCATTTTTTACCTCCTTTTTATTAAAAATATTTTGTTAATTATACTAAATCAATTCTCTATTTAAATGTTTCTTTACCGACGAAAAACTCAATAATTTTAGTGTTTTTCTTATTAAGTGGTACTTCCACCAATTTTCTGTATGGTTTTTCAGGAGAAACAGCGACGGTAAATGGCCTCACAATTTTCAATTCTAAAACTCTATTTCTCTCATCAATCCAGATTGCAAGAAAAGAATAGAAAACAAAAAAAGAATGAATTTTTATATTTGTATCAGAAGAAAATTCAAAAAGCAGGTTTTCCCTCGATGATTTGAACATCAAACCCTTTATTTTTCCAAAAAAACCCATTTTCCTAGCCTTAATTTCAATAAATTTTCCTTTATAACTAAATTTTAATTTAGTATCCATTTTCAATCCTTCTCTTTCTTAATGTCCAAGCTTCAATCCCAATTACAATTAAAATAATACCAGCAATAATCATATAACCATTATTGCCAGTCAAATTAAGGTCCATAACTTCTTTAGTATTTGACAAAGTAATTGGCTGTTTGCTAACATTAGAAGAAACAACCTGAATAGATTGATTTGCCTGAAGAGTCGAAGTTACAATTGAAGAATTGACAATAAACTGCACAACACTATAATTTACAACTCCCAATCCATTAGTAGCATAAAACCTAAATGTATAATCTCCCTTCTGTAAATTAATTGTTACCGGATTAGTATAACTAAAATTCATTGTACCATTTGAATACCATTTTGAAGAAATTCCACTTGGATCCGATGCTGTAAAATTAATCAAAATACTATTCTTTGTATATTTTGTCGCTTTTGGTTCATAAATAGTTATTTTGAAATAATTTGAAGAATTAGTATTTACTATAGTTGTCACCGTTCCATTTAATATAACCCTCCTTGTCTCACTATTATTTCTATTTCCATAACTATCAATTGCCGTTGCATTGAAATAATAAGTTGTTCCCTCCAAAAAGGTTAGATAAACATAATTATTATTAGATGATGTAGTTGAACTGCTCACAATCCCCAAATTATCATAGACATTTACTGTCAAACTAGCCAAATTAGAATCGAAAGCTGTTACATTTACTCGTATAATCCCATTTGTCTTTCTAGTTCCGTCTCCTTCAGTTGGATCTACAAAAGAGATTTGAGGATTTACCGAATCACTGGCACTATAATTCTCTCCAATAGAATATCTTCCAGAATAATTCGCAACAAAAATAACATTTTCAGCATTTAAAGCAGTCAAATTATAACAAGCAGAACAAAACACTCCCTCGTTAAGTAAAACAGGTCTAACAAATCTATTTCCCATACCAAACAAAGAAACTCTAATAGATTTGTTTAAACCAATAACAGACCCATTAATATAAGCAGAATTATTTCCTATTGTTAATAGAAAATTTAATCCATTTCCAGAAGCATTAATCTCATCTAAAAATGAAATCTCTCCATATAAATTGGTAACACTTAATCTAACAACATTAAAATTAAAGCTATTCGCACTTATATTAATCAAACTAAGATTATATCCCTGAGCTCTAACCTCTCCAATGCTATTGTTCAAACCATTAAGAGTGATATTATTAGCCTTAACGATATAACTTCCAGTCCCATTAGAACTAAAATTAACATAATAAACTGCATTCGCCGTTGTCAAATTGCCCGAATCATTCATATACTGTACAGAACCCCCATTATCAACATAATCATTTAATGCCATTACTCCTGAAAGTAAAAAAATACATATTACAAAAGCTAATTGAAGTTTCATTTCAATTCCACCAGGATTTTTTCTCCTTTTCCCCATACTTCAAGCCTTGAGAACTTTCAGTTCTTGAGGCCGTCAAGAAGCTAGGCTTCTTGAGGTTAGCAAACTTTTCATATAAAACTTCCACATTATGCTCACATACAAAATCATGCTGTCTAAATCCTCCTCCAAATGTTTTAGGAATATGCATAAGCTCATGAATTATTACCTTATCCTGCTCCTCTTTCTTCATTTTCTCAAATATCTCCAAAAATTCAATTGCATAATGTGCCTCAACTCCAATAGCCTTTTGCATCAACTTCCCAATTGTATGACATCTTGCAATTGTTCTTCTTGTGCTACTTCCCTTACTTCTAAAACATTTAACTCTACTTATATCCACATGTTCCAAATTAAGCATGCTAACAATTTCATTCATTCTTTCCTGTAAATCTGGAGCAAAATCATACCTCATCTACAAACCTCCAGCAGGTCATCAAGAACCTTGTGTTCTTGACTGCCTTCAAGAAAAGTATTCTCTTGAGGTCTAGGAGTCCAGCAACCCTTAAAATCATGACAATTCCACCACCTTATCACTTCCATTATCTTCTTTTATCTTTATTCTTCCAGGAGGAACACCCATCTTTCTAGATATGAGTGTCAATAATTCCAAATTTGCATCGGAATCGGAAGACTGAGAAATCAAATAAACTAAATATCTACTATTTCCAAAACTCTCAATCTTTGAATATGTAGTTCCATATCTAACCTTAAGTGTTATAATCATCTCTTTTGCCTCTTTTGTATATCTAGCAAAGAAAACAGAAGTTTATAAATTTTAATCTACTCAACTAGATAGCTTTCAAACCTTTAAATTAACCCTTAAACAACTCCTCTTCATCAGACAATAGATAATAAAATCTTTTACTTCAATTTAATTATTTCTTTGTTCTTTCAATTTACTCAATTTCAACTATCTTTTCCCTTGAAGTAGGGTTTTTTATCTTTATTTTTCTGAAAGAAACATCAAAATACTTAGACAACAAATTAATCAGTTTAATATTTGCCTTGTTATCCTCTGCAGGCTCAGATATCTCTGCTTCATAACTTACCTCGCTAATCTTAATTATTCTATTTTCCCTAGAATTAGGCTTTACTTTAACATGAATTATCATCCTATTTACTAGGAATAAAGGTTTAAATATATTTGAATTTTAGCATTATTAAAATGAAGGTGCTTAAATTTAATAAAGTAATAAGGGCTCTGTTCTTTGCAGATATTCTATGGTTCTTGGGTGAAGGAATGCTTGGTCCTTTGTTTGCCATATTCTCTGAAAGAATGGGTGGAGACATTCTAGATATTACCTCTGCATGGGCAACCTATTTGATAGTTTCAGGATTACTTATAGTGTTTATAGGAAAAGTCTCCGACAAAATTAATAAAAGAAAACTTATCTTCTTAGGGTATGTCTTAAATGCCATATTCACCTTCGGCTACTTATTAGTAAACGATCAAATATCCCTGTTAGTTGTACAAGCAGGCCTTGGAGTCGCAGCCGCCCTTGCAACTTCCCCATGGAATGCACTTTACTCAGAGTACGAAGCAAAAACTGAAGATGGATTTGAATGGGGTCTTTCAGATGGACTTTCAGTATTTGCAACTGGAATAGCAATAATTATCGGCGGACTTATAGTTTCTTATTCCTCATTCACAACTCTATTCATAACAATGGGAATTATTCAGATTTTAGCAGTAATAAGAATCATTCCTATTTTGAGGAAGAAATAAAATGTACAAACCAACACACTTCATAGAAATAACTCCTGAAATGAAAGAAAGAATCAGACAAATAAGTTAAAGAGTTCCAGAATTTCTTGCAAATTTAAGAGAAACCATGATTCCGAGAGTTCCAAGAAGACAAAGACTCGCCTATGTAGAAACTCATTCACCAAGAGATATCTGTATAGAATATCTTAGATTAGTCACTCCTCAAACAACTCCCCCAACAAGAATCTTTCCAGAAGATAATATGGTTCCACCATTCCCAAGACTATAATCATTTAACAATAATTTCAAAGCCATCCATGTGCTTTAGAACATGTTCTTTACCAACCGCCTTCTTTGTCCTAACATCAATCGCTTTAACGAAGTTCTTTCCAATATCACTATGTAATCTATATGCAAAATCAAGGGCTGTGCTTCCATTTTTCATCAAATAACAATCTGGAAGAACATTTCCTTTACTGTCTGCAAGCTTATCTCCAGCAGGGAAAATACAAATATATTCCAAAACATCAAACACAGTCTTATTCAAAACCTCCTGCACTCCAGTTGAACCAAACTCATCCATAACTTTCTGTATATTGCCCAGAGCCAATTTCTGCTTCTCATTCAACTCTTTCTTACTTTCAAAACTCTTCTCTCCAGGAATATAACTAATCAATCCATGTTTATCCGCTTCCCTTAGAGCCAATTCTCCATCAGCAAAGCATGGAAACATTGGATAATCAAACTCTGCCTTAACCTTTGCATAATTCGCAGGCCCATTTGCCGTATCCACCTTATTTGCAGCAATAATCATGGGCTTTGTATATTTTCTAAGCAACTGTGCAAACTTGAATATCTCTGCTTCTGTCCATCTACTAGGTTGCTCAGGATTCAAATTAGATTTAAGAACAACATGCTTAACATCGTCTGCGTTTACCTTTAGCCCAGAAAACTGTTTAGCAATTGCCTCCGCAAAATTGCTATGCTGCATCTCAATTGTTCTTGCAAATCCCTTCCAAACCTTTTTCATTATTCCCACATACCACAAGTCTAACTCCCTTTCAATCATCCTTATATCATTTCCAGGATCATAATCTTTTGTTGGTTTTCCAGAGCCATCAAACTCTCCAGATAAATCAACAACATGAATAAATGCATCTGCCGCAGATAAATCATTCAAAAATTCATTTCCCAAACCCTTTCCTTCAGATGCTCCCTCCACAAGCCCAGCAACATCCATTAATTCAAAAGGAACAAATCTATTTCCCTGTTTAACATAACCTTCCCGGGGATTACTTACCTTTCCAAATTCAGCAGCAAGGTCTTTTATCTTAACATATGCCATTGCATGATTTGCCTTTATTGTCGCAAAAGGATAAGATGCGATTAAAACATCCATGAGCGTTGCTGCCTTGAAGAAAGTACTTTTTCCACTGTTGGGCCTACCCACCAAACCGATTAACATTTTATTTTATACTCCATATAACCAATTTTGTTGGTTACTATTAATTATCTTAATTTTCTCATCCTTTAAAAGATTATGTATATGATATCGCACTCCTTGTCGAGTCATATTAATTCTGTAAGCTAATTGATTAACAGAAAGATGTTCACATTTTAATATTTCTAAGATAATCTCATTATTTCCTTTTGTTCTTTTAATTTTCCTATTAACGATATCAAATGATTTCTCGATTCTCTCACCCTTAATACCTAAGTCTATAACTGGATATTTCTTATTAAGTATCAGATAATCGAAATAAAGTTTTTTCATACCTTCTCGAAGAATATTCAACCCTACAAATTTTTCATATTCTCCAGTTTTATAAGAAATAGTAGATTTATAACCTAACTCGCTACATATTTTATTTAAATCTTCAACTAACTCCTTATTCTTTAATACAATAGCAATCTGAGTAGAATCGACATGCCCTTCATCAATTATAAATCCAATCAAAACGGCCAGCATTGCATCTTTGCTATCATTAAACACTGAATTTGAAATTCTAGCAGTATCTGATAAAAATCCCCTATCGTTAAGATCATAATGTTTGAAAAAAATACTTGATAAGACTGAAGGACATCTTACGCGCGTAATATCTAACACTTCCTTTTTTCTATAATTAATATTACCAAATATATACTCTAATTTTTTAATAAATGATTCTCTATAAAGTTGATTAAATTGTCTATAAGCAAAATAAGGAAACCTATTCTTTGCGATACTTACCGTTCCATCTCCGATATTATGAGCATAAATCATATGAAAAACTGGGGTTACGACTATCGGAAATTTTGGTTTTTCAATATAATTAACACTTCCCCAAGATTTGTAAGAAATTATATTTTCCTGTAATTTTTCTTTAGAAATACCTAATTTAGAACAAACATCAATCAAAAAATCAAGAGGAACAAACCATTTATTATAGTATGAAACTTTGAGCATATTCTTAAAGACGCCGTAAGGAACTTTTACACTTAAACTAGAATATAATTTTCTCTTAGTCTTATATGCCTCAATTATTTTCTTATTAAGGTGTATAATAAACTCTCTTTTTACTTTGATATTAACTCCTTCTAAATCCCAAATATTGTATTCTTTCACAAATATTTATGTTTATCAAGTTTATATATCTTTCCATAATTGTCTACCAACAATTCCAACTAACATAAATATCTTGAATAAATAGGGAATTTAAGCTTTATGCTAAATCAGAACATCCAAATCTTTGAGCAAAAGAGCAATTTTTGAATTCAATTCTTCTCTGCTCCCATCATTAACCAATTTATAATCAGCCAAATCAAAACACGCAGACACCTGCTGTCCACTTGCATTTTCTCCCTCTCCCCTATCCCTTGCTTCCATTTCCTTCGCCTCTTCCCAACTCTTTGGATCTCCAAGCTTATTGCTATCCAATATCCTCTGCAACCTTATATTTAAAGGCGCATCAACCCCTATCAAAACAAAATCCTTATGATTTCTAAGCATCTCAATCTCTCCAGGATTTCTTATGCTATCAATCACATAATTCATTCCAGGATTAATTTTTTCCATCACTCTCCCGGCTAAGAATCCCTGCCCATACTTCTCCCTTAATTCGTTTCCCAAATCCTGCAAAGGCTTTCTCTCCAACAGAATTCCCTTCTCCTTAGCAATCTCCTTCAACTCATCAGAAACTCTGAGATTGATAAACCCCTTTGAAGTAAGAGCCTCAACAAAGGAATTCTTCCCAGAAGCAATTGAACCAACAACACCTATTATCATATATAATTTTGATGTTTAAACTTTAAATATATTTATGTAATTAGTGAAAATAAACAATCAAGAATATCACTATAACTGCCAATTCAATCCAAAATGTTTTTCTAGTGGGATAGTATTCAAAGAAATATCTATAATAATGACTCGCCAATCCTTCACCTTTTTTAATTTTTAAAGATTTATTTTCAAATAAGCTATACTTCTTCTTTGAAAAAGGATATCTCCACATTATTCCATGCTCAAAACTATCAAAAGCAAAATGGCTCCAGGTAGAAATCCACACAGTCAAACCAATAACTTTAGTAAAAACATCATCAGCAAAAAAGAAAATTATCAAACCAATAATTAGCCAAAGCAATGGAGCATGAGATATCTGATCTCTATGAGAAACATCGTTTCTCAATCTAAGAGTTCTATTCCTAATAAAATAAGAAATGAAATCAAAATCAACAATTGCTCCAAATATGGTTCCAAAAAGAAGAATAAAATTGTTGTCGGCCGCACTAAATCCTGGATTAAGTAATTTCAGCAGCCCATAAGTAACTAAATATCCCAATGCTAAATGTCCAGGTAATATCATTATAAGAATAAAAAAATAGGATTTAAATAGCTTATTAATCCCTATTTTAAAGTATGAGCCCATAGCTTAGCCCGGTAGAGCACCGCTCTTATAAGAATGTGTTCCGCTAGGAACATAACTTCAACTCCTGAAAAGGAAGGTTGAACTTCAAGGAAACCACGTTTCCTTAAGTAAGAAAGGCGGGGGTCCTGAGTTCAAATCTCAGTGGGCTCATAAACTTTTAATTGAAAAAGTTTAAATATACACCAACTTGTAAAAATTTATGGAACAATCAGAAAATCCAGACACACACGAAGGAGTTAAACTTGCTAGTTCTTTAGTAGCTCTAATTTTATCTCCAATATTGTTCGTTAGTGGATTAGACTACGTCTCCGCAAGAGTTGACGTTTCTTCCCTTAGAGAAAACAATGTCTCTCCTGCTCGAATCGCAGCAATGGCAGTCAATACAATTGAAAGAGATAAACAAGAAGGCTTTTCCAGAGTATTTACTTATTTCGGTCGTGAAGCAGTTTGCAGAGGAATTATAAATCGCTACCAAAAACATGGAGGAGATATGAAAGAAGTTGATAACCTATTAAAAAATTATAGAGGCGTTAAAGGCTTTCAGATTTTTTCACTTGAGGGACCTCTTTTGTAAAAGTTGATGTATTCGAAGTGTGCTCATTCATCCATTAATAAAAAATTAGAACTATTTCATGCACAAAGCAAGCGCCTTACCATTATCTTTAGAAATGGTAACAGAAACATTATCGAAATGCATATTCAAATATTCCTTAAGATTAGTTTTATCGTGTTTATAAGCAACAAGAACAATCATCTGATCTCCCTTCATAAAGTATAAGTTTTTATCCTGAAAGCTTATTTTTTTATCACGTGTGATAGTATAATAGCACTCTATTCTAGAATTTCTAAATCTAACTCCAAATTCCACATCCTCTTTTGATAATCCCAATTGTAAAGGCACATTAATGAGCCAGGCATTAGATTTTTTATTATTTTGATAGGAAAGTGCTCTTTCCTTTTGCTTATGGTCATCAACCGCCGTGTCTAAGAAAAACAAATCTCCTTTCTCCATACTCGTTCTAATTACATAAAGCAATTCATTCACCTCAAAATTACCAAGAGTATTTCCCAAAAGCAAAATAAGATTTTTTTTGAATTTACCTGTTCTTAACAAAGGAGTTACATTTTCCAAGTTCTCAAAATCTGAAATATTGTACTTAAATTCTACCACCTCTCCAACATTTAACTCGGAAAAAGTCTTTATTGCACTTTGGACCATGTATCCACTGATGTCAATTGGACAATAACGGATATGCAACTTGGGCATTATTCTTTTTAATTCAATTATTATTTCAGCTGCCTTTTCTCCATCCCCGCAACCTAAATCAATAATATTTATTGAATCTGTTGAAATATTTTCAGCAAGGCGCTTAATATTCTCCCTAAGAAGCTCCTTCGCAGCGGGTTGCCCAGTCTCCTTCTTATATGCTGAATCATGATCTAAATCCAAAAATCCCTGTGCTTGTTCAGGAGTCAAATACCAAAGCTTAGAATCCGCAATATTCCACACTCTCGTATTTCCATCGAGAGTATATCCTCGTTTAATGAGCTCTTTGAAGATTAAATCGTTGACCTGCATAATAATAAAAATATTATGGCTTTATAACCTTTTGGTATTTATTTTCCCTACTGATTCAGACAACACAAAAAGGAAGATTTAAAAGCGAATTTCTACTCCTTCGATTACGCCTCTGTAGTCTAGTGGTCAAGGACGCGGCCCTTTCGCGGCTGCAACCCGGGTTCAAATCCCGGCAGGGGCATTTATCTTTTTCATCTATAATCCTAACAATCCAAAAACTAAATAAAAGCTTAAATAATTACTCTTCTTGAGAAAAAAGTAAAAAAGAGGCAAAATGGAAGAAAAACCTGCAATATTGGAAAGCGAGATAAAAGCAATTCAAGATGAGAATCTAATTGAAAATCTCGAAAAACCAATAAAAGAAAAAAGAGAAATCCAAGATACAATTATTCCTCTAGTTCAACCAGCAAATGGAAAGGTAAGTGAAGATGACTTTTTCTCAGTACTAAAAATGGTTTCCCCAGGAACAAACCTTAGAACTGCTTTAGATGGAATAATAAAAATGGGCAAAGGAGCAATAATCGCCGTTGAAAGCCCTGCAATCATCCCCATTCTAGATGGTGGCTTCAGAGTTAACTGTAGATTTACTCCCCAAAGACTTATGGAACTGACAAAAATGGACGGAGCGATAATTCTTTCAAATGATTTAAAAAGAATTTCCCTAGCAAACGTCTTATTAACTCCTGACAGCAAAATAAAATCATCAGAAACAGGCACAAGGCACAAGGCAGCAGAAAGAACAGCAAAACAAACTGCCTCACTAGTTATAGCAATTTCAGAAAGAAAGAATGAGATAAACTTATTCTATAAAAATCTAAAATATCACCTTAAAGGAACTCCAGATATTCTAAGAAGAGCAAATGAACACATTCAGCTATTGGAAAAACAAAGGGAGTTGTTCGATAAAAACATAGAAAAATTAAATAAAATGGAACTTAGAAATAATCCAAGTCTAAGTCAAGCAATGCTCATAATTCAAAAAGGAAGATTAATTCAAAAAATCTCAGAAGACCTAAAAAGATATGTCCTTGAACTAGGAAATGAAGGTTCGTTAATTAAAACCCGTCTTAAAGAACTCATAGCTGGAATAGAAAAAGAAACAAATCTAGTAATAAAAGACTATACTAAACTGGATATTAAAAAATCTAAAATTCTGTTGGAAAGTCTAAGTTATGATGAACTCCTAGATTCAGATAACATTCTAAGTGTTCTTGCCTATGAATCTCCAGTCCCTATGCAAGTAAAAGGTTGGAGAATTTTATCCAAGACATCACTGACAGAATCAGACATAGCCAAAATCATAAAAGAATCTGGAAGTCTAGGAAAAGCAATATACTCCAATGCTAGAGAATTCGCTCCAATTTTAGGAGAAGATAAAACTCAACTATTTAGGGAAGAAATTAATAGAATTAAATTGAATGTCTAGAGATTCAATTTAATTGACTTCTCTCAAGACCCTTAAAGATATAATTAGCTCCTATGAGAATTCGTCTTCAATAGTAAGGTTTATTTATTATTTAAGCCTTGCTATTTTGTAAAACATACGACATCCTCCTATCCGTGGTCAAAAGCCACACTATGACGAGTCGTGGT
>Ga0208373_1005217_pt1 | contig 11020 bp, 15 predicted proteins | sample RifOxyC2_FD_184036 | JGI IMG/M metagenome (GOLD analysis project Ga0208373, IMG submission 184036) | Soil microbial communities from Rifle, Colorado - Rifle Oxygen_injection C2 (SPAdes) | ecosystem: Environmental > Terrestrial > Deep subsurface > Rock core/Sediment | place: Rifle, Colorado... | reverse complement strand
ACGGACCGCCTGGGCAGCCGCTACATGATTCTCGAGAACGGCTATAAACCCTATGCCAGCGGGGTGCTGACCCATGCGCTGATCGATGCGATGGTCGCCCTGAAACGCGAAGGGGTGCAGGGCCGCGAGGTGGAAAAGATCGAGGCCCGGGTCAACCCCTTCGTCCTGCAGGCGACCGGCCAGACCGACCCCAAGACGGGTCTCGCGGGGAAGTTCAGCGCAACGCATTGCGCCGCCGTCGCCCTGCTGGACGGTACGGCCCGCAAGCTCCAGTTTACCGACGCCCGTGTGACCGACCCGGAAGTGGTTGCCCTGCGCCGCAAGGTGACCTTCCAGCCGGACGCGGCATTTCGTAAATCGGAATGCCGCGTTGCGGTCACCCTGGCCGGCGGCGGCAAACGGGAGAAGTACATCCCCCACGCCGGCGGGACGAACGAGAATCCGATGTCGGATGAGGGACTGGCCGAGAAGTTCACCGATCTGGCCGTTCCGGTCATCGGTGATCGCTCGCGGAAGGTTCTCGATCTCGTCTGTTCGCTGGAGCGTCTCGCCGACGCGGCTCATCTGGCCGCGCTCCTTGCCGGATAGCGCATCATTCTCCAACATTTTTAAGAGATGAGTCGGGAGACGAAGCCGTCAAGCTCCGGGAAGACCGCGCTGTTTCCACGCCAGGCGTATATCAAAAACTCGATGCCCAGGCGCTTGAGTTTTTCCCGGAGGGCATTGTCCGGAGCCCCGGGGAGGGCGAGAAGGAGCAGGGGATTTCCGGGAATGCCCGAGCCGTTCAAAAGGAGCTGCATTGCCCCGGCGCGGAGATGCGAAGGCGTCATCGCTGTCAGGATCTGAAAGATCGCCAGGACGCGGTCTTCCCGGCCCATAACCAGTAACTCCCGGTGGTCGTCATTCCCTGTCCGGAGGCCGCAATTTTTCAACGCCGCGGCCAGGTCCCGGACGATCAGGCCGCGGTCGCATTCGGCGCCGGTATCCCGCTGCGGTTCGCAATGACTCTCGCCGATCAGGTCCTCGCGCACGCAAAGTTCGTCGAGGGTCAATTCGGTCTGGGAAGAGCGGACGGAGGCCTTTTCCTTGATCCGGGCGATCTTCCGGATGAACTGGGCGACCTGCCTGGCAAGGCGCGGGGAGTCGAGCCGCCCTATGACGGCAACGGGGGTCTCCTCGCCGCCGTCGTCCATGATTTCCCAGACCCCCCGGTAGCTCTCTTCGAAGAGGGATTTGCCTATCCCCTTTCTCCCGCCGCCCAGCTTTCCCCGATGGACGATAAAGACCTGCCCGGCCCGGTCCTGGGCAAAGGCGCCGCCTGTCCGCCGGTCGATGCCGCAGAGGGGGAAATTGATCTCGCAGGTGATCGCGATGGCCGCGCCGCCTTCCGGTCGGCCGATACCGAAGGCATTCCAGTAACGGGTCCCGGTAACTTTCCGGGAAAAGAACCAGATGCCGAGACTCTCCGACCAGGCGATCTTCGCCTTCTCGCTGGCCCCGGGATGGCCGAGCCTGACGGAGATCGTCTCCTCGGTTAGAGGCTTCAACGCCCTGACAAAGCGCCGCTGATACTTTCCGATGGCCGGCTCGTTTTCTATGACCTTGAGCATCGTTTCCATTCCCTCCTTCAAATCATCACACCCCCCTAATCGAGCTTTTTCCGGAAACGGCCGACCGCGCCGGCGAAGACCGCGATCCCGATGACAGCAAGCGCGGCATATTGGGGCCAGAGGATTTGCGGTCCCACCCCTTTGAGGAAAATGCCGCGGATGATGACGAGAAAATAGCGCAGGGGATTGAGATATGTCAACCACTGAACGACGGTGGGCATGTTCGCGATGGGAAAGACGAAGCCGGAGAGCATGAAGATGGGGAGGATGAAGAAAAAGGTAGTCATCATTGCCTGTTGCTGGGTCTTCGACACCGTCGAGATGAAAAGCCCGATGCCCAGGGTGCTCAGGAGAAAGAGGCATGTCGCCCAGAAGAGGGCAAAGATGCTCCCCGCGAACGGGATCTCGAACCAATAGATCGCGAACAGGGTGACCATGACCATCTGGCCGATCGCGATAATGACGTAGGGGATGGTCTTGCCGATGATCAGCTCGATCGGTTTGAGCGGCGTGACGATGAGCTGTTCCATCGTTCCCGCCTCCCGCTCCTTGATGATGGCGATCGACGTCAACAAAAGCGATATCAGCATGATCAGAAAGGCGACGATTCCCGGGACAAAGAAATGCTGGCTGTCGAGGTTCGGGTTGTACCAGGTCCGGATCCGGCTGTCGATCTTTCCATATTTGAGCTCGCGCCCGTAGAGCTCCCTGATCATCTCTCCGTTGAAGCGGTCGATGACGATCGTCGCGTAGGCAATCCGGACCGAAGCCATGTTGCTCATCCCGCCGTCGGCGATGATCTGGACTTCTGCGGTGTCCCCGCGTCGGATGCGGCTGCTGAAATCGGGGGGGATCTTTATCCCCAGGTCGACCTTTCCCGAGAGAAACAGGTTCTCCATCTCACGGTCGTCCGCGGGCAGGTTGGTGATCCGGAAGATCCGGCCGGCTGTGAAGTCATCGGTCAAAAGCCTGCTCTCGCGTGTGCGGGACTGGTCGATCAGCGCGACGCGGATATCCTTGATGTCGTAATTGACGACATAGCCGAACACCAGAAGCTGGATAAGCGGGGTCAACACCAAGATGGGGCGGCTCCTCTTGTCCCTGAAGAGCTGGATGAATTCCTTGCGGACCATTTCCCGGATGCGAAGCCAGCTCATCGTCAGAGTCCCCCCCGTTTCAGAACGATGCAGTTGGCGGCCGCGAGGATGAGAAACATCGTCGCCAGGACTGCGAGATCGGGCCAGAGGTAGGCGAGTCCCAGGTTCCTCAGATAGATGCCGGAGAGGATATCGATGTAGTAGGTCGCCGGGATGATGGAAGAGAAGAGTTGAAGAAATTTTGGCATGTTGATTACCGGAAAGACGAAGTTCGAAAGAAGAAGCGAGGGGAGATAGGTGATCAGGACGGCCGTCTGGTTCGCGACCATCTGCGATTTCGTGACCGACGAGATGAGCAGGCCCAGGGTCAGGGCGACCATCAGGTAGAGCGACGAGGCCAGGATCATCAGCCAGAAACTTGCCTTCATGACGATCCCGAAGAGCATCTGCCCCATGAGGACGGCGATCAGGACGTCGGTCAGCCCGATGAGAAAATAGGGGATCGACTTTCCCAGGAGCAGTTCCCCGGCGCTTATGGGGAGCGACCGGATCGTCTCCATCGTCCCGTTTTCATACTCCCGGGCGATGACGAGCGAAGTCAGCATCGCCCCGACGATCATGATGATGATCGCGATGATCCCCGGGATGATGAAGTTCCGGCTTTCCAGGTCCTCGTTGAACCAGATCCGTATCCGTCCCTCTACGGGCGGCCGGACCGGCTCCATCCCCTGGCGGTTCAGAAACTCGACAAGAATTTTCCGGTTGGCGTCTTCGACGAAGCCGGTGATGTACGCCCGGGCGATCCCGGCGAAGTTCGGATCGCTGCCGTCGAGGAGGATCTGAAGCGCGGCCTCGCGGTCCGCCCGAAGGTCGGCGGACCAGCCGGCGGGGATGATCACGGCCATCGTCGCCCGGCCGTGATCGAGCGCCTCCTTCACCGCTTCGGTATCGGGGAGGTGGGCGGCGATCCGGAAGTAGGGAGAGGCGTCCAGGCGGCGAACGAAGTCGCGGCTCGAGTCGGTCTGCTCGAAGTCCACGACGACCGTCTCGATATGCTCGACATCGAGGCTGAGCGCGTAGCCGAAAAGCAGGATGAGGAGCAGCGGGACGGCGAAGGCGAGGTAGAGGCTCCGGAAGTCCCGGACCAGATGATAGACCTCCTTGCCGGCGATCGTCCAGACGTTCCTGAGATTCACTGCAAACTCCTCCCTCCGCACATAAGGGCCATCATGGTTGTGAGGTTAAGCAGGGGTCAAACTCCTGCTACTCCACCAGCAAAAGCCCGAAGCGGTTTGTTTCCTCTTCATACCCTTTCACGACCTGAAGCGGATAACCCATCCTCCGGGCCGTGGCGTAGACATCTACCCCGTAGGCTTCCAGAGTGGGGCGAGCCGCCAAAGGGTTCTGGCATTCGCGCTTGGAGTTCTTGCATGGTTCACATAGATTGCATGGGGCCGCCGTTAAGGCAAATGCCTTATAAAATCCAGAGAGAAAGACCTCTCTCTCCAAAGCGAGCACCTGTTTGTTGACTTCCTGCGCCCAGGGAAATCGCTCGTTCGGATCGGCAAATTGCTTTGTCAAGTGGTAGAAAAGGCCGGACCGATATTCCGCAAAAAATCCTTTACACTCAGCCACCGAAGGAACTTCAGGTGGGCAGCAGGCCTTCTTCCCATAGCGCGGGCAACCGTAAACGCATTTTGCCCTTACCCAGTGCCGGGGGATGATCGTCTTGGGATCCAACCATTTAAAGTCGTTCAGGTTGTGGGCCCGGGCCAGTTTTTCGATTTGTTTCATTCCTGCTTTAGTCACTGTGATCTCACCTCCTTTGCCTTCGGCACGACGAGGGTCCGACCCGTGCTTTTCCCTTTCAGGATGACCTGGATCGCATCGTCCAGGTCATCGAGGGTGATCGTCTTGACCAACCGCTCCAGGCGGGTGGGTTTCCACTCCCCGGCGAGCTTCTCCCAGACCTTGAGGCGGACGTCCATCGGGCACTGGACCGAATCGGTGCCGAGGAGCTTGATCCCCCTGAGGATAAAGGGGAAGACCGAGGTGGAGATCGCCCCGCCGCCGACCATGCCGCAATTGGCGATGACCCCCAGGTAGCGGACCGATTTGATCACGTTTTCGAGGGTCTTCCCGCCCACCGTGTCGTACGCCCCGGCCCACTGCTCCTTGAGCATCGCCTTGGGGGACTCCGTGCTGAGCGTCTCCCGGGAGATCACCTCGGCGGCGCCGATCTCCTTGAGGTAGTCGGTATGGGTCAGATCGCTCGCCGCCGTGACCTGGAAGCCGAGCTTCGCGAGGATCGAAACCGCCACGCTTCCCACGCCGCCCGCCGCGCCGGTAACGAGGACCGGCCCCTTCTCGGGCGCGAGGCCGTTGTGGAGCATGTGCCGCACTCCGAGCGCAGCGGTGAAGCCGGCCGTCCCGAGGATCATCGACTCCTGGAGGTCGAGCCCCTTCGGAAGCGGGACCACCCAGCCTGCGGGGACGCGGCAGTACTCAGCGTAACCGCCGTCCGTGTCCATCCCGAGGTCATATCCCGTCACGAGGACCGGATCGCCGGTTTTGAATGCCGCCGCCGCGGACTCGGCGACGGCGCCCGCCGCGTCGATCCCGGGGATGTGGGGGTACTTTCGGGTCACGCCGGGATTCCCCGTGGCGGAGAGCGCATCCTTGTAGTTGAGCGAAGAATAGTCGACTTTGATCAGGACATCCCCTTGCGGCAGTCCGCTGAAAGGGAGCTTCACGATCCGCCCCTTGAAACCCTCCCCCTCCCGAACGACCTGATAGGCAAAAAACGATCCGTCCATATTGGCTCCTTCCTCCATTATTTCCAAAGATGAATGTCTTCCAAAAAGCGGGTTACCCGCCTGTCTCACTGAGACGCTTTTTGGCGGGCCGAACATGGTAAAGCCCTTCGTCCTCTCTGACCATGAAACGTTCTCGCTCGTAAACGGCCTTTTCAAACCGTAATTCAGCCGTCGAGAACAGATCGGTACTTTCGGCTTTCAGGTAACGCGCCGCCATGCGGCAGTATTCCGGATCGATCTCCACGCCGATGCTGTTGCGTTCGTATCTCAAAGCGGCAACCATCGTTGTTCCGGAACCGCAAAAAGGGTCTAGTACTGTGTCTTCCGTAAAAGAGAACATCCGAACCAGGCGCACCGCAAGTTCCAGCGGATACGGCGCCGGATGGTTTTTCAGAGAAGCCCCAGGAACAGTCCATCTGCTGAAACCATTTGCCGAAGTTCTGTTTTTCAATCATGCTCTTTTGCCGCTGCAGATCCGTCGGTTTGCGGTATCCCCCCGGTTTTCTCTGCATTAAAATGAACTCCATATCGTTTTTTATAATGGCATTGGGTTCGTAGGGCTTCCCGAGAAACTTCGATCCGTTGGAGACTTCATAGGAGGCATTGGAAATCTTGTGCCAGACGATTGGATTGAGATTGTCAAATCCGATCCTCCTGCACAAGACACAGATGTCCGCATGGAGGGGAAAGACAAGGTGCCGCCCGAAGTCACGTCGGGCGACACAAACGTCGCCGACGACGCAAACGAGCCGTCCACCTGGGACAAGGACCCGGAAAATATGCCGCCAGACCTTGTCCAGTTCGGCAAGAAAGGTCTCGTAATCCTGGATATGGCCCAGTTGATCCGGGTTCTCGTTGTAACGCTTGAGGTTCCAGTATGGCGGGGAGGTAACGACCAGATGGACCGATTCGTCCTGCAGGAAGGAAATATCCCGTGCGTCGCCGTTGACTAATCTGTGAATCGTTGACGTCATAGGCTTACGCAAAGGTCCTTACATGTGAAACCAGCACCCTGGCAAACCGATCCACAGAGAGATCGGAAGCGGGCGCCGCGTATACACCCGCTAGGCCCTCGGTGCTGGTGGAGGTGATAAATGCCGAAGCGGGATAGTGCCTCTCCAGTACAAGCTTCCGGCAAAACAATTCATACCGTCTCATGTACGAGGCGCCGACATACTCCGGGAAGACCTTGAAATGGGGTTCCTTGACGCCGACAGGCTTATTGGATGCCGTGCAATCTTCGAGCATGAAGAAGTATCCTAAAAACGGCTGCGGGCTGTCAAGATATGCCCGCTCGCGGAAAGCGGTCCAGAGATCCAGCGCGCTCCCCATCGCTTCCTCTGTGCGATTGTTGAAATTGTTACCAAAGGAGGGACCCACTTGTGATTTTGCTTCGATCGCAACGATCAGCATCCGGTCCTTCACGACCAGCAAGTCCCATTCTTTGGTTGGCCTGAAGAAGCCAGGCAGTTCGACAGCCCTCTTCCGAAAAATGTATTGCCCAGACATACCCGCAGACTGGATGAGCTCGGTGAATAGGTCAATGAAGCCGTCCATCTGTGCGCCGCCGGTGACGGCGCTTCGCAAACCCTGATCTGCTCTGCCTCCCTCTTCCTGTTTGCGTCTCTGGGTAGAGCGCGTTTGCCAATAGTGGGCAACGGCTTGTCCTGTTCTCTCCGACATGTTCTGACTGAATAAGTCCATAGGTAGCCTAAAATAAAAGAAGCCCTGATTTTCAACTTTCAAAGGAACTGGGATGGATTTTCATATACCCTTAGAGGGAAAAAGGCAATGAGGAAGAATCAGGAAGTACTGGTGATTCCCCTGTGATTAAAAAATTATGTAATTAAAATTTTTTCTTTTTCCATTGTTTTCTGGCTTTATCGACGCCGCCCCCGGGCACGACGACATGAATGTGGGGGTGATAATCCAGGCGGCGGTTATGAGTATGCAGAATCGCGGTCATACCGATATTGGCGCCCAGGTTTTTGGGATTTAAGCCAAAGTCTTTCAGGGTGCTGGAAACGCAAGCAAACAGAAGGTCGTAAACGAGCGTTTGATTATCCCAGGTCAGGAATCTGATTTCATAGGGCAGCGTAAAGGTCGCCATAAAGTACTCAACCGGTAAAAGCTTGGCCTGTTGCCGATCCAGCCAAAGCGAGGCTTCGTGGTTCTGACATTGTGGGCAGCTGCGGTGCCCACAGGAGCGGGGTCGCCATGTTGAGTGACCACAGTCGAGGCATTGCACGAACAGCTCGCCGGCCTCCGGTGTCCGGCATCGCCTGATCGCGTCGATGGCGCGCAGATGACCGGGCAAAAGCTGCGAACCGTATTTAGCCTGTAAGGCATCGTGGTATTGATCAAGAACAGAGGTGAGTTGCATGATCACAGCCTCCTCAAATCGACGTGCAAGGTATTGATCAAGCGGTTAATCGTGGCAAATGAATTTTGTTCGGAGATGTCAGTCAAATGAGCGTAGCGTGCGGTGGTGGTGGGGCTGGCGTGACCGAGTAACGCCTGAATATGACGAAGGCTCAGGCCCTGCTCGAGTAGATGGTTGGCGAAACTGTGGCGTAGGGAGTGAATCGAGATTTTTTTTAATCCCGCACTGGGTCACAACCGCTTTCATGGCTGCCTGGGCGCCGCCGCGATCCATGTGCGTGGTGGCACTGCGAATACGTTCAGGCGAACCGATGGCATTGGGGAATAACCAGCAGGGGTTGCGATGTTTGCACCAAAGAGCGCGCAAGGCTTGATAGGTCAGATCCGGCAAGGGGACGAAACGATCCTTGTGGCCCTTGCCGCGTCGGATATGTACCTGTTTGCGTTGACCGTCGATATCCCCCACCTGCAACGCCAGGGTCTCTCCGAGGCGCAAGCCCATCGAATAGGTTGCCAACAGAAAGACCCGGTAGCGCAGTTTGCGTGTCGCACCGATCAGCCTTTCAACCTCAGAGACGGTGAGAATATTAGGCAGCGAATGTACTTTAGGGACTTTGATCATCTTTATCCACTGCCAGTCGCGTTTAAGCACATGCTTCCAGAAAAATTGCAGACCATTACGGTCAATTTTGACGGTACTCCAAGAATGGGACTCAACCAGCTTGGAAAAGTATTCTTCTCGTTGTTCCAGGGTCAATTGATCGGGGTAGCAATCAAAATGTTCACTGATCCGACGCACAGCCCGAGAATAGGCATCAATGGTCTTTTGGCTTTTACCCTGAAGTTTGAGTAAACGCAGGTGACTCTGATAAAGTTCATTAAATTGATTCGTTTCAGCTTGGTTCATGGTATACTCCCTTTTAATGGCGCTCGGAATTGGGCAACCATGGGAGGTTATACACTGGTTTGAGATTTTTTCCCGCTTGATGCGCAGATCAGACGCAAACGTCTCATTCGACGCGTTATGCGGCTTGCTAAAGCGTCTTGGTTTTAAGGAGCGCATCAAAGGCGATCACCACATTTTCACAAAGGATGACGTCGAAGAGATTCTAAATATACAACCTAAAGACGTTAAAGGAAAGCCTTACCAAGTTAAACAAGTCAGGGATGTGATCCTGAAATATCAGATTCGTATTGGATGATGACAATGGATAAGAAATACGAAATCATCATTTTTTGGAGTTCTGAGGACAAAGCTTATGTCGCCGAGGTTCCAGAACTCCCCGGATGTATGGCCGACGGCAAGACCTACCAGGAGGCTCTCGGTAACGCGGAACAAATTATTGAGGAATGGATCGAAACTGCCATAGAACTCGATAGACCCATCCCCCAGCCGAAGGGTCGTCTTGCATATGCGTGATCTGTAATCGTGACTGCACAACAACGGAATTCACCAGATCCCAAAATCCTACCGGCTTTTGGTCCAGGTGATTCCGAGCGTTCGCCTATAAAATGATTGACAGCTGTATCAAGGTCCGCTATTCTATAAGGAGAATACAATAGGCACACCTTTATGAAATACTATGATTGGAATGACGAAAAGAATGAGCTGCTCAAGAAGCTACGCGGAGTGTCATTTGAGCAAGTCGTCTTGGCGATTGTTTCCGGTGATCTGATTGACCGCGTGAAACATCCGAATCCCGAAAAATACCCCAATCAACGGGTATTCTTGGTGAAGATTGAAGACTACATATATTCAGTGCCATATGTCGAAGATGATGAGAAAATGTTTTTGAAAACGATAATACCAAACAGCAAGGCAACAAAGAAGTATTTAGGAGGCACAAAATGAGAAAAGTGCAATACATAGATAAAGAAGAAATGGAATTGGCAAAATCGCTTGAGACCGAAGAATGGGTCTCTGATCTCTCCAAGAAACAAAAGAAGCAGTATGAGGAATATGCCCGCAATAGCTTGACCAAACAGAAAAGGATCAACATCCGAATGACCGAGCGAGACCTAAAGAAAATCCAGGCAAAGGCTATTGAGGAAGGTCTCCCCTATCAATCCCTCATCTCTATGCTGATTCACAAATATAACGAAGGGAAAGTATCCGTTCAAGAATGGCATAACGAAGGCATGCAGCCAATCGCCGATAAATCCGGCTCTGGCTGATGCCTGGCGTTCGCTCAAGAAGAATATGAAATGCTTTATACTTCATGATATAATCCCTAAACTATAATGCTGACAGGGGGTTTCAAAGATGACCAGAGAATTTAACGTAGTAATAGAAAGGGATGAAGACGGCTATTTTGTTGCCTCTGTCCCCGAGCTGCGGGGATGCCATACACAAGCTAAATCCCTTGATGTGCTAATGAAGAGAGTGAAAGAAGCTATACAGCTCTGTCTCGAGGTTGAGGAACCCGTATTAAACGAATTCATTGGCATTCATCGTGTGGCCGTCTCCTCATGAGTAGCTTTCCTTCAGTCACTGGTTCCCAACTTATCAAAGTCCTTCGGAAACTTGGTTTTGAAGTGATCCGCACGAAGGGCAGTCACCATTTCTTGCGCCATCCAGATGGCAGGAGCACAGTCGTACCGGTACACCGCGGCGAGGCGATCGGACGTGGACTCTTTGCTCAAATTCTGCGAGATTGTGAACTCTCCCGGGATGAGCGCCAGGAAATACTCTGATCAATCAAAGCCTCTTACCCGATACTTGACAGCACACATTGAGGCTGCCACTCACTGAAGAAATATTGTGAAGGTAATACGCATGTGGACACATTACGAATAGGACGGCGAACAAATCGTTACACTGGATTGCCGAAAAGGCCGGCTCCTGGTGAACTTCCCGTATGAACGACACGAAACGTGCTAACGCCTGTAACGATCCACGTTACGACTCGCCAGCAGGTTAGTTCTCGCGCGAAGTCCGGGAGGTTCCGGAGATTCCCCTTGACAGTCGCAATGGGTTATACTATGAGTGCATCATATCCCTGCGGGTCGCCTCTCCGGGCGACAGGGAAGACGGTGCAAGTCCGTCGCGGTCCCGCCGCTGTAACCGGGGACAAAGGCCGCTTGAAGTCACTATCCGGATAAGGATGGGAAGACG
>Ga0208373_1005216_pt1 | contig 11020 bp, 13 predicted proteins | sample RifOxyC2_FD_184036 | JGI IMG/M metagenome (GOLD analysis project Ga0208373, IMG submission 184036) | Soil microbial communities from Rifle, Colorado - Rifle Oxygen_injection C2 (SPAdes) | ecosystem: Environmental > Terrestrial > Deep subsurface > Rock core/Sediment | place: Rifle, Colorado... | reverse complement strand
GTGCATTCCCGGATACCAGACATTTTTAAGAACTCCGCGGAAGATATCGTAAATACAGCCGACATGACCCGGGGGAACAGTAACAATAAAGCCGCCGACAACTTCGTCAACAAAAAGGGAAACGAGTAGGTTATCGATTGACGCCATAAGTAGCCTAAATTATAGCATTAAAACCAGAGGCAATACCTGACAGTACAGCCCGAGGATCGTCACTTAAAACAAAGGCACTAGATAACATAACAGCTTTTGCCCCCATTTTTAGGCTAATTTCAACATCCTCTCGGTTTTTAACACCGGCACCGACAATTAGGGGAAGATCCTGACATAAAGTGGCTAGTTTTTGAATACTTTGAGGGTTTTTAGTGGCGACTGATTCATTTTCACTAGCTATTAACTCGGGTGGTTCAAGCAAGATATAATCAGGCCTGGCTTTTATTACCCACTTCTCGGCTTGACTTGGCGATTTGACACAACAACAAAGAGTAAAACCGGGGGGGTTATTTTTTATGATTTTAAGGACCGTACCTTTGGGAACAGAGTGTTCGGAGTGGTTTAAGAGACTGCCTTTTATGTCTAAGGCAAGGGCTTGTTTGGGGGAAATAAAACCGGAGTGTTTACCGTCGGAATATTGGTCGACATTTTGTAACCAAACTTCAACTCCGGTTTCCCGGGAAATCCTTAAAGCATCCAGGGCAGAAGTAGTCACAATGGTTCTTATTTTATATTTATCACCAATATCTTTAACAATTTTGGCAAGTTTTATTGCACCATTACCGAAGGTTTCAGAGTAGATTTTAAAATTAACCAGAATCATTTCAGCTTATATTTTTGGATAACCTGATTTATACCTGACCGAAGATCAGTCATGATGGTAGAAGGGTCGGCATTCTTAAGAGCGATGGAATTAATGGCGTCGGCAAAATATTTAGAAAGTTCGGTATTGAGACCGGCGTCAAAGGTTCGGGAAGATAAAAGTCCTGATTCGGCGTTATTGGCAACAGAAATAAATGGTTTTATTTTAAGATTGCCTGAGAGGGAGTTGCCCATACTTATACGGGGATAGATCTCACCAAAAGAACGGGTTTGGGAGGCGGCGGTAAACATTTTTTCAAGGACTTCTTTGGTGGATAAATATTCCAAAAACTTCCAGGCTTCTTTTTGGTGACTGCTTTTATTGTTAACTCCCTCCACCCAATAGGAGGCCCAATGGATATTAGTGATCTCGACATCAGAGCTGGGGGCGGAACCATTTGGGAACGAAAGAATGGGCAGTTGAGGAACGGTGGTAATAGCAAAATTGAGAGATGGGTTTAGCTCTTCGATATTAAAAACCCTCCAGGAGGGGGCAAAGTAAAAGGCGAGTTTACCCTCAGCGAAGGCCTGGGTCGAAGGAGGCATGGACTCATCCCAAGTTTTGTACTTGGTGGAAAAATCAGCGTAGTAGGAAAGAACGCCTTTAACGTTTTCATCGTTTTTGGAATCATCTTTAGTAAAGTCGGCACCATTTTGCTTGAGAATAATGCCGACAATGTCGCTCCAGTGGTCAACGTTATCAGTCAACCCCATAGCGACACCGGCAATTTTTAACCGACCGTTGTTATCAAAAACAGTTAAATTGCTGCCAATGGTTTGGAGATCCCACCAGGTCTTAGGAAGGGAAGCTTGGGACTTTTCGATCAAATCCTTGTTATAAAAAAGACAGAGACCGTCATACATTAAAGGAAGAGCCAGATAGCGGCTATTCATTTTTAGATCATTTTTGTAGACGGAATAATAATCAGAGTCAAGACCAATGGACTTAACTGTGGTATCAGGAACCGGAGCCAAAGAATCGACAAACATTGGTAACCAAGATGAGTGGAGACGGAAAATGTCGGGAACTTCGTCGACAGTTGAATCTTTGGTCAGACGGCCAGACAAACGGGAACGGTAATCATTTTTTTGCTGGGTTTTGTAATTTATTTTAATATTAGGATTTTTGGCTTCAAAATCAGCGATAACACCCTCAAGAAGTGAACGATCTTCCCAAAGCCCCCAGTAATTAAGAGTAACCACTTTCCCTGGTTTTCCGGAAAGGGTTGGAATTAAAACTTTTATGACCACAAATAGAAGTAAGGCGACTAATATAATAATGGTTAGGGGAATAACAAAAACTGGTAGGGATTTTTTACGGGGGGAGGGTGAAGATGAGGAAAAGCCTGTTGATGGTGGAGAGGTGGGGGGTGAGGTATCCGCTGCAGCCGGAGCTTCGACGGACGAGCCGGAAAGACTTTGGCGTGGGGGAAGCGGGGAAGAAATATTTTGATAATCCATTGTTTAATTATAGTATATTAGAGTCATGAGAATTAAGGTATTTACTGACGGGGGCGCTCGGGGAAACCCGGGGATTGCCGGATGCGGAGTGGTGGTAAAAGATGAAAAAGAAAATATAATTTATGAGGAAAGTGCGTTTTTAGGAGTTAAAACAAACAATGAGGCGGAATATTTGGGTTTGATTACAGCCTTAACTTGGATAAATAACCAAAGTGACTTGGAGGTTGAGTTGTATTCCGATTCGGAACTGTTGGTCAGACAAATGAGAGGTGAGTACAAAGTTAAGGCGACAAATTTGAAAGACCTCTGGTTAACTGCAAAAAATTTATCCAAGTCAATTAAAATTAAATTTATAGAAATTAGTCGAGAGTTAAATTTTGAAGCCGATGAGTTGGCTAACTTGGCGATGGATAGAGAAAGATGAGAAAAAGAAAAATATTGGTAGGCCTGATTATTACAGTTTCAATTTTGGGAACGATACTGTTTCTACCACTAGCTTTGGCTTTTGGAAAAAGCGGACGGGACACTAAGGTTCTCGGAAAAGACTTTTCAATGTTGTCAAAAAGAGAAATTCTTGGGAGGTTGGATAGAGACTTTCCGCTGGTGGGAACTATAAAACTAAACGAAAAGATGACCGAAGATAGCCGACTATTTAGCATTGAATTATCATCAATTTCGGCCGAAATTAATAAAGAAAAAATGATATCAGATTTACTTTATCGAAGAATAAATCAAGGGTTATTAAAATATATAGGTGCCTTTTTTCAAGGGCGTGATTTTAAGTTGGAAATAAAATGGGATGATTCAAAATTTGACAAAGAGATAGATAGGATAGCGTCACAGATTGAAAAACCGTATATTCCCTCAGAGCTTCTGATCGAAAAAGGAGAAGTAAAAGTTAAAGACGGACAACTGGGAAAAAGAGTAGATATAAATATATTAAAAGAAAATATTTTGAAAATAATTACCGGGTATAACCTTGATAATCGGGTGGAAATTCCAGTAGAAATAATTGGGTTTTTACCCGAAGCGGATATAAAGTCAGAGGTAATTAAAAAAGCTTCTAAGCTAATAAATAAAAAAATTATTTTGACTTGGGAAGAAGAAAAAAGTGAGGTGGAAAAAGCAGAGATAATTAACTGGATTGGGTTTGGAGATGGGTGCAACTTGAATAAAATTTCCGGATTTGTGGAAATTTTTGGCAACAGTATTAAACGGGAACCGAGAGAGGCGGTATTTAAATTTGAAAACGGGAAGGTGGTGGAGTTCGAGGCCTCGAGGGATGGTTTTTTAATTGACAGTACCAAATTAAAAGAAACACTTTGTCGGGAAATAAGTAACCGGGAAGAAAGTGAAAAAAAAGAGATAGTGGTGGAACTTCCCCTAATTCTAATAGCACCAAAGATTAATACTGGGTCGGTAAATGATCTCGGAATAAAAGAACTTTTAGGCAGAGGTACTTCGAGTTTCCGTCATAGCAGTACTATTCGAAACTTTAATGTGGAAAAAGGATCGTCAATTGTAAATCGGATTTTGGTGGCGCCTGACGAGACATTTTCTTTTCTGAAAGCTTTGGGAGAAGTAACGCTGGATAACGGATACAAAAAGGCATATGTAATTAAGAAAGGTAAAACTGAGCTGGACGTAGGTGGGGGGGTTTGTCAGGTGTCGACTACATTCTTTAGGGCAATTTTAGACGCGGGGTTGGATATTACCGAAAGACACGCCCATGCTTATCGGGTGTCCTATTATGAGGAAGACAGCCGGCCGGGGTTTGATGCGACGGTATTTATTCCTTCACCGGATTTAAAATTTATCAACGACACTGGCCACCATCTGTTGATTCAAAGTATTTACGACGGAAAAAATAAAAAATTAACTTACGAAGTATACGGCACCAGTGACAGCAGAAAGGTGGAAATCAATAACTACCGACAATGGGATGCCCAACCGGCACCACCCGATGTGTGGATAGATGATCCGACACTGGAACCAGGAAAAGTGGTTAAAGATGAGAGTAAAGTACCGGGGTTGAAAGCTTCATTTGAGTGGAAGGTAACCAAAAACGGTGAGGTCTTACATCAAAAAACTTTCACCAGCTCTTATGTTCCTTGGGCAGCAGTGTACCGACGAGGACCGGGGCAATAAATTATTTATATTGATCATTGTCCCAGTTTTTAGGATTATCTTTTATATATCGTTTGATAGCGAAATATTCTTTTTCGCTTCTGATTATTTTGTCGTAAAATCTAGATTGCCAGCCAAAGAATAAACGGCGTTTTTGGCAACATGATGAAACTGAAGCCTTAAATAATTTGATTACGTTAGGAATTGTTTCGATGGATTTTATCGACATCTTTTGTAGAGACGCACCGCGTGCGTCTCTTTCCTCATTCCCGATTTCGTTGTGGTGAGTATGTAAGTTATCGGGTAAGCCGATGTAGTTGAGACGCGGGTTTGGGGGATTGAGACGCACACAGTGCGTCTCTACGAAATTGTTTATTAAAACCTGGATTAACAAATGAATATGATTGGGCATAATAATATGTTCAGATAACTTAACGTTCTTTCTAATTACGAAAGTTTTTAATAATTCTTGCTTTGCAATAATTCCCCTATCGGACAAATTCATACGGTCATTAATTATTTTTCCAAAAAAATTGTTGTGATTTAGGGTACAAATAGTGATAAAGTAATATCCCGGAGTGCAGTAATCCCAATTCAAAAGACGGGCTGATTTAACCCGGTACTTTTCAGCAAAGAAATTAGGATTATCAATAATTGTTGAACAGCGTAGAGACGCACTGTGTGCGTCTCTTTCTTGATACATTTAGCTTTGAATAGCTAAATTGAAGGTATTTTCCAAAAGAGAAATGATGGTCATGGGACCAACACCACCGAAAGTAGGGGTAATATAAGAGGCTTTGGGGGAGACACCGTTAAAATCGATATCACCGCCGCCGACATCGACAGCGACAATCCCCTCTTTGACCATGGGGCCGGTAATTAAATTTTTTACACCGGTAGCAGAAATCAGAATATCAGATGTCAGAGTGACAGACTCCAGGTTTGGAGTAAATTCATTACAAAGAGTTACTTTGGCATCAAGCTTTTCAAGTTCAATTTTTAATGGTTGACCAATTAATAAACTATCGTTGATAATAATTATATTTTTTCCCGATAAGGGAATATTATATTCCTCTATCAACCGGATAATGCCCTTGTCAACGGCTGGAATAATACCCGATGTCGGATTAAGCCCATCGGCGTCCTTAAAAGGAGAGATTTGGTTTAGTAAGAAAGAAGGATCTTTGGTTTGAGGTAAGGGTAATTGAAGAAAAAAGGCGGTAACTGAGTCGTCGTGATTGAGTTTTTGAATCAAGGTGGCAATGTCGGTTATGGGGGTATCAGCCGGTAGATAGTGGAGTGGGCCGCCGATACCAATACTGCCAGCTTTGGCCTGTTTTAGGGCAACATACTTTAAAGATGAGGGATTATCGCCAACTAAAATAATGTCTAAATTAATTGGTTTATTAATCTTTGAAATTTTGATTCGAAGATCGCTAAGAATTTTTTCGGAGAGGGTTTTGCCGTCAAGAAGAATCATATTTTGGTTAGAACTTCGCAACCGGAATCGGTAACCAGAATAGTATGTTCGAATTGGCAAGAGAGGGAGCCATCAATGGTCCGGACAGTCCAGCCGTCAATGGCATCGATGTTGATTTTCCAATTCGGTGAAGCGTTAATCATTGGTTCGACGGTAAAAATCATGCCGGGTTTTAATAGAAGATGATTTTGAGAAGTATTGAAATGAAAAACAAAGGGATCTTCGTGGAATTTAAGACCGACACCGTGGCCACCGAGCTCCCGAACCGGAGAAAAACCTTGGGAAGTGACAAAATCCTCAATGACTTTTCCAACAACTTCATTAAGATACTTTCCGGGTTTAATAGCGGTAATGGCTAAATTTAATGCCTGTCGAGTTCGGTCGATTAAAAGTTGGGAGGAGGCAGATATTTGGCCGACAGGAAAGGTGGCCGAAACGTCACCATAGAAGCCATCAAGAATAGTGGTGATATCAAGATTAATAATGTCACCTTCTTTTAAAATTGCTTTTTCAGAAGGAATTCCGTGACAGACAACGTTGTTAACCGAAGTGCAGATACTTTTAGGAAAACCGCCGTAATTTAAGGGAGCGGGAATAGCATTATGTTTAACAATGAATTGGTGGGCTAATTGATTCAATTTTTCAGTGCTGATACCGGGTTTGACGAATTGAGAGAGATATTTCAGGGTAGCGGCGGCTAATCTTGACGACCGTCGAATCCCTTGGATTTGTGGGGGAGTTTTGATGATAATCACGCTTGATTATAGCGCAAAATTAGCGTAATTTTTGATTTTGAATCATTAATTCTGCAATGAATATTCCTTCTGCGGGTAGGTGGCGTCGAGATTGACGGTACCACCATTAAGATCAAGGGAGCGGATTTGGAGATTGGGAATAGAGTTTAAACGAGAGTCGGCAAAGCTGACGATATAACCAATATTTTGACTGACAATAGATTGGGGGATTTTAATCCGGCCGACTTCGATGGTTTGAGGGCTAAGGGTGACGTGATTGTTAATTACACTTACTTGCCCCTTGAGATAAAAGGGAGGATTGAGACCTATATGATAATCGGAAATAGCCTTTTTGATTTCGTCGGTAGAATAAGAAAAAGATATTAGCGACAAGAGCTTATTAACATCCAGAGTACCCGAGGCTTCGCCGGTGCCGTCAGAATTAATTTTTAATTGAACATTACTAAATGGTTTGTAAACATATTTATTGGAGTTGTTGATGGCAGTGATTTCACTACTGGTAAAAGAGGTTTTGATTTCTTGTTTACCTTCGTATCGAAGCGGTTCCTGACCCGGGGTGACAACAATTGCCGCTGAAGGGACGCCATTTTTGGTAGTAGCAGTAATAACGTCTTGGTCAGTATATTTGATACCCAGGTCTCGAGGTTTACCAGTGGTCAGATAGACAAATGCCAGAACCGGAATGGCCATAATAATAATTAGAGCGACAACAATTCGGATGATGGTTTTCATGGGATCATTTTATCATTGATATAATTACCCATGAAACGAAACGACAGTAGTTGGCAAAGAGTGGGGGGATGGTATAACAAAATCGTGGGGGAGAAGGGGCACTATTATCATCAAAAGATAATTTTGCCAAATAGTTTGAGACTATTACAATTAAAAAAAGGAGAGAGGTTGGTTGATGTCGGCTGTGGACAGGGGGTATTGGCAAGAAGTATTCCGGCAGATATAGATTATCTGGGGATTGATTTGGCAAAATCTTTAATTGATGTAGCGACTAAGGAGGACAAAAACCCTCACCATCATTATTTGGTGGCTGATGCGTCGAAGGAAATAAAACTAGGAATGGTGGATAAGGTGGCCATAATTTTGTCGCTACAAAATATCAAGAAACCCTTTGGGGTGATAAAAAACTGTCGAAGCTGGTTAAAAAGTAATGGAAAAATATTAATCGTTTTAAATCATCCGGCTTTTAGAATTCCTAAACATGCTGACTGGATGGAAAAAGACGGCAGACAATGGCGGATAATTGACCACTATATGCAACCATTAGAGATTCCAATTGAGAGCAGCCCCTTTGACAAAAAAAATAACCAAATCAGCCTTAGTTTCCATTACCCACTATCATTTTTTGCCGAAATATTAACCGATAATGGAATGGTGATTGAAACAATTGAAGAGTGGGTATCGGATAAAAAGTCAACCGGAACTAAGGCGGCAATGGAAGATGGGGCTAGGGCAGAGATACCTTTATTTATGGCGATAGTGGCTAAATTCAGTTAAAATAGACCATGAATCGAGATTTGTGGTGGTGGTCGATTATCATAGTAGTCTTGGTTAGTTTGGGGGCGGGCATAATAATAGATGTTAATATCCAAAATAAGCAGTTTACTGTCTGTAAACAGGCGCGAATCCGAGCTTTTCCACCGGAATTTTTTGTTTGGGAAGGAATGCTAAAACTTAATAGCGCCGGACTTTACCAACCGAAATGTTTATGAGCGAAGGTGTAAAAAGGTGGGGTGATATTTTAAGTTTGGAGAACTTAGAAGAGGCGATACCACGTCTTGATAGGGCAAGCTTTGTCAAAGGAAACACACCATTGGGATTGGTTCTGGAGGGGGTTGGTAAATTGGAAATAGCAGGTAAATTAACTACAGAAAAAGCATCGGCTGAAAGAAAAAGACTGAGAAAACTGGCAGGGCAGGAATAGAAGATTTATTGGATGAGGCGGGGTTGGGAATTGAAGTTTATTTCAATGGGAAATAGTTTTAGGTCAACGATTTTGCTTTTGGTCAGGGTTAGGGCGGCGATTTGGGAATGGGAGGTGGCGGCAGACCAGGATTGATCGAAAATAAAATTACCAAAGGAATAAAAAATAGGTTTGTCTTTATAAATTTCGTAATTCTGCCAAACGTGAGGGTGGTGACCATGAATAATATCAGCGCCGGCGTCAATAAGTTGCCTAGCTAAGACTTGGCGCCATTTTTCAGGGTTAGGTAGATACTCATTTCCCCAATGCAGGGAAACTATTAACCAATCGACTGTCGGAGAGTATTTTTTTACCAGAGTAATTATGTCTGGGGGATCTAACTTTGGATAAGTGATGAAATCAAAACCTAAGAAACCGATAGTAATGTCGTTTATATTTTGGATTAAAAAATTATCGTAGAAACTGGGGATGTCGGCTAAATATGATTTGGTTTGAGCCAGACCGGAAATACCGTAATTAAGAATGTGGTTATTATTAAGATTGAAAATAAGTTTATTATCGGCCAGATAGGGTAGAAAACGCTTATCGCCACAGAAGGTAAAGGTACCTGTCTTCCCTTCAGGACAGGGGTCAATTATCGGGCTTTCCAGATTAGCCAAGTTGAAATCATGCGAGCGAAGCCAGGGAGAAATCTTTGAAAAACTCCAAGAGAAATCGCTTTTAGTCCTGGCAGTAGCAGTAATGTGTCGACCGAGACCGAGATCGCCAACTAATCCGAGAGTAACTTGAGAAACGGGAGTAGGGGTTGGAGCGGGAGAAATATAAGGAATGAGAATGGGAGAAGTTTTGGGTGGAAAAATAAAATATAATAAAGGAATAAGAATGAATAATAGGATTGAAAATTTTGTCATACCGGTTTTATTTATTATAGCCTCCGGAATACTCTTGGGTGGTTGTGGAAGTAAGGGGGTAGCCGGGGTGGAAATAATAACTCAACCGATAACCAAGATATTTATTGACGGAAAAGAGGCGGGAATGACTCCATACCGAAATAATACACTTCGGGAGGGAATAATAAACATCCGTTTGGGAGAAGAAGGAATAGGATGGTGGCAAAGAAGGTTGGAATTAAAAAAAAATATTAGTACGGTAATAAATTGGACATTTGATAAAACAGAGAAAAGTTCCGGTGGATATATTTTATCAATGGAAAAACAGAGCTCTAAAAGAGCTAGCCTAATATTGGCCAGTTTACCAAGTGGGGCGGCAGTAAGTATTGGCGGAGAAATGAGAGGTGACACGCCAATGGCTATTTCGGATCTAGGCGAAGGTGATAAAGAAGTAAGTATAATGTTACCTGGTTTTAAAACCATTAGTGTGGGAATAAGGCCGATAATCGGATACAGGATGTTAATTGAAGCAACTTTGGCCAGAGAAGAAAAGATGGCGGCGACACCCGAGTCAAATAACACCCAATTAGCATTGATTGGGGGAACTAAGAAAATAAAAATTTTACCGACAGAAACCGGTTGGTTAAGAGTCAGGACGGGAAGCAACCCAACAAGTCCAGAAATTGGGAAGGTAAAGACCGGAGAAGAATATGAATATTATTCTGAAACAAAAGAGTGGATCGAAATAAACTTTGGCGGGAAAAAAGGATGGGTGGCAACTAAATACGTCGCCAAACTTTAAGGATAAAACCAAAAAACAAAAAAGTAATACCAATAAAAAAATAAAACTTTTGTTGACTATTAAGAAAAAGTGAGATAAATCCAAGAAAGAGTGATAATAACCAGTAGGTGAGAGCAATTTTTGAACGACTCCAACCGCTTTTTAAGAGAAAGTGATGAAGGTGGTCGCTTCCCGGAGAGAAAGGAGAACGACCATTTATGAGTCTTTTTATAAGAACAAAAACAGCGTCAAGCATGGGAATACCCAAAAGAAAGATTAGAGTGGCTAATTTGGCTCCGGAAAGAAGGGATAAAAGAGCCAGAAAAAAGCCGGCTAAGCTTTTACCACTATAACCGGGCATTATTTTTTGAGGGAAAAAATTCCACGGTAAAAAACCCAAATAAGCTCCGGCAACGGCTAAGCTTAAAATGATTACCGGCCACTGAGTAGTATCGGTAGAAAAACGTAACCCCAAAAGACCGATAAATACGGCCGAAATCGCCACAAAACCGGGAAGTTGGCCGTCAACACCTGAAGACCAACCAACAATATTCATGCACCAGATAATCCAGACGAGAGCTAAGAGGTCGGAAAGAATCCAGATTGAATGGATTGATCCAAAAAGATTAAAGGTAATGCTTGGATGTGACAAATCAAAAATTCCTCCCAGGGGGTTGGAAATATAGGCAATACCGATACCGGCGGCGACGACAATTAGAGCCGAAAGAAAGTTGGTTG
>Ga0208373_1005215_pt1 | contig 11022 bp, 8 predicted proteins | sample RifOxyC2_FD_184036 | JGI IMG/M metagenome (GOLD analysis project Ga0208373, IMG submission 184036) | Soil microbial communities from Rifle, Colorado - Rifle Oxygen_injection C2 (SPAdes) | ecosystem: Environmental > Terrestrial > Deep subsurface > Rock core/Sediment | place: Rifle, Colorado... | reverse complement strand
TCATTTGGTCTAGTTGAGTAACAGCCGTATTGATTTGACCGATACCTTGCATCTGTTCACGGTTAGCATTACTTACATCTTGAACCATTGAAGCAGTTTGAGCTATCTTGTCTGCTATTACTTCAAACCCACGTGTAAGCTCTGTTGCTATATTCATTCCCTCATTAGACTTATGTGCTGCTTGAGATGCCATAGCTTTTATCTCTTTGGCTGCATCGGCAGATCTGTTTGCAAGGTTTCTTACTTCTTGAGCTACGACTGCAAATCCTTTTCCTGCATCTCCTGCGGTTGCAGCTTCAACTGCTGCGTTAAGACTTAGTATATTTGTTTGGAATGCAATGTTCTCTATGATGGCTACTGCATCATTGATAGAGTTAGTAGCACTTTGGATCTCTGTCATAGCTGAAGCTGTTCTACTTGCAAGAACAGCTCCTTCTCTTGCAGCAGAATCTGTTTGAGTTGCCATAAGAGCCATATCGTTTGACTTTGCTACATTGTTTTGGACATTGGATGTCATCTCTTCCATTGCGGCTGCTGTTTCTTCTAAAGAAGCGGCTTGTTGGTTACTTGCCGTTGATAGGGATTCTACGGCTTGTTTTAGAGTGCTTGCTTCGCCTTGGAGATCAAGACCGTTTTGAAGAGAAGTAGAGAGCATATTAGTAACTGCGCTGCCAAGTGTATTTACACCTGTCGCCAGTTTTAATATATGTTCTTTGAGTCCTTTTTCATCTACCTTATTGAGATAGTTATAATGTGAATACTCTTCTAATACTTTAAGTACATTGTCTATGTTATTTTCAAGATTTGAAGCCATATTGTTAAGTACGGTTTTTAGTTGCATTAAAGCAGGATTTGAAACACTCAATTCAAGCCTTTGACATAAATCACCTTGTTCAAACTCGCCTAAAACAGTGATAGTCTCGTCTATAAGTCTTCTGTCTTCATCAATACCTTTTTTAACTCTTTCGATATTATCGTTTATAACAACCGCCATCTGTCCGAATTCGTCTTTTGAGTCTAGGTTTATTGACTCTGCTCTATCTGTTTCTCGGTTTAGGAAGGAGAAGAAGGATTGTAAGCCGGATTGGATACTATTTAGTGAGCTAGTAATAGACTTTGTAATAAGTGTTGAAAATAAAATACTTATAATAATTGCGATAAGCGCACTTATAATCATTGTATTTTTAGAAAAAGAGATAGTTACTTTTCCCTCTTTTTGTGCAACTTCGGCGATATCGATATTTAAATCAATAATTTTACCGAGTGTAGTCTCAGCTGGAGTGAAGCTTTTTCTCTGTGTTTCATATTGAGTATAAAACTCTTTAAATAATGCTTTTTGCTCTTCTGTAGAACGATTATTAGCAAGTTTTTGAGAAGTTTCTATTATTTTAGTAGTATCATTTTTCCATGCTGCCCACTCTTTTTCAAACTGTTTCCACAGAACTGCTTCTTCTGGAGTTTGAGGAAGCGGCTCATATAGTTTCCATCCTTTTTCTATTCTTGTCCAGATCTCTTTATCATTTTTAACTATGTCTGCAAATTTATCTCTAGCAGTATAGTCTAGCTCATAAATAGGTGTTTCTAGTATATTGGCTTTTATAGCCGTTTGACCTTCATTGATTATTTCTAAACCAAGAACTGATGGAAGTCTTACTTCACTAACTTCTATCAAAGCACTACCGCATGAATTAATCCCATGATTTCCGCTAAGGGCAACAGCAAGTAAGCTCACTAGTGTAATAATCGTTAAAAGCATAAGCTTGGCTTTTACGGTCATGTTGTCTAAAAAATTCATTTTTCATTTCTCCATTTTTATTTTTTGTGTTATAATTTTTTCGTTAGTAACAAATCTGTTCTATGAAATCGATGGAGCGACAAATTAAGGTTAGAGGAAGTCATGAGCCTCTAACCTTTTTTTTTGTCCTCCAAAGATTTCATAAACAGGGGGACTTTATGGAAAAGATGTTACTAACATTCATTCTTTTGTGTATTTTTACACCGTTACTGCGTTAAATGCTTTAACGCCAAGGGGATTTTTCCCCTTGCCCCCTCTAATTGTGCAGGTTTTAAAAACTAGCACTTACCATAGCTACTACATTTTCTTCATTGATACCGTCTGCATCTTTATTTATTCCCGTGTAAGAGACGGCTACTTTAAATTTATCATTTATAGGTTTTGCAAATCCCACAGAGTAGTAGTTTCCAACATCAGCATAGTCTCCATAAAGAGCATCAAAAGAGATACTCATAGGTAATGGGATTGATAAACTCGCTTCCCATGCATTGGAAACTTCCAAATCATTAGTTTTAACGCCTCTGTAAAACTTTGCACCGATTTTTATAACTTCAAAATCTTTGTTTAAGCCGAGATAAACATCCGCAAAATTAGCCTCTTTGGATGATTTTGGATATGCATAGTAGATTGCACCTATATCGTAGCTTATCCCGTAAACTTCACTTGTATAGCCACCTAATACATCAAGCTCTATTGAGGCGTCAACACCTTCAAACTTCACATTTGAAGCGGCAGCACCTAAGTAAAAACCTTTGTAGCCAAAGTTTAGAGAACTTTGAACTGCAGGAGCATTGTCAGTTTGAGTCATACCTCTCCAGATGTAGTTGTTTGTAAGTGCAACACTACTGCTAACACTTAACTCCGATATGTCTTCAGCACCAAGTGCTAAAGTTGATACTAATGCTGCTGCTAAACTTAATTTTATTAATTTCATTTATTTCCTTTGATTTTTATTATTTAAAGATTAGTTAGGAAATATTGTGATGAATAAACATAGAGTTAGAGAAGATTTTATAACATAAAAAGAGTCTAAGCATTTTTTGAGAGTGGTTGTTTTTAGTATTTTTAGTTAAAGAAAAAATAAGAGATTTAAAAATAGAGATAAATTTTTTAGTAAAAAGAAGCAGACAAATAGAGTATTTAGAGTAAACTAGAGTGTGATAACCGTTATCATTATTTTGTCGTCTCTCTCTCTATCATACATACCATTAAACCAAGCTTAATCGTAATAAAAAATTTCTTTTTTTAGCAAAGAAATCAGTAGATTCAAAAGAAGAATTTGTTTGCGGCTGTGACATAAAATTATCCTTTGATTTTAATTTTGGCTTTTAGAGTGAAAGTTTAAACTAGAAGTGTTGCAAGTATGTTGCAAAAAAATATCTTCAACTTGATTGAAATTAAAGTTTTATATAAAAGAAAAAATATGCTATAATCTTCTTTATGAAAAAGAAAGAACAATTAAAACAGATTATAAGGGACTTTCATCTGCAAGAAAGTTTTGATGTAATCCCAAGAGAATTAAAACCGCCGTTTGATACCAAAAAAATTATTACGCTTATCGGTGTTAGACGATGCGGTAAAACGTCGATTTTGTATGAGATGATAAACTCTCTTACTCAAACTATCGAAAAAACAAAAATATTTTTTATCAATTTTGAGGACGAGAGGTTAAATCTCTCAACCGATGAACTGGATTTGTTGTTGCAGGCGTTTATGGAACTGTATCCTGAACAAAGTTTGAGTGAATGCTATTTTTTCTTTGATGAGATTCAAAATATCTCAGGCTGGGAAAAATTCATAAGAAGAGTATATGACACTATCTCTAAAAACATCTATATTACAGGTTCAAATTCTAAACTTTTAAGTAGTGAGATTGCTACAAGCTTAAGGGGGAGAACACTATCGTTTGAAGTATTTCCGCTTTCATTTAAAGAGTATTTGACTTTTAAAAATATTGATATAGATTTGTACTCTACAAAGAGTTTGGCACATATAAAGAATGCGTTTGCTCTGTTTTTAAAAAATGGAGGTTTCCCCGAGACTTTGTTTTTAGATGAGATGTATGCAACTAAAATACTGCAAGAGTATTTTAATGTTTTGCTCTATAAAGACTTAAGCGAGAGATATAATATTACAAATACTATAGCTTTGAAATTTTTTCTCAAACGAATTTTATCATCGACCACAAAGCAAATTTCAATAAATAAAATCTATAATGATTTGAAGTCGGGCAATATAAAAATAGGTAAAAACAGTCTTTATGAATTTTTAGATTATGTTCAAAGTGTTTATTTGGCTCTTACGCTTCACAGGTATGATACTTCTCTTATAAATCAAGAATTAGGTGAGAAAAAGATTTACACTATTGATATAGGTCTTAATAATGCGATTGAATTCAAATTTTCGGATAATATCGGAAAATCACTAGAAAATGCTATGTTTTTAGAACTTAAGCGAGCAGGTAAAGAGATATACTATTTTAGAGAAAATCAGAGTGAATGTGATTTTTTAATAGCACAAAACGGTACTGTTAAGGAGGCTATTCAAGTAACTTATGATATCAGCGAAGATGAGACCAGACAAAGAGAGATAAAAGGGTTGATAGTCGCTTGTAAAAAATTCAACCTATCGTTAGGCACTATTGTTTCATACGATACAAAAGAGTCGATTACTCAAGACGGCATTGTTATAGAAATAGTGCCATTTTATGAAATTTTTCTACAAAAAGATTTATAAAAAAGTTACCACCAAGTATAACTTGACACCTTCGATAAGCAAATAGAATGCCTACTTAGTCAGTGCCTAAAATCATTTTATTGTACAACAAATTCCGTAAAGTATATACTATTAATTGATTTTATATCGAGTATTGAGTTCAAAGCCCCTGTAATTTGATCTACCACTGTTTGTTTACCTTTGGTAGAAGCAATTTCTTCTACTGATTTTGATGATAGAATTCTGATAATTTTATCTCTAATCACTGCGTTTTTTAATGTTAATTCTACACTTAGTTTAGGATCTGTTATTTCTAACGACATTAATGTTTTTAAGTATCTGCGTCCGTTATCACTTTTTAAATTCACAACGAACACTTCAAGAGGATGCATTGTTCCTATTTCACTTAATTTCCTTGTTGCCTCGGATGGACTTTTAGGTTTTTGTTCCTGATGTGCATCATGTTGATCGACATTAGCAGGACTGCCATGTATTGTCGGTGCAGGACTTTCATGTGTATTATGGTCATCTTTACCAATTAATACGGCTACAAGTATACCAATCAGTATAACAATAAATACCAATGCGCCAATAGCAACAATCATCAATGTATTTGATTTTGGCTGTACCTTAAGAGCTTCTTTATCTTCTGTTTTTTTGTTTTCTGGTTTTTTATCTTCTGTTTCTTCAGCCATAATTAATCCTTTTTTGTTTTTATAAATTTTTATTTAGCATCGCTTGAGCGACTTGCGAATTCCCACAAATAACCCATAACTTAGCGTTTAAGCATTATCGATTGCGGCATATAGTTTCTTACTGAGAGATTCAATTTTTTCAAATAATGAGAGAATATTATCTTGTTTGGTTCCGTAAGTCCCTCCCTCAAGCAGATGAATGATTTCATAAACATATGAGACGGCTTCTTTTTGTAAAGATTCAACGGTAGTAAAATTATATTTTTTATCTAAAGAGGCTTTTGCAATACTTTCATACCATAGTTTAAAGTCATTTGCTTTTGGTAAATACGCATCAAGTGTAGGAGAAGCGCTAAAAACAGACTCATAAACATTTGCTTTATAAGTTAAGTGATCTATCTTTATAAAGCTTGCAAATGTATAACCTAGCAGGTCTTGGCTTGAGAGGGAAATGTCACCGGAAGTATTGGCAAATTTATCCAGTGTCTGTTTGAATTTATTAACGGCATCTTTGGTTTGGGCGGCGATATCGACCATGTTGTCGCTTAGGGACTCTATTTCATCCGATTCTTGTCTAACAATTTGTATATTTACGTCCACTTGCTTAGTAGCCGTTTGCGTACGCTCAGCTAGTTTGCGGACTTCATCGGCTACGACTGCAAAGCCTCGTCCGTGTTCTCCTGCACGTGCCGCTTCGATAGCGGCATTAAGAGCAAGCAGATTAGTCTGATCTGCGATATCGTTAATAAGGGTAACTATCTGTCTAACTCCGTTTACTCCGCTGATGAGCGCATCCATTTTTGTATTGGAATTATTTAGTATAGATATAAGCATCTCTAATGAATTTGCGACATCTATAATATCGGTTTTAGAATTGGCGAGTTCGTCCGATTCTATCAATATTAGTTCCCTTATATCTCCAATACCCTGTAGTATCGCCTCAAAAGTTTTATAAACTATCGATAAACCCTCGATAGTCGATGACGTGAATTTAGAAGCGACCGAGTGTTCTAAACGATATTTTTGGCTCTCATCGGACATAGATAGTGATTCATATAGTTGCTCATCTTCTTTATATTTAAAAAGAGTGATCTGCTTCTTAAGCATTTCGTTCTCTTTAGATATGTCTTCATATTGTCTCTCGAGCTTTTTAAATCGTTTTTTGGACACGAACATCTGAATCCTAGCCTTTTTAATAAAATTAAACTTTAATTTATATCATTTTAAAGTTGCATATTTGTTGCAAATATAAATACAAAAAAGCAATTTTCTAAGCGACCATCTCCACCGAATGACGAGAAAGACGTTGCATTTCTTCCTTGTCTAAGATTTTGTCAATATCAAGAATAACAATCATCTTATCCTCTTTTTTAAATAGACCTCTTAGATACTTAGGGGCTATAGAAGTTCCCATATCAGGGGCAGGGTAGAGTTTGTCAAGCTCAACGTTTTCCATATCAGAGACTTCATCCACGACTAAGCCTATCATTCTGGAATCTTCTGTTTTAACCGCAATGACAATAGTTCTTTCATTATAAACAGGCTCAGAGTTTATATTGAATCTTACTCTTAAGTCAATAATAGGAGCGACTTCTCCTCTTAGGTTGATAACCCCTTTAACCCAACGACTTGCATCGGGTATGGGTGTTACGATGGGATAAGTAAGAATCTCTCTTACTTTACTTATCTGAATGCCGTATGTTTCACTTCCAAGTTTGAAAGTGAGTAATTGATTACTTTCTATAATAGCCATGTTGTTCTCCTAATTCTTATCCATAATATTCATAGTATCGATAATAAGACCTATCGTTCCATCACCTCGAACAGTTGCCCCACCGATACCCTGTGCATTTCTAAAGTTTCTATCAAGCGGTTTGATGACAAACTGCTGCTGATTCATAAACTCATCCACAAACAAAGCTATTTTTTTAGTACCCGATCTGACGACTATTAAAATCCCATCAGTGAGTTTATGATTTTGAGGGGCGATGTTAAATATCGCATGAAGCCTCACAACAGGAATAAACTCTTCCCTTAGCATAAGCACTTCAGACTCTTCGTCCCCTATCTGTTTAATCATCCCCTCTTCGGGTTTGAGTGATTCTATAATTGCCGATAGCGGTAAAATATAGTGTTCTTTACCCACACGAATATTAAGCCCGTCTAAAATAGCCAAAGTAAGCGGAAGCACTATAGTAAACGTTGAACCGAATCCTTCTTCAGTCTCTACCTTAACCGCACCCCCGAGCTTTTTAATATTAGACATAACTACATCCATACCTACACCTCTGCCAGAGATATCCGTAACAGCTTCAGCTGTACTAAGCCCCGGTGCAAATATAAGCATTGCTTTGTCTTCATTACTCATCCCGACGGCAACAGACTCTTCTAAGATACCGTTTTGGATAGCTTTAGCGGTTACTTTTGCAAGATTGATACCGCCTCCGTCATCTTGAATCTTGATTATCATCTGTCCGTTAGCCTGCTCCGCACTCATGAGAAGAGTTCCTGTCTCATTTTTGCCTGCGGCTCTTCTTCTGTCGGTTGATTCTATACCGTGATCCATAGCATTTCTTACGATATGCGTAAGCGGATCCGTAAGACCTTCAATCATAGCTTTGTCTATCTCTACACTGTCTCCGTAATGACGGAAATCTATCTTCTTGTTTAACTTCTTGGCAGTGTCTCTTATAACTTTAGGAAACTTTGAAAATACAGTCTCCATAGGAATCATACGAACACTCATAACAGACTCTTGAAGCTCTCTTATGTAACGGTCAAGCAGATCTAGTCTTTCACTCAAATCAGACTTTATCTTCTGGTCTTGCATCATATAAGTATATTGCATAAGCATAGAGTGGGCAATAACAAGTTCCCCGATATTATTCATAAGAGCGTCTATTTTAGATAAATCCACCCTGATAGAACTAGAAGCACTCTCAGGTTTAAACTTTGAGCTCTCTTTAACTTCAAGCTCTTTATTTGGAACTTCTTTTTCCTCTTTAGCCGTTTGAGCCGCTTGAACTTTTTTCTCAGGCAGAGTCTCTATCGTATCGAAAAAACCGAATCCATCGTCACTCTCTAAGACATCATCTGAAGTTTCTATATCATCGAAAAAACCAAATCCTTTATCCTCCTTGGTTGAGGGTTTATCGTCTTCAATAAGCTCTAATTCGTCAAAGAATCCAAACCATTCGCCGTCGTCTTCAATAAGTTCAAGTTCATCGAAAAATCCAAATCCTTCGTCTTCATCCTCCTTGGTTGAGGGCTTGTCCTCCTTGGTTGAGGGTTCATCATTTTTTATTGCATTAGAGTTTATAGATCCATAAGCTCCCTCATCATCTTTAGGCATCAATAGTCCAAATGCAGGCTCTTCTTCTACCTCTACGTCTTGGAGATTTAGCGCTTTTTCGTTTTTGCAATGTTCTTCTTCATCCAAAAGCAGAGATTCTTTGATATCTTGTGAAAAGTTATCCAGTTTATAAAGAAGATCTTCTTTAGTGGAAGTGAAATAATCATGTTCTAACTCATCATTCAACTCTAACTCTAAAATGTGCTTTAGAGTATCTACCCCGTCAATGAGCAAACTTGCCATGCTATCTTGAAATGAAAGTTCTCCGTTGCGGAGTCTGTCCATGAAAAACTCCAGTTCATGGGCTAAGGCTGCAAACATTGACAACTCAACCGATGCCGAATTGCCCTTTAGCGTATGAACAGAGCGAAACAGAGAGTTAATAGTCTCATTGTCCATATCACCCGCATCTTCGGCTTCAAGCAAAATGTTATCTATAGTTTCAAATAGATCTTCGGCTTCTTCCAAAAACATCTGACGATATTTATTGATATCAAATACTGCCATAACCTATCCCTATCTACTCAGGACGATTCCAACCGCCTTGAGAAGCTGCTCGGGAACAAACGGTTTTACTATCCAGCCTGTTGCTCCGACCTCTTTTCCCTTTGCTTTCATATCATCGGTCTTTTCCGTTGTAAGTGTTAAAATAGGCGTCTTTGCATACACAGGCAGTTTTCTAAGCTCCGTAATCAACTCAAACCCGTTCATATTTGGCATATTGATATCTGAAACTATCAAGTCAAACTGAGTGGCTTTTGCACAAGAAAGACCGTCCACTCCGTCAACTGCTTCTACGACATCAGGATATCCACCCTCGTTTAGCGCATACTTAACCATATCACGCAACATATTTGAATCATCTACTATTAGTATTTTTGGCATTATCTTTTATCTCCTTGATTTTATTTCATAAAATAAAGGAGAACCTTTACTTTATTTATAACGAAAAAGGAACACGTCCCTTTTTCTACGCTAACCGCTAAGGCACTGAAGCTTGCCTCTTTCGAGGCAGATAGATTTTATTTCATAAAATAAAGGAGAACCTTTACTTTATTTATAACGAAAAAGGAACACGTCCCTTTTTCTACGCTAACCGCTAAGGCACTGAAGCTTGCCTCTTTCGAGGCAGATAGATTTTACTTCATAAAATAAAGGAGAACCTTTACTTTATTTATAACGATATCCCATCGTCTGGATATCTACATGTCTAAAACAGTAAAAGCTCTTCAATATTAGGCTGTTCTATGTTACAACCCTGCATAGCGTCTTCTATCCCTGAAGCATAATCTCTTTGGTCTTGAATTGTGTAAAAAGCAATCAATCTTTTTTTAAGCTCTGTTTTTAGCTCATCTTTCACACTAAACCCATTAAGCTCTGCAAACGCTACGTCGTCTTGCATAATCTTCTCTATGCCCTCAATCATCTGAGAGATGCGGTCTTCACACTGAAGCACCATGATAAACCCAAACATGGCTTTTATGACTTCGTCGGTGCGAGAGAGAATAGACTCCGTCATGCTCCAAGAGTCTTCAAGTTCCGCAAATGCCGCAGGAGCAGTCTGCTCCTTTAGAACAGTCAGCTTCTCATGTGCGCCTTTGGCATCACGATGAATCTTTCTCATCTCTTCCACACGCTCTTCAAAGATATTTTCTATCTCTTTAGTGCTCTCTTGCATATTTAGTTTGATTCCGTCTAAGTTTGCATTATGAACAGAAGTGTCTACGCTAAAGCGTTCTATGATTTCTCTTTGAACTCTTAATTTTATCTTCTGCTCTATATATGAATCATATGCTTCAAGCATAGAAGGGAGTTTAAGAAGTGAAGAACGAAGTATCCATGCGTCAAATATATCAGGAACTAAGCTTTGCTCATCTTTGTCATTTAATGCCGCTATCAAGAAGCACTCTTTAGGATTTACCAAAAGAGAAGCTGTTTCTAAATGCTCGGTAGGGCAAATCATTATGTCACAAGGTATCTCTTTATTGCTCTCAAACGTATAAAGAGCCTCATCAAGATACAGAGCAGTATCGTCTTGGAGTAAATTTAAAATTGTTTTCATAAAAATTCCTAAATTGTTATACTATTTTCACTCTTTGTCAAACGAGGATTCATCCTCGTTTTTATTGATGTTATGCACTGAAACGAACTCGTCCGTTTCAGTGGCAGGGACATAAATGTCCCTACAACCCCCTGAAGCTACGAAAAACTCTGTTTTTCGAGATTTCTGATGGTATTTTACGAACTATTGGGGGCAAGGTTAAAACCTTGCTTCCGTGTCCCTCTTTCTTTTCGGAAACGAGGATTTATCCTCGTCTGTTTTAACCTTGCTTCCGTATTTATTAAAAACTCTCCCAAACATCGCTTTCATGTTTAGAGCTGTTTTTAGCAATAGCGTTTGAGGCATATTTTTGTTTAACTACAACGGGTTTAGCAGCTTGAACAGGTTTAGCGTTTGTTCTAGT
>Ga0208373_1005212_pt1 | contig 11026 bp, 5 predicted proteins | sample RifOxyC2_FD_184036 | JGI IMG/M metagenome (GOLD analysis project Ga0208373, IMG submission 184036) | Soil microbial communities from Rifle, Colorado - Rifle Oxygen_injection C2 (SPAdes) | ecosystem: Environmental > Terrestrial > Deep subsurface > Rock core/Sediment | place: Rifle, Colorado... | reverse complement strand
GAAGTGGGGCACACATTCAAACTGGGCCTTAAATATTCAAAAGCGATGAAAGCGGCATATCTTGACGAGTCTGGCAAAGAAAACCTGATGGTTATGGGCTGCTACGGTATCGGCGTTTCAAGGATCGTGGCTGCGTGCATAGAACAAATGAACGACGAAAACGGGATTATCTGGCCTTCAAACATAGCGCCATTCCAGGTAATAATGATACCGATAGATTACAAAGACCCTGATATTAAGGAAGCGGCTGACAGGCTCTACACCCAAATGCAGGAAAACGGGATTGAGGTGCTCCTGGATGACAGGGACGAGCGCCCTGGGGTAAAGTTCAAGGATGCCGACCTAATAGGCATCCCGGTGAGAATAACCATCGGTTCACGCACGCTTCCTGATAAAGTAGAATTGAAACTCCGTACGGCCAAGCAGCCGGAGTTAATTGATATCAATGACGTGGTTGAAACGGTCAAAAAAGCGTTAAAAAGCGGTTTGTAAAATATATTTTGGCTACTTGACATCATTCAGGTATAAATGTATAATTTAATTGTTAATACAGCAAATCTATTTAACCTATCACTAGATGATCAATTCATTGAAAAACATTTCCGGGAGGGAAAAACAAATGTTTAAAAGAACAAAGCTTTTTGTCTGCATTACCGCGTTGAGCGTTTTTATCTCAGGTATGGTCTACGGCCATAATATAACCGTAACCAATATGGTCGGCCTTTCAAGCGGGACATATAACATAGTGCCGCTGCCCACAAAAATAAAAGCATCCAGCGATTATGTCCCTCTTTTCAGGATAAATGTTACCTCAAACTCTGTCGCAAGCCCGTACCAGATGCAGGCCGTTTCCTTCACTATAACCAATGTCTCCGGTTTTCAGTTTGACAGGGATATATCGGCCGTAGCGCTTTTCAAAGATAGCGTCTATCCGGCTTCTGCAGGTTCAACCAATACCTGGTCTACCTCAGAAACTCTCATGGCAACCTCGCAGCTCGTCATGCCGGCCTCTGGAGCTTCCGCCTCATACAGGGTCGTACTGACACTGACCACGCCAACAGACGGGAACATCAATAATGCCTTTGACGAATACACTTACTACATTGCCGTGAAGACAACCGCCGGCATTCCGAATGGGACTCAGTTTTCGGCCAAGATTAATGCTTTGGACGATGTCATAACAACCATTTCCGCCAGCACCTTTACGGTAACCTCGGGTGCGGGTTCAACGCTTACAGCAGACATCACACCTCCGTCTCTGACGATAGCATATAATCCTAACGCTGCCACGGGCACAAGCCTTACGGTTGAGAATCAGGATTCATACAATGTTTTTTCCACAACGGATATTTATATCAGCGCGAATAACACAATAGCTTTGAGAGTTACCCTTGGAGAAGGGACAAACAGCCTTTCTGATACCGGTATTTTCAATCTCAATGACCTGTTCACGCTTGATACGTCAGCCCTAGATGGCAATCTCTCAAGGACTAAATCGATAACTTCTGCGGGCGGAAACGTATACAATGTCCTTTATTCTCTCCTTAATACCACCTCGACCATCAATTCGCCTTCATCCCCGGTAGCATTCAAGGTCAAGGTACGCGACGCTGCAGGCAATGAGACCGCGTGGGATTCAAGTTTCAACTGTTTCATTGACAGGACCCAGCCTGCAACGGTGACCCTTAATTCACCCGCCGCAAACGCCTATATCGGCAATAGCGCCCCCATATTATCATGGCAGCCAAGCACGGACCCGAACCACCTGAACTATTTTCTTGTATTTTCTTCCGATTCAGAACTGTCTGATTTTCCGGTCAACAATACCGGCAACGGGTTTGATACCCTCACGTCAATCTATACATCGTTCAACGGTTTGACAGGTTATTCGGGTTTTTCTCTGGCAAGCTCCACTTCTACCGTTTACTATTGGGGAATTGTGGCCAATGACAAAGCAGGGAATATCGGTTTGTTCTCGTCAGGCAGGGCATTCAAGTATGATAACATTGCACCGAACATCTACAGCAATTCGCCTACGGCAATACAGGTCATCAGCCAGCCTTCAATCAGCGTACTGATGGACGATGCATCAGTCAATACAATGGCTGGGATCGATTTCTCATCCATCACTTTCAAGATCAATAACCAGGCGGTTTCTTACAGCACGGCTGCGGATGTCAGCGGGACTACAACGACTATCAGCCATACGCCTTCATCGCCTCTCACGGAAGGGACATACCAGGTTTCCGCATGGGTGAAAGACAATGGAGGAAAGGCGGCAAGCCTTGCCTGGGGTTTTGCGGTCGACCTGAACGCGCCGGAATCAAAAGATACCGACAATGACGGGTACTCTGACAAAGACGAACTTTTCAAGGGTTCAAACCTCAATGATGCTGCATCAACCCCGGCAAATACAGCCCAGTTCTACCCACTGGTGAACAGCTATGAAAGTGCATCATCCTTTGTCACCACGGCAAAACAGAAGATCAAAATCAGGATAAATGATACATCCCTTAATCCTTCCGGCGGGCTGGACATAGCTTATACAACTGCCACTGCGGGAAACCTTGTCATCAACCACCTCACAAGGGGTACTACCGAGGGTTGGGTTTACCTTCCCGGTGAATCCTACGTAGGTGCAAGTTCGGCCACGCTTGTCATACAGATGACCAGGGCCCTTTCGAATGTTGGGTCGGATGACGGCCTCATCAGAGTAAGTTACCGTGTAAGGGATAATGCGCCGAATACAAGCAGCGTGATCACAAGGGATTTCTATTACGACACCACTTCTCCGGTTGTGTCAACTGTCACGATACCGTCCGGCATGGATTCCCAGACTTTGGCTACCTTTATTATAAGCGCGGTTGACAATTCCCAGATGTCCGACACCCAGAGTGACAACCAGATGTGGATTTATGCGCCTGCTGCTTTTGCAATGAACATGACCAAGGGTGCGGGTTCGCAATACTCTTACACGGTTGACCCGGCCGGGCTTTCCGGATCATACAAATACTTCTTCACCGTAAAAGATAAGGCCGGCAACCAAACGGTCTATCCGCCGAATGCGAACAGTGACCAGAGTTATGCCTTGACCATGACGATATCGGATAGAACCGCTCCCAGGGCCTCAATGTACCAGGTATTCACCCTTCTAAACTATCCGTCACTCCAGGGTCTGACCACAACATTCACGGGCACATCAAGCATGAAAAATATCCCGAATCTATATGCTGATCCTGCCGGTGACAGCAATGATTACAACCTGATCAAGGCTACCGTGCCTCAGGAAGCGGTCTCGGTTAGCTTCCAGTATAAACTCTCCACGGGCGCTTCATGGTCTTCCCTGACGGCAAACAAGACGGGAGATACAGTGGGAGGGAATTCCGTCTGGCAGGCATTATGGAATACTTCATCGTTCGCGACGAATACATATTATGATATCAGGGTGACTGCCACAGATGCGTATGACAATACTTCAACACCTGCAAACAATGACAGCGCTGGCTGGGCCCAGGTATACCTTATGCCGGCCCTTGCCCCTATAGCCAAGATTGATTCAACAATGATTTTCCCGAGGAACGGAGGTATTTTAAGCGGCCCGAAAGTCATTTTGAATGCCGACACCAGTACAACCAAGAATAGGGATATCTCTTCAGTAAAATTCCAGTACAAAAAACTGAATGACCCTGAAACTGCCTGGACTGATATTGCTACTGACAGCGACACCACTTCGGCCACGAAGAACCCGACAACTCTATACCTGTATGAAAGCGAGTTTCCTTATACCAGCGCCCTTACCGGCGTGGAGATATCTTCAATAACTTCCGCTAAGTTCAATGAGCAGACCAATGGGACGCTTTATGATAAGGAAATGTCACGGTCAAGCGGTATCTGGCAGACGATTGTAAATTTGCCTCCCGGCACTTACACTTACAGCTACGATATTACCAATCATCTTGGCCAGTATAAGAGCTTCAACCAGGAACCAAGACAGTACGGTATGTCCGGCGGTTACGCCAGGCTCATGATCAATAGTTTCTCGTATGAGTGGGATGTGACAGGGCTTACCAGCGGGGAGTCTTACCAGGTCCGTGCTGTCGCCAAGGATTCAAAGAATGTTTCGGATTACACTCCGGAGTATATCACGGTTACATATTATTCCGCGAACCCGAATGCCCCGGTCATCACCCAGCCGCTTGCCAACCAGAGGCTTAAACCGTCTGTTGCGATAACTATAAAAGCCGGGGTTGCGGCAACTGATGTATACATCAGTACAATGGTATTCCAGTATTCCCTTAACAATATCGACTGGTATCTGATAGGCAAAGACAACACCTCAGTGGATGGCTGGTCAATCAGCTGGACACCCCCCGCGGTCATAACTGACACGGTGTATTACCTCAGGGCATTTGCCTGGAACCACCCGCCTGCAATATCCACCGCGGCAGTATCCGTACAGGTTACAATCGACAATACTGCTCCGGTCATCAAGGCTTTTGCTGTTGAAGGTTCCACGGGAACGGTCATAATGAATTCCGGTTCGGAATACCAGATGACCGCTACGACCCTGGATACTGATATTTCAACTGCTGTGTTTACTTGTGCCACCATTACGGGAACGCTCACGCCCAACAGCGGATCTGTGTCATATAAGATTAGAGGAACGGGCACGGAAGCCGATCCGTATGTCTACGAATGTTCGATAGTGCCTACAAACAAGAATTTCACGTACGGCACGATAACAGTCACCATGCATGATGCGGCCGGCAACAGCACCGCAAAGACAATCAACGTGCAGGTCCGCGACCAGATACCTACCACGGCATATTTAAGCAGGTACAACAACGGCCTTGGATTAACTGGTATTAGCGGCTCCCTGAATTATGTGGGAAGGGCCGGAGTAACTCTTGAAGAAACTCACAACGAGAACGACGGGGGAACTGTCAAGTTCCAGTATTCTTCAAGCCAGACTGGGCCATGGACAACGATTTCTGAAGTTAATATAGCGGGAACGGCAGCGCTGACAGCATTCTGGAATCCGCTGGCCAACGGAATCGCCGAGGGGAATTATTACCTGAGGGTTCTTGCCACAGACAACGATAATAACATTGATCCGGCGCCGACAGTCGTCCAGTTCAGGCTAGATTATACCGAACCAACGGTCACAAACCTTTCAATCAGCCCGACAGGGACGATCAATTGCGCTAACACGTTTACGCTTAACGCAAAGACAGTTGATACTGATATACGCAGGATCATGTTCCAGTATTACGATCCTGCCAATGGATGGGTCAATATCGATGCTGCCACGGCGGCAAGGCTGATAAAACAGGTCAATCAGGATGCTTCGGAAGTCAATGCTGTTGGCTTGAATAACATAAGCTACGTGTGTTCCGCTCCAATGATCACGGAACCCAGGTCACTCCAGTTGAGGGCTGTCGCGCAGGACCTTTCAAACAATTCCAATACGGATGAAGCGCATGCGCCGGTGCTTACAGTTAGTTTCAACGATACGCAAGCGCCTATGGTTACACCGTATCTCACGGGCCTTCAGGTGGCAGCTGAAACGAACGACGCAAACATCAAGAGCGTGTTGTTCCAGTATAAGGTTTCAGGTTCAACTGAGCCGTGGATAACCCTTGGGGTATCCAATGCCGCAAATGCCACGTTCGGCAATGCAGGCAGTGGGTTTGCGGGACCAACCTTACAGCTCTTCCAGCCGGGTCCTATGACTTCAAGGCGATTGCTACTGATAAATTTGACAACGTGGATGTCGCCAGGGCCCCGGTTATTACAGTGCTGGTACAGGCTGACTTAACAGGTTCGAAAATATACACAATGAAGAAGTCGCAGCAGATTTCGATCGGCATATCTGATGTGCAGTTCGACAATGTCGGCGGTGTTACAATAACAATGCAGGTTAAATCAGCGTCCGCCCTGGCTTCAGCGCCGGTTGCCTCGATTCTTGTAACCGGTATCAACACGATCACAAAGCCGATCACTTTCACCGGTTCGGGTACAACCTATACCGGAAGCGTCACGCTTGAGAATTTTATCCAGAATGGCGGCGCCAATGCGAGCATAACTGTCTTTGGTGAAACTGCATCAGGAACTGTATATGGTGAATACACAAGCCTTGTTATGTCAGGCCCTGCCCAGAACCCGACATGCGCATCAAACGACGGAATGGCTGTATTGAACAGTTGGAACAGTGCAACAGCCCTCGCCTCGCAGGCATCGCTATTGCTTTCACCTAAGATTAACCCGGATGTTCCGTCAACACAGGCAGGCATACTGACTACGATAGGCAGGTGCTATGATTTCAGGCTCAACGACGGCACAAAACAGTTCCAGCCTGGAATTACTGCGAATCTAACCCTCAGTTACTCGGACGCGGATATCCCGACAGGTATTGACGAATCAACCCTCGGACTTGCCTACTGGGATGAAACCAACAGCAAATGGTCGGCGGAAGGCATAGTAGGCATTGTTTTCGACAGGACAGCCAACACGGTGACCGGCAATGTTACTCACTTCTCAGCCTATGCCATACTTGCGATCAACGCAGTGCCTGTAATCACGGTAGAGTCACCCAAGGCAAGCGGCTATGCGGACGAAGACCCGCTTATCTCGGTGAAAATGGAAGATGCTTTCAGCGGTATCGCGGTGCCCAAAGTTGAGATAGACGGCCAGGATATAACCGCTACTATAATCGCGGTTGCGGCATCCGACGGCATAGACAACAACGGCAACGGGCTGACAGATGAACAGGGCGGGAACGTTGTCAATACCGCTGATGATGAATCGGCTTTTAATCTGCTCACAGCGGTATCCGCAAGGCTGGTTTCAAGGCCTCCGATAAAGCTTGCCAAAGGCGAACATACGATTAGGATAACGGCACTGAACGCACAGGCCAAGAGTTCGGTGGCTGTAGTGAAGTTCAACGTAGGAAACAGGCTGGATTTTGCAGAGGACCCATTGAACTATCCGAACCCGTTCAACCCGAGGAGATCAACTACAAGGATTGTCAGCAATATTACGACTGAAGCTGACGTCACAGTAAAGATATTCGACTTCGCCGGGAACAAGGTTGCAACACTCAATAAGCACATTTATGGTCAGACAGGGCCGATAAATGAAATTGAATGGAACGGATACGAGGAAACCACGAACAAGTATCTTGCTGACGGAGTGTATTTTGCTTCGATAGAAGCGAAAAACGGCACAGAATCCGTCAAAAAATTCTTAAAAATAGCTGTAACATCCAAATAGAATAATTCCGGAAGCAGGCGCTTCCGGATGCAATCATAAAAAAATGAAAAATAAATCAGGAGGAAAAAACAAAATGAAGACAAAACAAACCAGAAACTACTTTTTAACTTTCTTGACTTTCAGTTTCATCGTTTCAGCTTCAGCAGTCTGCTTCGCCGGTGACACGACGGGAGCTCTTCCGTACCTTCGCATGGGTGTGGGCGCAAGGGCGATGGGGATGGGCGGCGCCTTCACAGCGGTCAGCGATGATGCTTCCAGCGCTTACTGGAACCCCGCTGGCCTTGCTGGAATCGAAAAGAAAGAACTTTCAACGATGTATTCAGCTCTTTCGCTGGGAAGAAATCTGAATTGGGTTAGTTTTGCCATGCCGGTAAGTTTCGGCAATATAGGAATAAGCGTGCTTAATTTGGGTGTTTCCGGAGTTGAGGGTTATGATGAAAATAAAGTCCCAACTGGAAATTTTGCTTGGGCGTCAAATACCATATTCATTTCCTGCGCCAAAAAGGCCGAGGAAAACGTAAGCGCCGGTGTTTCGCTGAAAGTTATCGCTGATTCGCTTGCTGACAGTTCGCGCACGGGTTTCGGTTTGGATATCGGCGCATTGGTAAAAGCCACGGATAAACTCAATATAGGGGTGAAGATCCAGGATTTGGGAGGAACAGTAGGTTCTGACTCAATTCCAATGTCCATAAACATGGGTGCTGCCTACAAGGTATTCTCCGATAAGCTTTCATTAAGCGCGGATATCAATAAAATCGCGGATATCGATAATCCGAAACTGCGCATCGGCATGGAATATGCCACGGGCGGCTTGCTTTCCATCCAGACAGGGTTTAATGATTCAAATTTCACGTTCGGGACATCATTCGCCTTCAATATGTTCAAGCTTTCCTATGGCTATGTTGTCGACTCAACAATAAAAGCCGCTGACATGCACGTGATTTCCTTTGGCGCTCAGTTCTAATAGGCGGTTTTAGCGCGCCAGGAATGGCCAAAAGCTGTTTTTCCTGTACTATTGATATTATTATAATAATTTGATATTATTATCATACGCGTTTAAACGCGAATGTCACTAAAAAATGAAAGTGGCTGAAGTTTATGCCGCTTTTTTTTGTGCCGTGGCGGTGTCCATTTTCCATGAGCCAGTTAATTGATGAATTGACGAAACCGCTTGAAACGCTTGTTGCTTCCCTGGGGTCTTTTGAACTGGTTGACCTTGAATACCATAAAGAGGGAAACGAGATGGTTTTAAGGGTTTTTGCCGACCTGATCGGCAGGATGCCGGGTGACAAGGGGATTTCCATTGAGGAATGCTCGCTTATAAGCCGCAAAATAAGCGATTATCTTGACAAAGAGGGGCTAATCAGCGGTAATTATAACCTGGAAGTTTCATCCCCGGGGTTATTCAGAAAAATCAAAAAACCGGCCGATTTTCTGAAATTCACAGGCAGCAAGGCGAGAATAAGGTTTTTTGAACCCATGGAAGGCCAGAAAAACCTGCTTGGTTTAATCCAGGGAATTGAAAACGGTATTCTGGGTTTTGAGACACTCGAAAAGAAAGAATATAAGATAGATTTAAGCAAAATCGCGAGCGCTAATCTAGAGCCCGATTTATAAAGAATAAAGAGAAAGAGGTGTATGGACCATGTTAGAATCAAAAAGTGAGTTGCTCCCTGTTCTTGAACAGATAGAGAAGGAAAAGGGGATCAAAAAAGAAGAAATTTTAAAGGTTATTGAAGGAGCGCTAATATCCGCCTATAAAAAACATGTCGGCAGGGACGTCAACGTGGAGGCCAGCGTTGACCCGGACTCGGCCCAGGTAAAAGCCTTTGTCGTGAAAAAAATCGTGATTTCCCCTGTGAACTTGAATCAGGAAATTGCGCTTGAAGACGCCAAAAAAATCGACATTACGGCTAAAATAGAAGATGAAATGAGGATTCCTCTAGACACTCAGGAATTTTCAAGGATTGCCGCGCAAACCGCCAAACAGGTTATCATACAAAAGATTCGCGAATCGGAACGCCTGAGCCTTTTTGACGAATTCAAGGCGAAGGAAGGCAATATTATCAGCGGTGTGGTTTATAAAATCGTTGATAATAACGTGATAGTTGAGATCGGAAAGTCCGAAGGCATTTTGCCCGTCAGGGAACAGGTCCAGAGCGAGAAATTCCGGGTTGGGGAGCATATAAAGGTTCTCATCGTCGCGGTTGAAAAAAGCCCGCGCGGGCCCAGGATCCTGCTTTCAAGGAACCGTCCCGAGCTTGTGAAAAGGCTTTTTGAAAATGAAGTTCCTGAAATTTACGAAAAAGTAGTTGAAATCGTCGCTGTTGCGCGCGAGCCGGGGTTGCGTTCAAAGATCGTAGTCAGGTCAAACAACCTTAAAGTTGACCCGGTCGGCGCCTGCGTAGGCATAAAAGGTTCCAGAGTGAAGCCTATCATTGATGAATTGAGGGGCGAAAGGATAGACTTGGTGCTTTTTTCAAATGACTCACAGACCTTTATTGCCTCGGCTTTTTCACCCGCGAAAGTTCTGTTCGTTAATATGGTTGAAAAGGAACAAAAGAGGGCGGAGGTCATCGTCAAAGACGACATGCTTTCCCTGGCTATCGGCAAGAGGGGAGCGAATGTCAACCTTGTCTGCAAACTTACCGGTTGGAAAATCGATGTACGTTCCGAAACGCAGAAAAAAGAGACTGCCCAGGTCAAGGCCACAATGACCGTAGAGGAGCTCAGCAAGCTGCCCGGAGTTGGGAAGAAGACAGCGGAAGTGTTATTTAAAACAAACTGGATATCCATTGAAAAAATAGCAAAGGCAAAGCCGGAAGATTTGACCGTATTGCAGGGCATAGGCGAAAAAACAGCCCAGAAGATCATCGAAGCAGCAAAAGAATATCTTGAAAAAAAGCAGGATGTTGCTGCGCCTGCCGTCACAGAACCCGAAAAACCAAAGGAAAAAGAAGCAGCTGAAAAAGAAGATGACGCCGGAAAAGAAAAAAACGACAGCAAGTAAGGAAAAGAAGGAAAAAACGCCTGTAGAGCATAAAAAGACATTGAAAAAGGCTGTCAAGCAGCTATCAGGTGTGCCTCAAGCAGCTACGACTTTGCCGGTAAAAACAGAGGCGGTCAAGCCTGCCATTGAAACTGCGGCAAAAAAACGAGGCAGGCCAAAAAAAATCGCCGTAGGTACAGCTTCGGTTGGACAAAAACCAGCTGAAAAAATCACGGCTAAGGTTGTTTCCGAAAAAAAAGAAGGTGCCGTCCCGCTGAAACCCGCGCAGAAAACCCCGTCCCCTGCGGCTTTGAAACCGCACGCGGAACCTAAAGTAGAGCATAAAAAACAGGAGATTGTTGCGCCCAGTAAACATCCGGAACCGGTTAAACAACCTGCACCGGAAGTAGCCGCTTCTGTAGTTCAAAAACCTGTTGCGCCGCCGCAACCTCCCGCTCCCAAGCCCATACTGCCGAAAATAAAAATAAACGAACTTACTACGGTCAGGGAAATAGCGGAAAAAATATCGAAACCTGTTTCCGAGTTATTGAAAAAAATGTTGTCCATGAAAATAATGGCGACAATAAACCAGAAACTAGAGCCGGATATAACAACGATAATAGCTGCTGAGTTTGGTTATGACACGGAGTTTATCCAAGTATATTCCGAAGATACTCTTGAAGCGAAAGAGGACTCGGCCAAACTCAAGCCCAGGGCGCCGATAGTAACAGTCATGGGCCACGTCGACCATGGCAAGACAACCCT
>Ga0208373_1005211_pt1 | contig 11027 bp, 10 predicted proteins | sample RifOxyC2_FD_184036 | JGI IMG/M metagenome (GOLD analysis project Ga0208373, IMG submission 184036) | Soil microbial communities from Rifle, Colorado - Rifle Oxygen_injection C2 (SPAdes) | ecosystem: Environmental > Terrestrial > Deep subsurface > Rock core/Sediment | place: Rifle, Colorado... | reverse complement strand
AAGAGCTTGAATGCGTCCCAATTAGCGCCCAAATTAAGAGATTTTATTAAACCATACTGTGTGGATAAAAGCAACCATTCTTTGGACGCGTTCAAAAATAAAATATCACGTACAACAAACGCGCCGCCATACTGTTTTAATCCTTGATTTAAATCGGTCCAGGAAACCCCGCCGTCTCCGCTTCTATAAAGTCCTTTTTCTTGTGTGGCCAAATAAATGATCTTGCTATTTAAAGGATTAACAATCATTTTAACGATTGGATTTTCAAATCTGTTTAAAACCACCCAGTTTTTTCCAAAATCAGTGCTTTTAAGAAAATCCCCCACACTGTTGCCGGCATATAAGATGGCGCTGGAAAAATTATCAGTTGCAACGGTGGTTAATCTAACCTCCGGACGCCCTTCTTGATAAATAGGAACATAAGTGCGACTACAATCTTCCGTTTTTAAAATTAAATTGCCCAAAGCCATGTAAACCCAGCATTTATTTTTATAATCAATAGCCACCCCGCTAACCGTTCCAGCCTTAATTTGTTCTGGTTTTTGCCAACCATTGCCACCATTATAACTAAAAAGTAAGCCGGTATTAACGCCGGTCGCGTAAAGAGCGGCGTGATCCTGCGGATCAAATGAAAGGCTTAATACCGCTTCTTTAGAAAAATTCAAAACTTGTCCGCCAATTGTTAAAAATTGTGATCTGGAAACCCAAGTTGCACCCTTATCACCGCTTTTAAAAATCCCACCATCGGTCACGGCTGGCGCAGAACCAATTTGTACGCAACCAACGCCAACTAAAACTAAGGTGGCTATTAAGAAAAAAGAAAAAAGAAAAAATTTACGCATACTGATAAAATTTTCTGCCAGACTTAACCGGCGCAAAAATATGATTTAAATTAATAATAAAAAAGGATTAAATTTTCTAAAATTAAACGCGGATGAATATTCTGTCTTAACATAACCTGGGCTTCTTCTATTTTTTTAATTATTTCTCTTATTTCACCAATTTTTCTTTTTCCTGACTGCGCTCTTAAATCCGGTAAAAAGGAAATATTTTTAATCAAGTCCTCTTTGTTATCTAACTTAAGTAAAAACAAGTCGCGCCAAAAACTTAGCCAAATATCCAAAATGTTTATCAAATTATCCCTAGCCTCTATATGGTCTTCTTTATCTTTAAAAAAACTTTCTAGTATTCGCCATCTTTCTTTTAAAGTCCCTTTTAGTGATTTTAAAAAACGTTCAGCTTCCGTTTTATAAAAATCATAAGTGGCTATATCAATTAATAAATTTTCGGCTTTAGCCGGACGATTAAAAGATAAACCGGCAATTTCTAAAGCCTTTTTTTGATCCACCCCTTCTTTAAGGAGGGATTGATAAATGGTTTTTGTGGCCACGGGTAAAAAACGAATTATTTGGCAACGTGATTTAATAGTAGGCAAAAGTAAACTTTCATCACTAGTCAAAAGTATAAGTAAGGCCTCCTTAGCCCGGGGTTCTTCCAAAGTTTTTAAAAGAGCATTAGCGGCTCCTTTGCTTAAAAATTCCGCCTCATCTACTACTACAATTTGCCGCCCGCCAACCAAAGAAAAATGATTAAGATAATCTCTAATTTTCCGAACACCATCAATAGAGATGTCTTTATGTTTTTTGCCACTTTTTAAATCAATTTCCCTTTTAACTAAAAGCCATTCGGCTCCCCCGCCATCTTCTAAACTAATTTTTCCTTTCTTAAACCAGCCAAGCAATTCTTTGGTCATTTCCCTCGTTCCTGATCCAACAGCTCCTACAAACAAGTAAGCGTGAGATAAATTTCCTTTTTCCCAAGCTCGGTGCAAAAACTCCCTTTGTGCTTCATTTCCTACCATATTTTTAATTCTAGCCAAATATTTTAAATCACTGGTCCATTATATCATTTTATCAGCCTTAAGACAACCTCAAAAACTCCTTTAGCTGTCGCCTTCCAGCTAAAATCTTTAGCCCTAATAAAACCTTTTAAAATAATCTCTCTTTTTAAATTTTCATCTTTAATTAATTCTTCCAAAGCCGTGGCAATTTCTATTGGTTGATAAGGATTAACTAATAAGGCGGCACCATGAGAAATTTCTGGCATAGAAGCTAGATTAGAAGTGATAACCGGGGTTCCTACGGCAAAAGATTCAACAATTGGTATACCAAAACCTTCATAAAAACTGGGAAAGACAAAAGCCTCGGCTCCGGCCATAAGATAAGGCACGTCTTTTTCCTCCACCCAACCAGGAAAAATAATATCTTCTTTCCACGGGGAATTTTCCGCCTCTTGTTTAACTCTGGCAAAACCAAAACCCGGTTTACCTAAAAGTAATAACTGAAAATTAGGGTTGTCTTTTTTAAAAATATTAAAAGACTGAATGATACCGTTGGTGTTCTTTTTTTCTTCCAACCGCCCAATGGTTAAAAAATATTTTTTCCGCAAGCCATATTTTTTCTTTGTGTTCTCAATTAAATTTTTGTCCAGATTTTCTTTAAAAGAAATATTATCAAAGCCATTATAAATTGTTTCCACTTTCCCTTTTTTAAAAATATACTTAATTTCTTCCTTAACAAAATTAGATGGCGTAATAATGGTGGCCCTCTTAAGAGCAAATCGGCTGGCAAAGCGGGAATAAAACCTTTCAAAAAAAGAATAGCCTCGGGGGAAACGCAAGCCGCCCAAATCATGAATGGTGATTAAAGTTTTGATCGGGCAAAAAAGGGGTAAAACATGAGCCGGCACAAATAAAACAACATCACTATGCCGATTAAATCTAAGCATTTCCAAGGAAAGACGCACCTGCGTCCAAAGACGCCGCGGCGGCCAACTTAAAACTTTTTCCTGCCAATTAGGCGGTAAATTGGCTAATTCACCTTTTAATTTTTCACGGCTGTAAAGAATTACTTGCCAGTCGCCAGGGATAATCTTCTTTAGTTCTTGGATGACAAAATAAGCATACCATTCTACGCCGGTTTTTTGTTCATTATTGGCACGGGAGGCATCTATTAAAAATAGCATAATAATATCTTTGTTTAGTGGTACTGAAAATAAACAAACTTGTTATCAGAATAACCTTTTTAGATACCTTTTGGCAAGAGCTAAATAAAAAACCAACACTCACAATTGAGCGCCGGTTTTTTATTTTTTACTTTTATCTTGTAGCTAAAATGGAACGTTTATAGGCGTCTAAATTTTCCAGAGCAATACCCGCCCCTTTGACCACGCAAAGCACCGGATCGTCGGCTACAAAAGCCGCCACACCAATGGCTTTGGAAAAAAGTTGATCAATATTTCTTAATTGCGATGTTCCGCCGGATAGAACCATGCCTTTATTCATTATATCTGCGGAAAGCTCGGGGGGCGTATCAAACAAAACTTCTTTTAAGGCCGACACCATTCCCAGCAAATCATCTTGGATAGCTTCGGTAATATCGTCAGAAGACAAAACAATAGTGCGAGGCAGACCATTTATCATATCACGACCCTTTACTTCCATGGTCAATTTTTTATCTAAGTACGTTGCTGAACCCACTTCTATTTTAGCTTCTTCAGCCGTACGTTCGCCAATTGCCAAATTATATTTACGGCGTGTAAATTCCTGAATTGATTTATCTAATTTATTGCCACCGATTCTGACTGAGCGGCTACAAACAATGCCACCCAAAGAAAGTACGGCCATTTCCGCCACCAATATCAATGATCAAATGACCGGAAGCGCTACCAATGGGAATATCGGCGCCAATAGCCGCAACGATTGGTTCTTTAATAATATAAGCAGCGCGAGCTCCGGCAGCAATAGTGGCATCAATTACGGCGCGTCTTTCAGTGGAAGTAATACCACCGGGCACCGCCACCATAACTTCCGGCCTAAAAAGATGCACCCCGCCTAAGGCCTTATTGATAAAATAACGCAGTAAGGCTTCGGTGGCTTTGTAATCAGCAATGACACCGTCTTTTAAAGGACGGCTGGCCACTATAGTATCAGGTGTCCTACCAAGCATATCATGCGCTTCTATGCCCACTGCCAAAATTTTATTATCATTTTTAGAAATAGCAACAACCGAGGGTTCGTTTATTACCACGCCTCTTCCCGGCACATAAACCAAAATACTGGTTGTGCCTAAATCAATGGCCAATTTCTTTAAAAACATAAATTAAGTGAGAGCGGCTAAAACTTCCTATTTAATCTCATTTATTTTAAACTCTCTGTCTACGGTTAAATCCGTATCTTGAGAAAAACTCTTCTCCTCCCCTTCTGTCTTATCAAAATTCAAATCTACTGTCAACGCCGATCCGATAGAACCCAATTGCTTTTGAACAAATAATGTGTACGAACCATTTTTAATTTGTTCGGCAACTCTTGGAGGCAAAAAATATTCAATAGTTAAAGTTTTCTTGGTTTTTGGTTCCACACTTAAAAAACCGCCAAAAAAAACTTTATCCAAATCATTACTCACATCTGCTTCAACTTTTTTATTCTGCTCATTTATAAAACCATCGGCACTGATCAGACGCGAACCTTCCGGAACATAAATTCTAGTATAAGTACGATAGCGCGTAGTTTTCCAATCAAACTCTCCCCCGTGGTCATATTCAATAGATACCCTGGCTTTATAATCATTTCCTTCCAAACTAAGTTCATATTTAATTTTTCGCTTAACGGCCGGATCGGTTTTTAAACTGGCCAAATTGGCATCTACCACCAAAAGATAATCGGAATCGGTTTTCTTGATAGCGCCGGACCAATTATTTCTTTCTAAATTTTTTTGCAACTCTTCGTTGTTGCTAAAAATCATAATTTGTTTTTGTTTAAATAAATCCATTCCCAAACTCAACAAATCCTGCCACTTCCAAGGGGGCAAGGAGGTGACTTTTTTTAACAACTCAAAACTTAAATCTTTAATTATAGATTTACGTTCCTCTTTTTTTGCCCCTTCATCTTTGTAACCGTATTCCACGTGATACTCCAAAGCCTCGGTAAAATTTTCAGCAGAAAATTTCTTATCCCTGACACTTAAAGGCCCTGTAAGCGCCATTAATCTTTCTACTACCGTAGGAGTTAAACCTAAAACACCGTCAATTTTAGAACCGTTTATTCCTCCCTCAAAACGATAAAACCACAAGGAGGTTTTGGCTGAAGTGGGAAAATCCGGCGACCAATTAGAATCTCTAAAAAACCAAAGCTCTTGCTTCAAAAACTTTTTCAAAGGCGCTGGCGATTCTACTCTAAAATCTGTGGGAGCCGCCCAATCCAAATTTTCCGAACCGTCGGTTTTTAAAATATCAATCTTTCCGCTATCAACCTTAACTAAGGCATAACTGCCAATAAAACCCCCGCCGGGTCTAATTTCCGTATTATTCAAAAACAGAACCAAATAAGTCTGAGGTCTGGTAAAACCCAAAAAAGAGGGCACAAAAGAAAGCGCATCTTTAAAACTTTCCGCTTGATTAAAAAAAGTTTCTTCTTGTTTGTTATTAATGAAACTATTTTTATAAAAGAACCAAAAACCAAGACCAAAAATCAACAATGAAAAAAAGACAACGGAAAAAAATTTCCAATATTTAAAACGTCTTTCTCTGTGGGCAAATGGTTGAATCAGGGGTGATTTTTCCATAAAAATATCAAACAGTTAATAACGGACTTATTTCTTTTTGGCAACGTAGAAACCTAAATACTTGCCAAACATCAGTCTGGTTTGAGCATCAATGGCAGGGACAGAACCAAAAATAATTAAGGTGACGGGCAAAAGAATCCACTGCAGAATCATTATTAAATATCCCCAGTGTTTACGCCTTGTCGGCGGGGGTAAAAGAAAGAGACTGAAAATTGAAGAAAAAACAATACCGGCCATTGATAGATTCATTAAATTTTCTAAAGTGAAAGGTGTGTTTTGATAAATGGCCATACTGCGCACGGCTTCTGGAGCAAAATAAAGAGGCAGGCGACCACAAATGAAAATTAAAATTGGCACACTGGCCCAAGAATACATCCCCTCTCCCAAATTAAATAGATACTTAATTTTTTTACCCCAAGAAATATGCCTGTGTTTTTTAAAATGCCAAACCATAAAAGGAAAATGCTCCACACCCCAAGCCCAGCGGCGCTGTTGTTTATAAAGATTTTTTACACTGTCCCAAAAATTTTCTCCTTTAGCCGTGTACATGGAAACCGGTAAATACATAGGCACCACGCGGTAATCCCCACCATAACGTAAAAAGCATTGTAAAAAAATACGCGAATCTTCTGTGACGATATTTTTTTGCCAAAAACCCACATCAACCAAGGCCTGCCAAGACATACTATGTGAAGAAAAAGTAAAAAGCCGATCCGGCCTCTCTAATTCTGTCATAATCCAAAAAGTGGTACCAAAAGCAGTCACTCTAAGCAAGGGATTACTTTCCCAAATATTATTATTGTATAGGGCCACCGGCTGATAAGAAGCTCTCAGGGGATTTTCCACCGTGGAATATAAATAAGAAAGATGGGCAAAATAATTTTTGTGAACTCTAGTGTCTATATCAAAACTGGAAACAACAATATCTTCGTAAGGAATTTGCCATCCATCAATCATTTGTTGCACCAGATGACCGGCATAATTTAAATTAGATCCCTTGCCGGGAATTTCTCCGGGCATATCAACCGGATGAACAGTGACAATAAACTTTTTGAAAAAACTGCCATAAATTTTTTCCAACTCAAAGGCATTTTTTTCAAATTGTGCCTTATCCCTGGCTTCTCCGCACAAAACAATAATTATTTTGTTCAAAGGATAGTTAACCTGGGTTAAATTTTTTAAAGTTGCATCTATAATTTCAAAAGATTCTTCATAAGTGGGCAAGAAAACCAAATGAACTAATTTTTGCCAACCAGGAACTTCGTCCTCCAATTTTTTTTGCCAATCAATTTTTAAAGTTCGGCGCATTCTAAAGCCGGAGAGAAAAAGGTAAAAAATAAAATAACTAACTCTTAAAAACCAATACAAATCAAAAACGATAATAAAATAAATCAACCACAGAGGTTTAACAAAAGATAAAATAACGGACAAAATTAAGGTTGTCCAAACAAGAAACCCCGGGATAATTTCTAAGATTCTATATTTAAAATAATCTGACATAAATTAATTTTTTTGACGCGGCAAGGTAATATTAGGCTCTCCGCCGTAAAGCGGCTTAATAAAAGATGCGGGGTGATTAAATTTTTTTTCTATTTCTAAAATTAATTTTTCATTAGTGGAATTTTTTTTTATATCCAAACCGATAACCTTAATTTTTTTTGCCAAGACTAAAATGTTTAAAACAGCCACGGCCTGGCGTACTCCGGAAAAGCTCCCTTCTCCCTCCAACAAAACCAATCCTTTAATTTTATTCCAAGAGAGATTGTTTTCTTTTAGGAAACTATCCAAAAAAAATAAAAGGTTTAAGCGCCTTCCTTTTTTATTTTTTTCTTTTATTACTTTTTTATCCCGCAAAAGTTTAAGGGTCAGCACGCCCAACTTGGTGACATCAATTAAAACAATGGAAGGCATAATTAAAAAAGACTTTTGGGAACTTTAATTTTATCAATCAAAATCAAGTGTTTATCGCTTAGAACGTCGGACAAAAATTTATCGGCCACATCACGGCGAAAAATAAATTCTTTTGTTTTCATCAAAGTGTAGCGTAATTCTTCTTCTGTTTCTTTTTCAAAATTTTTAATTGTCTTTTCCGCCTCTTTGGGTAAAATTGTGCCCACCAGCAAAATATCCACCGAGGATCCCTTATTTTCCACAAAATGGCCGCTTAAAAGCAAAAATTCTATTCCGCTTAAATTTTTTAAAGAGGAAATAAAATTTTGTTCTTTAGAAAACCTATCCTTAATTAAAAGATTTTCCAATTCCTTATTTAAGTGACCCCCGGTGTTTAATTTGTAATATTTTCTTTTTTCTGCCCCCGGAGACTTATCCAGGGAATCCTTTTTGTCGCTATCCATCACCACTTGCAAGGCGGATAAATTACCTAATTCGCGCCTGATGGCATTAATAGGCAGGCCTAACTTCCGAGAAAGTTCCCTAACAAAAAAATCCTTGTCCGGATTAGCCAAAAAAAACTTTAAAACTTTAAGTCTGGTTTTTGAACCAAAAAGATGTTCAAGCATGTTTGGTTAAATTAAAAGCACTTTTCTTGTGCCTTGACTTTAAATTTAGTATAATACAAAAAGATTTAAACAGCAAGACAGCTTATTTATTTTTCTAGATTGTCCCCATATGCTGGACAAGCCGGAATTGAATACTTTTTTAATTCAACCACCCGCCAGAGACAGATCACAGATAATCATTTTTTTAGGTCCGGCAATTCACGGCGGAGCCAATAAGGAAAGAATTTTCATTCTAGGAGAAATCTTGTCCTCAAATTTGGATTTAAAAAATAAAATCCAAATTTTTATTAATCAACTGGCTAAAAAATACCAAGAATTGGAAAGGGAATCTCCTTTAATTGCTTTTGAAAACACCCTGGAATGGGGCAATAATTTTTTGCGAGAAAATTTTGACAGTCAACAATTATCCACTATCAGTATTCTTTTTGGATCATTGCGCAATGAACAAATGCAATTTGCCGTAGGAGGAAGAATCGGCGCCCACATTTTTTATAAAGAAAACGACGAATATAAAAACATTGATCTGATTAAAAATTATTCTGTGGAAAACGAGGGAAACGTTTTTTTTCCCAATCTTGTCTCCGGAACCATTCATCATAATAATTTTACTTTATTTGCCACCCCAACGACTTTTAATTATTTAACCACAGATCGTTTACAAAAAATAATTACTGGCAATAAATTAGAAGATATTTGTCCGCGTTTGGAAACTCTGCTTAATGAAATTGAAAATCACGCTGCTTTTGGAGGAATTTTATTGGCTTGGCCGGAAAACAATGAAACAATAGAAAGACCGTCTGCTTTTAAACTAACCCCCAATGAATCTGTCCGCCAACTAATGACAAAACAAAAAGAAACAGCACAGATTATGTCTCCAGCTCTTTTCAATAGCATCAAAAAATATTTGCGTGAAAGAAAAAACAAAAATTCAGGGACAGCTAAAAAAGAAGACACAGAAACAATTAAAAAAATCACCAAAATTTATACCCGGTTAACTGGCTGGCAAGGAAAGTTAAGAAATTTAGTGCAAAAAATCTTAACAATTTTGGGCCAAACAATTTATAAATTTTACTTAGCTTTTAAAAAAACAATCATTTTTCTATTAAAAATAGAGTGGCGAACACCAAACAAAGCCAAGGAAACTTTGAATCTGGGAATAAAACAAACTGCGGCCCAAATTAAAATTCCTTTTATTTATTTAGTTAAAAAGTATTTAGCCATCGAAATTAAAAAAAGAATTTTGTGGACTCTTTGCGTGATAGCTTTGATAGCTGTTATTATTAACCTTTCTTTCAACTATCACCGCCAAAAAACAGTGCAGGAGACAGCCTCCTACATGCAAATAGTCACTTCTATAAAAGAAAAAATAGATGAAGCGGACTCTAATCTTATCTATAAAAATGAAGATCGGGCGCAAGAATTATCCAAAGAGGCCAAAGAGCTACTGACACAGCTTCCTGCGGTAACAAATAACCAAAGAAAAACTTATTCCGATCTTTCTAACGATCTTAAACAAATCATCTACAAAATGCAAAAAATTCAAACCGTTGTTCCACAAGATGAGCTGAATTTAAAAGCCCTTAAAATGGAAAAAGGTCCCGAGGCTTTCTTTAAAACTTCCACTGGATTTATTTTTTTAGCGGTTAATTCCCCCACACTTTACATTTACAATTCCGCCACACAAAAAACCAAAAAAATAATCAATGATAAATTATCCGATTTAATTTATGCAGGCGTGCAAAAAGATAATTCCATTCTTTTAGTTTTGAAAAATAATGAAATCATTCAATTTGACCCCGATAATGAAACTTTTTCCTCCAGCCAAATTGTTTTACCCAACCAAAGTAATCAAATATCTTTAGCCGCCACCTATAATGCCAAGCTCTACTCTTTAGACATTCAAAACAATCAAATTTTTAAGCATCTGCCTTCTACCACCGGTTTTGGCAAAGGGGAAGAATGGCTTAAAAAACAAACCAAAGTGGATTTCACCGGCGCCACTTCGCTAATGATTGACGGTAATATTTATTTATCAAAAAATAACGGTCAAATATACAAATTAGAAAATGGGGTATTACAATCATTTGATTTAAATTTGCTGGATCCGGTTTTATCTACCGCCACAAAAATTTATACTAAAAACGGTTCAGATAATTTTTTTGTCTTGGATCAAGATAAAAAAAGAGTAATTATTTGGAATAAAATAACCAATAAATTATTTTCTCAATTAACGGCTGCCGAATGGGACGATCTTAAAGACTTTTCCGTTGATGAAAAACAAAAAAAAATTTACCTTTTAAACCACGATAAAATATACAGCGCTAAATATTAAAAAAATCTCCGTTGAAACGGAGATTTTTTTAAAACCAATTTATTTTAAGGCAACTTTTCCGCCGGCTTCTTCAACTTTCTTTTTGATGGATTCGGCAGTGGCTTTATCAGCGCCTTCTTTTACCATTTTAGGAGCACCATCAACCAAAGCCTTAGCATCGGCAAGTCCCAACCCGGTAACTTCACGCACAACTTTAATCACATTGATTTTGTTGGCGCCGGCTTCTAATAATTCCACATTAAAAGAAGTCTTTTCTTCTTCGGCAGGAGCGGCAGTGACGGCACCAACGGCCATAGCCATAACTGGAGCGGCGGCGGAAACACCAAACTTTTCCTCCAAGACTTTAACCAATTCGGCTAAGTCTAAAACCGACAATTTCTCAATTTGTTCAACGAGAGTTTTAAATTTCTCGGGAACAACTACATTTTTTTCTTCACTCATAGTTGTATTAAATTAAGCTGTTACTTTTTTATCTTTATAAGCGTTAAAAACTTGTACAAGTCCGCGTAAATTTCCGGCCAAGACATTTACAAAACCGGAGATTGGGGCTTGGAT
>Ga0208373_1005210_pt1 | contig 11028 bp, 4 predicted proteins | sample RifOxyC2_FD_184036 | JGI IMG/M metagenome (GOLD analysis project Ga0208373, IMG submission 184036) | Soil microbial communities from Rifle, Colorado - Rifle Oxygen_injection C2 (SPAdes) | ecosystem: Environmental > Terrestrial > Deep subsurface > Rock core/Sediment | place: Rifle, Colorado... | reverse complement strand
ATTTTCCGCATTGGCCAAATACAAGCCTCTTTTGGCCCTGGTCATCGCCACATAAAACAGTCTTCTTTCTTCCTGCAGATGAATGTCGCCCGCGGGAATAATTTCTTTTACCAGTTCATCCGGTATCTCAATCGGATCTTTGCGCTCCAAAGACGGGAATCTCTTGTCCGCCAAATTCACCACGAAAACATATTTAAACTCCAAACCCTTGGCCGTGTGCACCGTCATAATCTTGACCGCTTCCGGCCCTTCTTCCAAATCCTTGGACAGATCGCCCTGCTCGCCGGATTCCATTTCCCAATCTACCAATTGGATAAAAGAGCTGATTGAATCGTCGTTCGTCCGCCGCGCGAATTCTTCCATTCTTTTTAATAAACTATTCAAATAACCAAAAGCCTTATGGTCGTTCTTTTTTAATAAATAGTCGCTGTAGCCAAAATCTTCCATAAATTTCAGAATCACCTCCTTGACGCTTTTCTCTTTAGCCAAACTGGCATGTTTTTCCAAAAACGACAAAATTTTAGCCGCTTTTCTTTTAGTTTCGTCTTCTATTTTATTTAAAATGTTAATCTGTTTTAATGTCTCAAAAATAGAATAGGCCTTGCGATCGGCAAACCGGCTGATTTCCATCAGGTCTTCCACTCTGATTTTTATCATGGGCAGATTTAAAATCCGCCACATGGCCATTGACTCATGGTAATTATCCAAAAGTTTCAGATACGCCAGAATGTCCCTGACCACCTCTTTACCGTAAAGCCCCTTGGAAGCGACAAAATTAAAAGGCGCTTCGGCCTCGGACAGCCCGGCGATAAAAGCTTCAGCCTGATTGTTGGCCCTGACCAGAATCGCAAAATCATTCCAGCTCAATTCCAGATCGTTGTTTTTTAAATCAATTATTTTATTAACTACCCATTCTACTTCCCCACTCTCATCCTTGGCCTGATAATATTCTATCTCTCCCTCACCTTCTATTTGCGCATCCAATTTTTTCGTCAATTCATTACTTTTGCCTTTTGCCTTTTGCCTTTTTAATTTTATCTCCAATCTTTCCGGATTATTCAGCTGGATAAAGCCGTAGGCCAAATCCAAAATGTTCTGGCTGGAGCGGTAATTTTTAGTCAAAAACACTTCAGCCGCCTCTGGATAATTTTCTTTAAAATGCAAAATATTACTCATTGACGCGCCCCTGAAAGCGTAGATTGACTGGTCGTCGTCGCCCACCACCGTCAAATTTTTTTTCTCTCCGGCCAAAAGTTTGACCAGTTCGTACTGGCTGAAATTGGTATCCTGAAATTCATCCACTAAAATATATTTGAATTGCTCTTGATATTTTTTTAAAATCTTCAGCCGCGTCCGAAACAGTTTCAAAGTATAATTTATCAGATCGCCAAAGTCCAAAGTATTATTATCCAAAAGCAACTGCTGGTAAATATGATAAGCATTCGCCACTTCTTCCAGCCGTTTTATTTCGCTCTCGTCTTTCCTTTCCTCCTTTTGCCCATTATCTTTTTCTGTCCCTTCCTTCGCGTCTTTTGCCTTTTGCCTTTTGCCTTTTGCCTTTCCCCCGCTCGCTTCCATTCCATCTAAATTCACCCTCAAATTTTCAGTATATTTTAGATAGTCTTCCGGCCAGATCTCCTCATCTTTGCACCGAGAAAAATGTTTTACCAGCGCGTGGATAAACTTTGTCGGGTTGCCCAGCGGCCGATAATAATCAAGATTGAATTTTTCCAAGTTGGCACGCACCAGTAGCCACTGCTCGGTCTGGGTTAATAATCTAAAATCATTCGGCACGCCAATGTCCAAAGCGTGAGTATGTAAAATCCGCTCGCTAAAAGCATGAAAAGTCATCACCCATAAATCCGTATAACCATAAGGTAATGCTTTATCCACCCGCTCTTCCATCTCACCGGCGGCTTTATCCGTAAAAGTCAGGGCCAGAATTTCCTCCGGCTTGGCCAGCTCTTCCTCAATCAGCCAGGCAATTCTTTCAGTTATCACGGTTGTTTTGCCCGTCCCAGCGCCGGCCACGATTAAAAGCGGGCCGTCTTGATGGGTAACGGCCTGTTTTTGCTCCTTGTTTAATCGTCCCAAATTGGCTATTTTTTGTTCATTTTTTATCATAAAACAAACCTTGTTTTTACCTTTTCATTGTATCACATAAATGGTCATTTCAAAATTCTAATTATCCTAAAGGCGGCAATGATAATGCCGCCCTAAATCAATTCTTTTTCCCCTCCGGCAGAGTCTCCCGATAGAGGACTCTGCCGCCAGCCAATACAAATCAAATCAACATCAACTCAAAACCCCGCCCCGAGAAAATCTCGGAGCGGGGTTTATGCCATTCAGTGTTTTTCGCCCTTCGGGCGATCCGCCTTCCGCTTACGGGAATAATCTAGTTGGAAAATTGGCGGACTGTATCTATCCAATCACCTCTCCGCAGCTGCACATTCTCAAAATCATTCCAAGTACTATGGTCAAAGCCGTGGCGAAAAGCGGCGCCAGCCACCAATAACTCCGGCTCTGGCGATTCATTTTAATGACCATAAAATAATATGCGCCAACCGTTAAAACATAAAATACGATTACTGCGGCCAGCACCCACCAATACCAGCTGTGGCAGATCAGATAAACGACCAAAACCGCCAAGGTGATCAGGATTGGTAAAATAGGGCCATATTTCAACTCTGCTTTTTTAATCAGCCAATGGTTGGCAACTAAAGCCAAATAATAACACATCAAAATCAAAGCTAGCGCCCACCAAGATGCCACGCTGCAAACTAAATAAAGCAAGAGAAACGCGATGATCAGCGCTAAAAACACCGGTAGCATCCAGCCGCTATGGCCTTTAATTATATAATATTCGCCGTTTTCATCTTGTTTCATTTCTTCTTTTGATTCAAAGAAATAATAAACAAGCAAAGCGCCGAGCTGCGTTAAAATTATCACGAACCACAGCCAGACAGTGCAATTAGCGCATTTGTCTTCGTCACTCGCCTCGCAAACCTGACAAATGTTTTCTGCTGGATTCATTACAACGGTTGTCGTAGCCGCCGGCGCCACAATCACCGATTGCTTCGGCTTGGCCGGTTCAACCGTTACTGGTTTTTCCGGCGTTATTTTTTCGCTTACTGTTTCTGTCCAATCAACTGCCTTACTCGCCCGATCAAAAACAACTGAAACCCCTGTCTTTGGCGTGCCGCTTGCTTTAGCCGCCACTATAAATTCAAAGGTCTTTTCCTGTCCCACGGCCAGCGCGCTTATTTGCCAAGTGGCTGTTTCCGTAATCGGGTTATAACTAGCGTAATCAGGCAGCGCGCTCACAAAACCGATTACTCCTGCCGGTATGTCAATTACCATCGTACCATTAACCAAAGGTGCGTCGCCGGTGTTTTTAATCGTTACCGATTCCTGATATTTATTACCCAAAAATTTTGTTTGCGCAAAGCTGTAAGTTAAATCCACGCTAAATTTGGGTTCGCCGCCACCGCCTTTGCTAACCGTGGTAGCCGCGGTGGCGGTGTCGGTTTTGACGCCACTGCGAATAATAACATTATTTACCAATTGTTCGCCGTTGCTTAAATCAGCGGCGTTGGTGGCAACGGTAATATTCAAACTGCCGTTGTCCCCGTTGTTTTTGTTGCCCAAGCTCCAGATAATTTCTCTGGTTGAAGTGGCGAAAGTGTAATTACCGGTTGCTGAAACAAAAATAACCTTAGCCGGCAAAGTGTCAGTGATAATCACATCGGGTGCGATTTCATTACCAGTCACATTCCAATTTAAACCGTAGGTGATGGTTTCACCTGCATTGATGCCAGTCGGTGCTGTTTTGGTAATGAAAACATTGTGATCTGCGCCGCCGCCACCGCCTTTAGTTATGGTCGTGGTCGTGCTGTCGCTCGCGCTTTTGGTGCCACTGGTGATCGCGGCATTGTTGATCACCTGATCACCGTTATTGGCGCTGCCAGAAGTGGCAACGATTACTTCCAAAGTACTGGAAGCCGTCGGTAAAATATCACCCAGCTGCCAGACAATCTGACGCGTGGTCGTATTGTAATTAAAGCTGCCGGCCGCTGAAACAAAAGTCACATTGCTGGGCAAGGTATCTGTTAAAACAACATTTTGCGCGGTCTTGTTGCCTAAAACAGACCAGGCTAAATTGAATTTTATATTCTCACCAGCCTGCACTTCCGCCGGAGCGCTCTTGTCAAGCGACAGGGCATAATCGTTCAATCCGACTATCGTCGTGGTTGCGCTTGCGCTTGCGGTTTTATTACCGCTTGCCATCATAACATTATTAACTAAAACATCACCGCTATTTAATGAATTGCTAATCTTTACCAATAGTTCAATAGTGCCAGTGGCATTGGGAGTAATGTCGCCCAAGCTAAAAACGACTGCGTTGCCGTTAAGGCTATAAGTGCCCGACACCTGTCCAACAACATTCAATAAATTAACCCCCTGCGGCAAAGTGTCGGTAATCGCCACGCTCGGTGCTATGGCTCCGCCGTTAACGCCCCATTCAATGGCGTAAGTTATCTCGTCTCCCGGATTGGCTTCTGCCGGCGCGGTTTTAACAATGGTCAGATTATAATCCTGAACTGCTACTGTGGCCTCGGCAGTATCTGTCTTATCGCCGCTTTTAATTGTGGCGTTGTTGACAATTTGGCTGCCGGTCGTTGGCAGACTGTTAATTTTGACAGTCACTTCCATTTGACCTTGTTGAGGCGGCTGTTGGTCACCCAAATTCCAGGTTAATATCTGGCCGTTCAGGGTATAGCCGAATGTGGCTGATACTAAACTGACCTCCACTGGCAAAGTGTCGCTGACCACTACATTTTGAGCCAGCATGTCGCCGGTGACTGACCAGTTTAGGGTATAAATAACTTCTTCCCCCGCTTGCGCCGTATTTTTGTTTGTATTTTTTTCAATATTCACATTATAAGAAAATGGTGCGACAACCGTAGTCTCTACGCTGTCTTCACTCGTCTGATTGCCGCTCGCGATCACGACTCTGTTGGCCAAAATCGTGTCGGCTTGATGACCATCGTTGACTAATGCCGTCAAATTAATTGTACCGCTTGCGTCTGGCGCAATATCGCCCAAATTCCAACTAACGAATCCGCAAGCGAAAGGCACGCCCGGACCCATACCTCCACCTCCACCATTTGGATTACCAATATCAGCCGAGACAAAATCCACCCCGCAAGGCAGATAATCAGTCACGACCACATCATCGGCAGTCATATTTCCGGTTATTGACCAATTTATTTGGTAGGTCATCTCTTGCCCGGCTATAACTGTCGCCGGCGCTGTTTTGTTTATGTTTAAATTAAAATAAGGAGTCGGCGACACATATACGGTCGTTTCCTCGGTCGTACAAACCTTGCCGCCGTTTTCCGCCCAAACGCACACTTGATTAGTTAAGACATCGCCGTTTTCCGCCTGATCGTCAACCGCCACCGTTATTTCCATAGAGTGCGGCCCGTCGGGAATAAGCTCTGTCCATTGCCACAAAGCGTCTGGCTGACCCAAATCATCCGGCATCGGGTCATATGGCAAATCATAGGAGTGATAATGCGGCTCTTCAGGCGTTGAAGACACGAATGTCGTCTGCTCGTCAAAATATTCCGCGAGCATAATACCGGTGCCTACGCAAATGCCGTCACCGATATTTTCATATTCAATAGTGTAAGTGATTTCTTCACTCGGCTGCACTGGGTTTTTATTGCCAGTTTTCTTAATCACTAAAACGCAATGAGCGTCCATTTCAGTAGACTTTGAAGCTGCTACTGAAGCCGTCTCATTGGAGTCTAAGGTGGCAGTGTTGACAATAAAATCAGTGTCATAGATATAACCGTCAACTTTAACCGCCAAGCTAACTGAACCTAAATCGCCAGCCGCATGATCGCCCAAATTCCAGCTGACGGTTTTGGTTGATGCGTTATAAACACCACCGTCGGTGGCTGAAACAAAAGTTGTCTTGGCTGGAATCGGATCAGTTAGAACCAAATCAGTTACCGCGTTATCGGCCACTGACCAATTTAATTGATAGGTGATTTCTTCACCCGGTTCGGCATAATCCGGACCAATTTTGGCTAAAGCAATCTTCGGGCTGTGGCCGCAATTAGGTTGATATAAAGTCAAGAACATAGAGGCGATGGAAACGCTCTCGTTATTTGTTTGAAAAGGACCATTCTTAAACTGTGGCTGGCTATCAGCTATCAGGGAATAGTGGTTTATGTAAATTTCATTAACTCCATCATCAAAATAATAAACTCCGGCTTCGTCGTCAGAATAAACCGGGTCGGCATTACCCTTGTCCCAGTCTTCTACCACATAATAGTCTCCGGCATTGCCGCTTTTCGGTTTCTGCCATTGACCATCGGAATTTTTTATCGTCAAATAATAACTTTCATTAAATTGGGTATTGCCGCTGTCAAAACTGCTCAAAGTTTGCGGACGATAATACCCGGGAGTTTGAACCTCAACGGTCCCTATTTGTCTAGTCGGCCCGCATCCCCAGTCCGGGTGCAGGATTATTCTGTCTTTATTGCACACTTCCAAATCAGCTCCGAGCATGTTCACGCTGATTGTGTCAGCGGCTAAAACAGGGCCAACGATTGACAAAGATGTTAATATTGCCACCAAAACCAAGCCTGCATACTGCCATTTTTTAACCAGCCATCCTGTCATATTATTAGGCATATTGTTAAAAATTAATTTGAAAAACAAAAAAACGACCTGTTAAAAAACCGTTTCTTGTTATTTTTTGTCTTTGATTTTTATTTAAAAATACCGAAAAAGGGCTATTTTTATTTTTTGATAACATTTATTTTTTCCCTCCGTTTTTTTAGAAGTATTTGCTTGCGATTTAAGCTTAACGCGCAATTTTTTTTGTTTTAATTAAAATACCTTAACATAAACATAAAAAAATGTCAACTTTTAAATTTTTACTCATTATGCCACTTTCCTTATGTTATAACTATTGCCTAAAACAAAAATCTGCCCTTTTAAGCTAAAGGACAGCCTTTGAAGATAAAATATTAAATTTGTCCGCGCTCACCTTGACATCTTGACTATTCCCAGAATTTTATGTTTATTCCACTGTTATTCTCTAATATAAGGAATTGCTTTTTTCTACAATCAATCAGCCTCTTTTTACTGTCATCCTCGGGCTTGGCCGTGCGAACGGACAAGACCCGGGGATCCAGTTGCCGCTAGCTAACGGATTTATCTCTGGATTGCCCCTTCCATTGGTTCAATCGTCCTTCAATTGAACCAATCCCTAGTTCCTTGCCTTCTTGTTTTTCCCCACCACCCCCTACCCCCTCCTCAAAGAGGAGGGGAAAAATACCGTGCTATTTCTCGGTTTCTTAATCTCTCCTGATTTCTAATTCCTCATTCCTAATTTCTGGTTTCCCTTTATTTCTTAATTTCTCAATTTCTTTATTTCTATTTATTTCTTGTTTTATTGATTTCTTTTGTTCCCCTTGTTCCTTGTTGATTGTATTTTGTGTTTTCTGTGTTTGTTGCGCCCTACAGCTCTTGCGCCTTTACCACTGCCAAAACCAAACCCTTCTGCAATATCACCCTGTCCCTTCTCTCTAATTTGTTTTCCAAAAACAGTTTTGCCAAAGCATCTTCAATCTTATCTTGTACCACCCGGCGAAGGGGTCGCGCTCCCATAGTGGGATCATAACCAAGTCTGGCCAACTCCAAAACTGCCACTTCTTCAAAACCAAATTCAATGCCTTTTTCTTCCAGCCGCTCCGCCAGCTGGCGCAAAAATATTCTGGCGATCTCCGCCACATCTTCCATGTTCAACGGCGCGAAAACAACAATACCGTCAAAACGATTCAGTAATTCTGGCCGGAAATACTTTTTAAGATGATCGCTTAAAAGTGTTTCCCGGATTACCGCCATGCCTTTGCCCAGCTTTAAGCTTTCTTGGATAAACTCCGTACCGGCGTTGGATGTTCCAATAATAATCGCGTTGGTAAAATCAATGGTCTTGCCGGTCGCGTCCGTCAGCCGCCCGTCGTCAAACACTTGTAAAAATAAATTCAAAATATCCGAACTGGCTTTTTCCAACTCGTCTAATAAAATCAAAGTAAATGGATTCTTTCTCACTTTTTCCGTCAAAAAACCGCCCTTGCCAGTTTGCGCATCACCAATCAATTTCGCCAAAGCATCGCTCGCCTGATATTCTGACATATCCAATCTGACCATATCTTTTTCCGAATTAAAATATGCCGCGGCCAAAGTCTTGGCCACTTCAGTTTTACCCACGCCGGTTGAACCTAAAAACAAAAAGGCAGCGATTGGCCGGCTCTTGCCGCGCAGTTCCGTCCTGGCCCTTCTGATCGCGCTCGCGACCATTGCGATCGCCTCATTTTGTCCCACCACTCGCTCGTGCATCACCTGTTCCAAATTCAAAAGTTTTTTACTTTCATCCGCCGTGATCTTGGTCACCGGAATATTGGTCAAATCAGCCACCGCTTCGGCCACATCCTCTGCTTTTACCACAGTCTTTTCTCCATTCTTATTTTTTACCGAAATAGCCACTTGCTCTAAAAGTTTGACTGCTTTCTCCGGCAAATAAGTATCGCGCAAATATTGTCCGGCCATCCGAACCGTCGTCTCAATCGCCTGATAAGAAAAATAAATTTTATGTTCTGCCTCAAATTGCAAAGCCTTGGCTTCAAGCACCCTGATCGCCTCATCTTGGTCAGCCTCGTTTATCAGCACCTTTTGTAAAACTTTTGATAAATTAGTTTTTTCAATTTTTTCCTTGCTCATCTCCGGCGTAGTTGTAGCTATCACCAAAAAATTATGCGCCTGCGCCTGTTCCGCTAAAACCTCGGCCAGATCCATTGACTCGCCGCCAGTCGTCGCTACGCCCACCAGATGCTGAATATCTTCAATCACAAGCACAATATTTCTCGCCCGCGCGATTTCGCGCATTATCGCCACCATCTTCTCCTCCATTGCGCCAAACTGTCCGGCGCCGGCGATTAGACCGGAAACGGACAAGGAAACCAAGCGCTTGTCTTGTAAAATCTGCGGCACTTCCTCCTTGACCATCAACTCGGCGATGCCTTCCAAAATACTGCCCTTGCCCACTCCAGGATAACCCACCAAAAGCGCGCCGATCTTATCTACTTCCAAAATCCTGAAGATCTCGGCGATTTCTTTTTCTCTGCCAATGCACGGCGCGTAAGCCCCGGCTCTGGCCCAGAGCGTCATGTCCCGGGAAATATTATCCAAACGCGGAGTGGCCACCGCCGTATAAGCCCGGTTCATCGCGCTTTTTGGTTTTAATCTTGAAAGATAACGAAATTTATGCCAGCGCAAGATCAAATAGCTCTGTAAATCCACCCAAGCCGAAGCGTGTTCAATCTCTCTGTCGGTAATAACCAAGTCATACAAAATTTCCCTGACCAAACCAACTTGCCTAGTTAAAGCTATTAAAATATCCGTCGCGTTGACTTTCTTCTTATTTTTTTCGTAGGCTATTAAATACGCCTCAAGCAGCGCCTGCTTTACTTCAAAAGACACCGTCGTTCTTTTCCCGCTTTCCGCTATCATCTGCAAACCGTGTTTTACCTTTTCTATTAATCTTTGATGATCAACGGACAGCCGCGCCAAGACAAGGTTGGCCTGCGTATTGGAAAGAAAACTAATCAACAAATGCAAGCCATGCAAAGAGCCGTGCTTTAATTTATCGGCCAAAAGCCACGCCTCTTCAACCGCTTGCTTGCTCCGCTGATCAAAACTGTTAAAAATTTCTCTCTTTTTATATTTTTTAATAAAGTTCCAGCCAAAAGATCCGCCCGTTGCCGTGTCTGAATTCCTGCGCCAAAAAGACCTGGGTTTTAAAGTTGAACGGGGTTTTGATTCTCTGTTTATTCTGTAGACTAAATAGAAATCCGTCAAAAGCGACACCCAAAAAATAAAAGTATACTCGTTGCGCAGATAAACAACAGGAAACCAATTAGCCCCATGCTGCGTCAAGCTAAAAATAACATAAAAAATAAACCCCAAACCAGCCACTCCAAAAAGCAAAAACAAGGTATTGATTAAAGACCTGGTTCGCCTGGCATATCTTTCGCTGTTAATGCTAAAACTGTTCAATTTATGATCAAAACAAAAAACTTCGCCGTTCAAAAATAGCGCCACGCCAACTCCGCCGCAATTGCGGCAAACATTGCCAGCCACCTCACCCAGCCCCTGGCACTCCGGGCAAGTGTAAATTGGTTTACTCTGTTTTTCTTCTGCCATAATTAACTTGAGTAAATTAAGCGAGTTAAGCAAGTTAAGTGAATTGATGTCGGTTCAGATCTTGATGTTGGTTCAGGTCTCCGACCTGAACCTAAATATTTTATTGATGCTACTCACGATTTTAACACCAGTTGGCTACCAAGAATAAAAAGCCTTTCTACCGTTCCCAAATTCCTCGATTTAAATAATTTCTGATTCTGGATGCTCGGGTCACCCGCCCGCCATCAGCTGCGCTTCTCGCCCGCTATTGCCTGAGCAAAGCGATGGCGAGCGGGCAGACGCTAGCGGGCGGGAGCCCGAGCATGACAGTAAAAATTTTCCCGATATCTACTTTTTTGACTTAAAACAACACCTTCAAATGCTCCCTTATTACCCAAATCACGGCAATCGGCGCCAAAAGCCACACCATAAGCAGCGCCAAAATTATCGCCATCCACAAAGCCAGCCAGGCCATTTTCCAAAGCAAAACCACGATGCGCATCACCAAGCTGATTGCCCGGCCAAAAATGCTCCGTTCATCATACATGGGCGTGAATAAATTTTTGAGCCAAATGCCCAAAGCCAAAGCCAGCCAGGCTTCACGGATTTGCCGACCGCAAAAAAACACCGCGTTTTTAACGCCCACCGTATACCACCAAATCGGCCAGATAAAAAAATCCAGCGCGATGTCAACAAAAATCAGTTTTAAGCTGATTAACCACTGGTTGTTCATGAGCACCTCTCTTTTGTTGGTTCAGATCCCTG
>Ga0208373_1005207_pt1 | contig 11033 bp, 10 predicted proteins | sample RifOxyC2_FD_184036 | JGI IMG/M metagenome (GOLD analysis project Ga0208373, IMG submission 184036) | Soil microbial communities from Rifle, Colorado - Rifle Oxygen_injection C2 (SPAdes) | ecosystem: Environmental > Terrestrial > Deep subsurface > Rock core/Sediment | place: Rifle, Colorado... | reverse complement strand
TGAATTGTGGCGGCAACGGGTTAAATTTGACGCACTCAATTTAAAACTAACCGGTAAAAAGCCGGAAGAAATTAAAGTGGTTTTTATCACTACTGCAGCTTATGGCTGTTCTGGCGGAATAAATTCTTTTTTTGTCGAAGAAGCTCATCGAAGTTTAAGAGATTGTGGGATAAAATCAATTGAAGATGTTGATATTAAAGATAAAAATAAGGCGGAACTTGCTAAAATTGTGTTTAGTACTGATGTTGTTTTAGTTAACGGGGGAAACACTTTTTATTTATTATATTGGTTGAAGAAAAGTGGTTTTGACCAGATTATCCAGGATTTTGTTAATAAAGGTGGTTTATATGTGGGGGTAAGTGCGGGAAGTTATATTGCCTGTCCTACTATTGAAGCAGCTGGTTGGAAGCATGCTGATAACAATAAGGTAAAAATAACTGATTTAACCGCTTTAAATCTAGTACCTTTTCTTATCACTGCTCATTTTCAAGAGAGTTATGGTGAAATAGTGGATAAAGCAGCTAAATTAACTAAATATCCTATTGTTGCTCTTTCTGACACTCAGGCTGTTTTGGTATTAGGAGATGTTTTTAAAATAATTGGCAGTGGCAAAAAGAATACTTGGAATCATTTTCCCCACACAGTTAAATCTTTGATTTAATCACTTCTAATACTCGTTCTTCTGATTTACCATCTAATTTATAACAATGTTCTTCTACAAATTTTTTTCTTTCTGCTTGTAATATTTTGGGATTGTTTAAAGCTAATTGTATCAGTTTACTAATCTCTTCATTGAAATCTACTTTTAAAGTGGCATCACTTTCTCGGATAAAAGGATTAATGGGGTTTTTTCCTTTTTCAAATAAGTCAATAGTAATAATTGGTTTGTTTAAGAACATAGCTTCTAAAGCAGTAGTGGAACCGAAATTGAGGAAAACATCACAATTGCTAAGCAATTCAAAATGCTTATCTCGGCTACTTTCACTTAAAACCTTTGCTTCAGGTATCCCATCAATGGCTTTTTGGTATTCTGAAATATTTTTTTCTCGGGGATGAAGTTTTATGACCAATTCAATTCCCGTTACCTTTTTAATTTCTGATATTATTTTTTTAACTTTATTAAAATAATCCTCTTTTGTTAAAAAATTGTCTTCAACTATTGGTGAAGTCATAAATAAAATACTCTTTTTTTCTGATACTATCTTTTTTTGTTCTAGATAAGGTAATATTTCGTTGAATATCAATGGACCGGTAACAAAAATTCTTTCTGCTAATATTCCTGAAGAGATTAATTCCTCTTTGTATTTTTGGCCCATTACCAAAAAATTAGCTGAATAAAGATTATTAGTCTCATTTTTACTAAAACCGATAGCCACGCCATGTTGACCCATAAACGAAGGCTTTTTAAGTTTTGAAGCCGCGCTAATTACTGCTTTTTCATAAATACTAGATATTGCGGAAGTATATACTGCAACAACATTTTCTTCTTCGATTATCCTTTTAAATGTAAAATAGTATAAAGCGGTTAATTCGATCATTTCTGAGGAAAAATAAAAATCTATTTGTGGTTGGATTTTATCCCACAATTCCACAGAAAATAATTGTTTTTTTGTTTCTTCACTAATGGTTTGCCATTGTTGAAACAGGGATTTAGCTATTTGTTTGGCTTTTTTTTGGTTTTCTTCAGTATAATAATCGTATAATGTAATGTTTTGTTTTAATTTAGAAAAAGAATGTTGAGAAAAAGGGTCTACCATTACCACTAAGGGTTCTAAATCCCCAGAACATTTAGTTAACAAATCATTTAATCGAAAATATTTTTTATTATTATTTTGAGAGCTAAAATGGTTAGTATAAGTTAAAAATAAGATTTTTTTAGAATCCTTTTTTTCTCTCTGCTTATTCTTCGCTAATTTAGCTTTAAGTGATTCACTGTAATATATCCATTTTTTGAAAAGTAAAATAAATTTTTTTTGTTTTAGGGTTGTTTTTTTTTCGGTAAATTCTTCGATGGAAAGTTGGTAAGGGATAAACTTGATTTCCATCAACCGTTTGTAAAACCACCATACTGGAAAATCTTCTATTTTAAATAAGTCATTAATGCTTTTTCCGTTAACTACTTTCTTTGTAGCCCAGATTTCTAGCTGTTGGTTAATTTCTTCTTTAGTTATCATATAACGATTTAAACATTTTTATTGTTTCTAAATTATCTATTTTTTTCTTTAATTTGGGTTTAATTGGTTTTTTAATAAAATCTTCTATCTTCACAGCTAATTCTAATGGTTTTTTCGGTGAAATCAGATTATTCCCTTCAAAATATTCTGGTATTCCTCCTACTCTTGTTCCAATAAAATTTGTACCTAATTGTATTGATTCTATAAAAGAAAGAGGAACAGAGAAGGTTTCTTGAGCTTGCCTGATAGGATAAAGGTAAATCCAAGCTGAAGATAATTCTTTCTCTGGGTTTACTTTACCTTTAACTATTATATCTTGGTGGTTCATCCTTTTAATTAAATTAGAATATTTATTACGTTTGTTGATTTTGGAATCAGCAATAATTAATTTAATATTTCTTATTTTTTTTCTAACCAGGATAAATGCTTTTAACACCTCTTCAATCCCTTTGAAAGGACTAAGATGGCTCATAAACAATAAGGTTGGCTCTGTAGTTCGGGAAAAATTACGTTTTAATTTTTGGATTAGCGGTGGTATAATAATTACATGTTTATTTTTTAATTTGGTTTTTTTCAGTAAATTCTTTTGCCATTGAGTCTGTACTGTAATTATAGATATTTTACTTTTAGCTATTTTACCGGTAACAAAATCCCAGGATCGTTTCCAAAATCCATTCAAGTTGCCGTCAAAAAAGGTCATAATTTGTTTTTTGGCTTTAACTCTTAATAATAAAGGTAAAATTAAGGGGCTAGGATGGCTAAAATAATGGATTATATCTGTTTGGCAATGGCTAATTCCTAAAGGAGAACCATACTTAATTTTAATCCCCTCTTTAATTATAGTGCTTTTTCGTTTAGATGTAGAAATTATTTCTACTTGATATCCTTGTTTACTCATAGCTTGAGCCATCCACCAAGCTTGTTTTCTAGTTCCTTCTACTAACGGGAAAGATAAATCATGTATATAATAAGTTATTTTCATTTTAGTTTTTGGGCAATTCCTTTCCAAGTAAGATTAAGTATTTCTTCAATAGTTTTTTCTTGTTCTTGATTATTATTTATTTTTTTGATGTTTAATATTTGTATTAATTTTAAGTAAGCTTTACGATGTAAGTCTAATTGTGAATAACTCATTTCATCTTTTCTTTTAGCTAATATTTTTGTGGGTACATCTAATAATATAGTTAAGTCTGGTTTAGGGTATATCTTAATTAAATATTTGAATAAAAAGCTATTTTGGGCATAATGATAATGTACATACATATCATAAAAGTAACGGTCGATTAAAATTATTTCTTTTTTTCTTCTTCTGATTAACCAATAATATTTAATTAGATATTCAAATAAATAATAGCTTAACATCAATTCTTGAATTAGGCTAAATTTAACTTTTTGTTTATTCATTTGTTCTACAATTCGATAATTCTTTTTTTTAAACAGTTTAGATATTAGTTTAGTTGTGGGTAAGAACGGCTGCCAGCCAAAGTAATGATTTTTTGTTTTTAAGTTGAATTTATGGAAAAATTCGGGATATTTTTGAGTTAATTCTTTAATTAAAGTGGATTTGCCAGATCCATCTACTCCTAATAAACAAAGAGTGTAAGATTGCTTTTGGGCTTTTCTGAACATTAATCTAATTAAGCGGAATAAAACCAAAGAACGAGATAAGGTGGATTTATTTAGAATTGTTGATATTATAGTTTTTAATTGAAAAAAAGGAGTTAGATTTACTTTTTTCTGATCAGTTTTGACTTGGCTAATTAATTGGTTGAAAGGTTTATTCCAACCATTATTTCTGGTTTGACGATTAAGATAATACCAATTAAGTTCTTCGGTTAATAATTTTTTAACTACTTCGGTTTTATATTCATCTAATCCTTGATTTTTAAACAAGGCTTGACCACAATATAATAATACTTCATCTTCTTTGCTACCAACTGGCAGATTATTTACCCATTGCTTTTTTTTGAATATTTCGGTTTTATCTAATAATTTCCAGCCTAACCAAGATATTTCTTGATATAAATCAAAAACCAATAACTCTTGATTGACTTTTTTTACCCAATAACTGCGATATTTTTCCCGATCAATACAAATAAACTTTTCTTTTTCTAAAACTTTGATTGCTTTTTGGTAATCAGTATTGGTTTTAAACAACAAATCCAAATCATAAATTTTTCTGGGGATTATATAAGGATAACGAAGAATAATATATTCACTGTTTAATTGTTCTAAAATGGGGTGGTATTCTTTAGACAGCATTATTGTCTATTCTTTGAAAGATCCTTTTTATTTATTTTGGTTTATGGTTCTAGGTAAGAAGAAAATGGCGATTAATTCTTCCTTTAAATGTCAGCCTAGAACTCAGTAGGGAAACATTTTTAAATTCCAGCCTTTTAGACTACTTTAAAGTGAAAAATGCGTTAGTTACTGGTGTTACCGGTCAAGATGGTCCTTATTTGGCTCGGGATCTTTTAGATAAGGGGTATAAGGTGTTTGGCACTTATCGAAGAGTATCTACTCCTAATTTTTGGCGATTACAAAGTTTAGGTATATTAAACCGTATTACCTTAATTCCTGCTGACTTAACGGATATGTCTTCTTTATTAGAAGCGGTAAATATTTCTGATCCACAAGAAATTTATAATTTAGGCGCACAAAGTTTTGTCGGTAATTCTTTTGACAATCCCCTATTAACTACTGATGTTGATGCCAGTGGAACTACCCGTTTTTTAGAAATAATCCGTCACTTAAAAAAAGATATAAAATTTTATCAAGCTTCTACTAGTGAACTTTATGGCTCTTGTACTTCTATGATTCAAGATGAAAACACAGCTATGATTCCTAATTCTCCTTATGCTGCAGCTAAGCTCCATTCTTATAACATGGTTCGAATTTATCGTAAGTCTTATGGTATTTTTGCTTGTAATGGTATACTATTTAATCATGAAAGCCCTTTAAGGGGTTTAGAGTTCGTTACCCGAAAAATAACTAATTCCGTAGCTAAAATCAAATTAGGTTTACAAACTGAGTTAAAGCTAGGTAATCTTGATGCTAAAAGGGATTGGGGTTTTGCTCCTGAGTTTGTTAAAGCCATGTGGTTGATGATGCAGCATAAGCAGCCAGACGATTTTGTTGTTGCTACCGGAGAAACTCATACTGTGGGTGAATTTGCTGAAATGGCTTTTGCTGCGGCTAATTTAAACTGGAAAGACTATGTTCATGTTGACCAGCGTCTTTGCCGTCCTTTAGATGTTTATCAGTTATGTGGAAATCCACAAAAAGCGGAAAAAGAGTTAGGCTGGAAACCAAAAATAAATTTTCCTAAATTAGTTAATTTAATGGTGGAAGCAGACGTTACCAGATGGCAACGGTTTCTTAAAGGAGAGCGTTTCTCTTGGGATGCTCCGAACCATTCCAACGAAGTAGATATTCTTTCTCGTAATGTAGTTAGGGATTCTAAGAAAGAAGCTCCCAAAAGAATTAAAAAGACTAGCTTTAAATTATTCTAAATGCACCGCTCTGAATTTGAAAAATTGTTTGAAGTTGAAAGCAATTATTGGTGGTTTCGTGGACAACGTTTTATTTTACATCAATTTCTTAAAAAATATTATCCTACCAAAAACAATTTAAAATTATTAGATGTTGGTTGCGGGACGGGATTAACGTTAAAATTGCTTCAGAAGTTTGGTTCAGTTCAGGGTATGGATATTGCTGATGATGCTGTAGAATTTTGTCGTAAACGTGGTTTTAAAATTAAACAATGTGATTTGATGAACTTAGATTATCCAAACAATAGTTTTGATGTGGTAACTTCTTTAGGTGTATTTTATCATAAAGACGTTAAAGATGACCTTCAAGGTTTTAAAGAGATTAAACGTGTGCTTAAGCCCAATGGCCGTTTTTTTATTTTAGATTCAGCTATGAACTGTTTATACAGTAAGCATGATTTAGCTTTTCAAGGAATTAGGAGATATTCACGGAAGGAACTTTCTCATAAATTACATCAAGCTGGTTTTAAAGTAGAGAAAATAACTTATTACAACACCTTATTTTTTCCGTTGATTTATTTTAAAAGAAAGTTGGATAATTTTAGTCATAAACCTTTAAAATCCGATTTAGAAATAAAAATTTCCCCAATTTTAAATAAAGTTATGAAATGGGTGTATTTTTCTGAATTGAAACTATTAAAATACATTAATTATCCTTTTGGGGTTAATATTTTAGCAGTAGCTAAAAGAAAATAGGTTCATTATTTTTATAAATACTCTATTTTTAATTAACTATTGATATCTTAATTTATTCGGGGGAAATAAAAATGGTGGAATTAACTGGTTTTCAAGTAGAAAGGGTAAATAATCCTCAACAACCTCGTGATAGCAATATAGTTAGTGTTTTACATCCATTAGAATATTTAACTCGAGATTTTTTTGAAGATTGTGCGGGTAGTTCTATTATTTTTAAGGAAGGATTATGTGCCGCTAATTTACATAATCCCCAACAGCCTCGTGATGGTGTTTGGTATTTAGAGAATATTTTAAATCCGCTAATTAAAAGTGGGAAAATAAGTGATGGAAGTCATGGTCCATTTGATGATCGAAAATTTTGGTATGCTGGTTGTCGTTTAGAAGCAACTGACTTAGGTACCAGTATGTTTCAAAGAAAAAATTTATCAGTTTATTTAGGTTTAAATCATTATGGTGCTTTCAGTAAACATTTACGTTTGCCTGAAGCAGTTGTACGAAGGATAAATCATCAAGGAAAAAGAATATTTGGCGATCCTTACGCTTTTCTAGCTACTCGAGCACCTGGTGTTTGCGTTTTGCCTATAACTGCTGATGGTTCTGTATTTATTGGACAGCGGACTAACAAAGATGCTCAAGGATTATTATGTGCTGTTTCTGGCCATTTAACTTACAAAGAAAAAGTTACCGATGTTAGTTTAGAAGATGATGTAGAAAAAGAATTAAAAGAAGAGTTTGGATTAGGGTTATCTACTTGTGATAATCTACGTTTTGTGGGTTTATATTCCCATCCCCTAAGAGGAGATTTAGATTTTACTTATTTAGTTAATACCGCTGAAGGAGATAATTATTTTCTTTCTGGAGAATGGAAAAATCGAGTTAAAGAAAGAGAACATAAAGATTTAGTTAGACTAACTAATTTTAGTGAAATCAATCAATTATTACATGAAGGTAGATTACCTGGTTCTGATAATCAATACCAATTAATGTATTCTACTCGAGGAGCATTAATGAGTCTACGTTCCGGAGAAATTAAAGATTAATTTTTTTTATTTCTTTTAACACTTCTTTAACGTAAGGATGAAGTTTCGGGTCTATTTTTTCAAACCATTGGTATTTAATTCCGGGAGTAATTTTTGGTTCTTGAGATAATCTAACAATATAAGTAGTAGAAATATGATGAATCCCACTTTTGATTTCATTCAAGGTGTCGGGAACAATAAATTCATGAGTAGCCCCCTGCCGAATTATTTCTCCAATTAAATTTAAATCTTTTAGTTTACGTTTTACTGCTTCTAATAAAGTTTCGTTCTTAAAAATCCTGCCACCAGGAACCCACCACTGATTTTTAGCTGGTTCTTTATCTCGATAAATTAATAAGAATTTATTCTGCCATAAAACTATTAAATTAATCGCACTTATCGGCATTAATTCTTGTATTTTAAGGTATTCTCTTTCTGGAATCATTTCTGCTGTTGTTTTAGTTCAGTTTTAGCTTCTTCCAAGTCATGCTCCACCATTAATTTAACTAGTTCTTTAAATTTATACTTTGGGTTAAATCCGAACATTTTACGAGCTTTAGAAGTATCTCCAATTAAAGAGCTAGTATTTCCCGGTCGAGCAAATCTGGGATCAAACTCAACATAATCTGAAGAATTTAATCCCACTGCCTTAAACGCTTCTTCTAAAAATTCTTTTACCGAATGGGTTTCTTCAGTACAAATAATAAAATCATCTGGTTTCTCCAATTGCATTATATTCCAAGCAGCTTCCATATATTCTTTAGCATAACCAAAATCAATTTTAGTATCTAAATTGCCTAATAATAATTTATTTTGTAAACCTAAAGATATCCGCGTAGCTGCTTTAGTAATTTTCCGGGTAACATATTCTTCCGTTCTTCGGGGTGATTCATGATTATAAAATATTCCCGTAGACACATACATTCCAAAAACTTCTCGGTAATATTGACATAAGACAAAAGCAAAAGCTTTAGCTGCGGCATAAGGGCTTTGCGGCTTAAATGGTGTTTTTTCCGTTTGAGGATTTTCTACTGCTTGACCAAACATATTAGAAGAAACCGGTTGAAAATATTTTATTTTAGGATTAATTTGCTTAATAATTTCTAAAATTCTTCCTACTGCTGCTCCGGTAATGTCACAAGAATAGCCTACTGAATCAAAACTCCAACTAACGTGATCCTGATCCGCTTCATTATAAATTTCATCAGGTTTAACTGTGCTTATTATTCGGTAAATGGAAGTAGGATCAGCTAAATCCCCTTTATGTAAAGTTATTTTATCTAATAGATGCATTATATTTTTTTTATTGCCGGTAGCCGAACGTCTAATTAATCCGTGTACTTCGTATCCTTTTTCTAATAAGATTTCAGCTAAATATGAGCCGTCTTGACCAGTTATTCCAAAAATTAATGCTTTTTTCATGGTACCACCCTGAATTCTGGTAAAGGCACAATAAATTTTCCCCCTTTACTTCTCCATTCTTTTTCCCGTTCATAAAATTCATTAAAGAAAGCATAAGGTAAAACTAAAAAATAATCTGGTTGAGCTTTACGAGCCTCTTCTTCGGATACAATTGGAATCATGCTGCCGACAGTATATTTACCCCATTTCCAAGGGCTTCTTTCTGAAGCTGCAGTAATTAGGGTATGGTCTAAACCATAATATTGTAAGATTACATTTCCTTTAGTAGAAGCTCCATAAACCCACACTTTTTTTCCTTTAGCTACTTCCTGCTTGATGAAATCCACACACTTCTTTTTATTTTCTTCTAATCTCTGGAAGAAATCATGATAAGTTTTTTTATCTTGATAATTTTGTTCACTATCCCTTACTTTTTGGATACGTTCTGTTGCTCCAACTGGTAAATTCATTTTGGCTCCGATTTTTTTAGCGTAAATACGATAACTTCCTCCGTTAACATTATTACTTTCAATATCAAATATTTCTAAACCATTTTTTTTAAAGAGGAATTCTAAGGCAGCAAAAGAATAATATTCAAGATGTTCATGACATACATTCCCGACATCATTACTGTCAATCATATTTTTCAAGCACATTAATTGAGCAATAAAAACCCCTTCTTCAGTTAAAGCATCTTTAGCATCAGCAATAAATTGGTTGGGATCTTCCATATCATAAAACATACCCAAAGCTGTTACTATTTTTGCTTTTTTACCTACGATTTCATTATATTTCTGAATATTCCAAAAATCATGGATATGGTACGTTAATCCTACTCTACCTTCTTCGGCTAAATTATTAGCTGGTTCTACTCCAACTGTAATTAATCCGGGAATTGTAAACAATCTTAATAGGGTGCCATCATTAGAACCAATATCTAAAACCACATCTCCTGATTCTAGCTTGAACCTTTTTTCAGCAATATCAGCTATTTCTTTCAAGGCTTTTTTCATGGTATCGGTTACTCCGGATTTATACCAATAAAAGCCAGTATACAATAATTCTTGTGGTGCAGTATCTTTTAATTGCACCAAAGAACAGTTTTCACAGAAAACCATTTCTAAAGGAGCTTTAGCACATTTGATTAAATCTTCCGGTTTAATAAAATTGTTTACATATTGTGTTCCTAATGAAAATAAAGGGGTTAATTTTGGAGAATTACATACGCGGCAAGTTTTTCTAGTGGTGTATTTTAATGGTGTTTCTGGCATATTTATTTTACACCCCCTTTAATTAATAAATTTTATGGTTTAAATACCATTTTTTTGTTTAAAAAATAGTTTAATACTGATATGGTTAAAGCCGCTATAACTATGGAAATTAAATATTGAATACCTAAAATTACGCTTAGTAAATACACTGCTAACCAATTTAAACCACTAATAAATAAAATGAGAATTACAAAATGAATAAATTTTCCTTTTTTTCTAAAAGTAATTACCGAATGATAAGCAAATAAAAATAAAATTTCCACTGTTAGGGAAATAGCAAAAGATAACATATGCCATAATTGTAAATATTCAGTTAAAAGATAAGTTAAAGCTAAATTTAATAATAAGCTTAATCCTCCACCAAAAATAAATTTGAAGTAACGATACAAATCTTTTTTTAATTTTTCATATTCCATTACTTAAACCTTAGTTTTAAGATAAACATTCCATAATGCCATCCATTTTTGAATAATGACTTCAAATCAGCTAAATTAGAGAATCCTCCGGAACGGGATATTCCACTTTTTCTATCTTTGTAATGATAACCGATTTCAATGATCTTCATTTTTTGTTTAAGAGCTTGATAAATAAAATCTATGAAATATTCTCCAAAACCTTGTCTATGAAATTTTATTTTTTGAAATACTGTTCTTCTTACAGCTATAAATCCAGAAGTATAATCCCGAAATTTCAAGCTTAAAATTAAGCTAGCATAAATATTTAATATGGTGCTAGCCCAAGCTCGTGGTTTTGACCTTAAATCTTTTCCCCCTTTAACATATCGAGAGCCGACAGCAATATCATATTTCTCTAATTGTTGAGTTAGTTTAGGGATATCTTCTGGTGGTAAGCCTAAATCACAGTCCATCCAAACAATATAATCTCCTTTAGCTGCTTTAATTCCATCATCTAAAGCCGAAG
>Ga0208373_1005205_pt1 | contig 11037 bp, 12 predicted proteins | sample RifOxyC2_FD_184036 | JGI IMG/M metagenome (GOLD analysis project Ga0208373, IMG submission 184036) | Soil microbial communities from Rifle, Colorado - Rifle Oxygen_injection C2 (SPAdes) | ecosystem: Environmental > Terrestrial > Deep subsurface > Rock core/Sediment | place: Rifle, Colorado... | reverse complement strand
TGGAAAGCGCGAAATTAGAAATCACTTGTTAAGTTTGGGTGTTGAAGAGTGGCAGAAAAAAAAGATTGGCTGGGTTGGTTTGGATGAATTTTTTAATGATGAAAACACGGTTTTTACAGTTGAAGAAAACAGTGGCAAAAGCGGGGCATTGCGGAAAATTTTTGGAGAGAATTTTAATGGCACTGGCGTGGTTTTATTTAATGACAGGGTGGATGAATCAGCTGAACTTCTGGATGCTTATCCAGAGTTGAAAGTATTTGCGCGCAGAGACATAAACGACGCGCGTCATGATGATGCAGTTTGGCAAGAGTTTTCAAAAAAATACGAGGGCAGGATAGTCGTTGCCACAGATTTAAACATTTTATTAGAGAAGTTTAGAGAATATGTTGAATCAAGAGAAAGTCGGGGTGGTGATACTTGCCGCCGGTAGGGGCACACGACTAAATTGTGTTGACAAATCAAAAGTAATGTTGGAAATTGGCGGTAAGCCGATTGTTAGTTATATTGTTGAAACATTGAAATCAGCCGGATTTAAAAAAGAGCAAATTTGTTTGGTAGTTGGTTTTCAAAAAGAAAAAGTGATGGAATATTTTGGAGACACAGTCAGTTACGCGGTGCAAGATGAGCAAAATGGCACGGCGCACGCGGCATACACTGGCATGACGTCGCTGCCAAAAGAGATTGAAACAGTACTGGTGCTTGGGGGCGATGACAGCGCGTTTTATACCAAAAAGACATTGTTGGATTTTATTGAAAAACACACAGAGACAAACGCGGAGTTATCTTTGTTGTCAGCAGAGCTAGAAAATCCAAGCAGAGTTGGCAGGATAGTACGTTACCCGGACAAATCGATTGCGATTGTGGAAAAAGAATATTGGACAGAGGTAGAAGAAAAAATTAAAGAAATAAGCACTGGCACATTTTGCTTTGACAGGGTGTGGTTTGAAAAAATGTATCCGACAATGCTGCCCTTGCGCAAACTCGGAGAGTATGGATTGCCAACAGCGCTTGCTGTTGCGCGAGGCGAAGGGGCGAAGTATCAAGTGATAAAATTAGAAAATAGCGATGAATGGTTCGGGATAAATACAAAAGAGGAATTGGAAGAGGCGAGTGAGAGGAAATTAGAAAGAAATTAAAGAAATTTGACGGAAATTAAAATATTGCACATTAGATATTGGATATTATGACAAGAGAAAAACAATTTTTAACTGGCGCGGAAGTGGTGGTGCAGGCGGCGATAGACGCGGGCGCGACTATGATGTTTGGTTACCCGATTACGCCCGGCACGGAAATTTTGTCGCATTGGATTAAAACCGCGCAAACCCGCCTCATCGGCGGGCAGGCTAAAAATTTACGATACTTACAAACCGAAGATGAAATCGCGGCTGGTTTTGCGGTGTGCGGGTCAGTGATGGCTGGTGAAAAGGCATTTACTGCCACAGCCGGGCCTGGCACGACCTTGATGCAAGACGCGATGAGCATGGCTGATGGCATGCGGTTGCCGTTTGTGTCTATAATTGTCCAGCGTGGCGGGCCAAGCTCTGGTACCGTGATCTATTCTCAGCAAGAAGTCAATTTGGCGATTCATGGTGGCAATGGCGAGAGCTTGCGTTTGGTTTATTCGCCCAGCAATTTATCAGAACTGTATGAATATACACGATTAGCTTTTAATAACGCGTGGAAATATAAATTTCCAACCGTGGTTTTGTCTGATGGTTTTTTGATGAAGACAAGGCAGACAGTTGATTTGAATTTTGAGATTGAAAATATTAAATCAGAACCATTTGTGTCAGAAAATACGCAAAAAAATATTAGAAATATTTATAGTTTTGAAGAAGAGCTGGGAGAGAAGTTGGCGCAGGATAAAAAAGATTTTGAGGAAATGGCGCACGAAGTTGTAAAGTTTGAAAGTTATAAAGTTGAAAGTTGTGAGACGTTGATTGTGGCCCACGGTATTGTTGCCGGTGCGGCGAAGATGGCTGTTGATGAGTTGCAGAAACAAGGTAAAAAGGTGGGATTGTTTAGGCCGATTACTTTAAGTCCGTTTCCAAAAGATGAGTTGAATAAAATAGCGCAGAGTGTTAAAAAGATTTTTGTTGTTGAATCAAGCATGGGGCAATTGAGGGATTTGGTTAAACAAAATTTAGAGGTTGCTGTTGAAGTTGATGGATTATATAAACCGGCAGAGGGGATTGAGGCCGAAGAAATTGTTAAATCACTCACATAAATCCCTCCCCCTTGTAGGGGGAGGTTAGGGGGGGTCTCTGGTTCGCTGAGACCTCACCCTAACCCTCTCCTACGAGGAGAGGGGATAAAAATAAGTGTATGTCCAAGGAAGCGAAATTTTGTCCGGGTTGCGGGCACACAATAGTGCTAAGATTTTTGTACTCTGTTTTGAAAGAAATGGGATTAGAAAAAAAGGCGGTTTTGGGTTTGGACATTGGTTGTTCGCTTTTGGCTTGGGATTTTTTGCCAATCAATACTTTCCAAACACACCACGGCCGTGTTACTCCAACAATGGTCGGCTTTAAGCGCTCTCAACCAAATTCGGTCAGTATTGGCTACACTGGCGATGGCGGCGCGTATGCCATAGGCATGCAAGGATTGTTTTGGGCCGCTTTGCGCAATGATCCAGTAACTGTGATTGTGGTTAATAACACGATTTATGCCATGACTGGCGGGCAACTCGCTCCTACAACAATGCCGGGTCAAAAAACTGATACCTCGCCATCAGGCAATGAACAGGCAACAGTGATGGGTCCGGAATTAATCCGTTCGCTAAACGCCAAGGCGTATGTTGCCCGCACGGCAGTGAATGATGTTGCTGGTTTGCAATCCGCTTTACGTAAGGCATTTGAAGCGCAAAAGGCCGGCAATTTTTCTTTGGTTGAAGTTTTGTCATTTTGTCCAACAAATTGGAGGACCAAAGGATCGGAGACAAATGAGTTTTTGGAAAATATGAAGAGGGTATTTAAGTTAGGTGAGTTTTAATTGGTCCCCTCTCCTTGGTAAGGAGAGGGGAAATATGATGTATGATAATCAAAATTTTATTTTCCGGCGACGGCGGCCAAGGCATTCAATTAATGTCTGATTTGATTTGCCGGTCAGCGATTGAACAAGGTTTTTTTGTCAGCCATATTCCGAACTATGGTCTGGAACAGCGCGGAGGAGTGTCGCTGGCGTTTATTCAAATTTCCGACAGCGAAATTGCGTATCCGAAGTTTAGTAAGCCAGATTTGTTAGTAATACTGTCTCAACAGGCGGAAGAAAGGACGAAACAGTATCAGAATGTAGAATGTAGAATGTTGAATGTGGGGGATTTTAAAACAAAGTTAGAGGAAGAAAAAGTGCCAGTGCAGAGTTTTAATATTTTCTTTTTAGGTTTGATTGCAAAGATGTTGGAGGAAAAAAATGTATTGAAGCGGGAAGTTGTGTTTGGGATGTTAGAGAAGAAGTTAAGCGCCAAGCCGGGGTGGGAGGAAAATAAAAAAGCATTTGATCTAATTTTATAATTTTTTGATATGAAAAAGCCAAAAATTTTGATTTTATTTTGCGGGGGGACTATTTCCATGGCAAAAAATAAAGAGGGGGCATTGGTTGGTCATTATACTGCCGATCAACTATTCAAAATTGAACCCAGGGTAAAAGAATTGGCAGATTTGGATGTGGAGGTTGTCACCGATGTTGATAGTACAAACATGGATCGAGGACATTGGGAAAAGCTGGTTGATTTGGTTGTTAAAAATTACAGCAATTACGATGGATTTTTGGTGACTTGTGGTACAAACACTATGGCTTATGCTTCATCTGCTTTATCATTTGCCTTGAAAGACATTGGCAAACCAGTCGTGTTTACTGGAGCGCAAATTCCAGCTGAAGTCATAAACACAGATGCTCATAATAATTTTGTAAATGCGTTGCGGGTGGCAATGATGGATATTGCCGGGGTATTTGTGGTTTTTGGCAGTAAAATAATTCTTGGCTGTCGAGCGAAAAAAGTGAATGAGTCAGAACTCGAAGCGTTTGATGTTTTTAATGATACTCCATTTGGTGAGATCATGATTAAGATCAGAATAAATAGAAAAAATTATAATCACCGACACAATAAAAAACTGGTGGCGAAAAATGGATTTAATGATGATATTATTTGTCTCACTTTGATTCCGGGTTTAAGGTCAGAACACCTAATTAAGTTAATAGATGATAAAATAAAAGGTGTTGTTCTTCGAGCTTTTGGCTCTGGAGACGTACCCTATGAATTGTTTTCTGCCTTGGAGTATGCTCGCAAAAAGAAAGTGCCGGTCTTGGTTACTACTCAATGTCCACGTGGCGCGACTGTGATGGGTATAAATGAGCCGGGCAGGCGGGCTCTGGAATTGGGCGTTATTCAGGTTTTTGATATGAGCATGGAGGCAATGAGTACTAAACTTATGTGGGCAATTAAACAGGGCATTCCTTATGAAAAAATGAAAAAATTTATTCAGACTAATTTCGTTGGGGAGATTAAAGAGTAGTTTTAATATTTAAAATTTTAAAATTCCTAAATTTCTAAATTCAACTTTATGTGCGGAATAGTTGGCTACATTGGCAACAAAGAGGCGCTACCAATCTTACTTCAAGGTTTGCGCCGTTTAGAATATCGCGGATATGACAGCGCCGGCATTGTGGTGCTTGATAAAAAAGCTCATCGCGTCAGAGCGGTTGGTAAAATTGACTCATTGGCCAATAAACTCAAAGGCAAAGAAATGATTGGGACAATCGGCATCGCGCATACGCGCTGGGCCACGCATGGCGGAGTGACAGAAGAAAACGCGCACCCGCATTTTGCTTGTGACGAAAAGTTGGTGATTGTCCATAATGGCATTATTGAAAATTATCGCGAGCTAAAAGAAAAGTTATCAAAAGATGGACACAAATTTACATCCGAAACTGACACCGAAGTTTTGGCGCATTTGATTGAGACGCATTATCATGGTGATTTGCGCAAAGCCGTTGAAGTCGCGTTAAAACATGTGCGTGGCACCTATGGTTTAGTAGCCATGCACACTGATGAACCAGACAAACTGGTCGCGGCGCGATTGGGTAGTCCGTTGGTTGTTGGCATCGGAGAGAACGAGTATTTCATTGCCAGCGATGCCACGCCAATGTTGGCTTATACAAAAAAGGTATCTTATTTAAATGATGGCGAAGTGGCGGAGATTTCGCGCGATGGTTTTCAAACATATAATTTAAAAGATGAACAAGTTACAAAATGCGTGGAAGAAATTGAATGGAATGATGAACAAGCGCAAAAGCAGGGCCATCCGCATTTTATGTTAAAAGAAATTTTTGATCAGCCAACAGTTTTGGAAGACGCGATCCGCGGGCGTATGAATTTGGAAGATGGCACGGCGCATTTGGGCGGATTGAATATGACCGAAGAAAAGATGCGTGGAATAAATCGGATAATTTTAATTGCTTGCGGAACCGCCTCTTACGCGGCTATGGTTGGCAAGTACGCGTTTGAGCGTTTGGCCGGCATTCCGACCGAAGTTGATGTGGCAAGCGAATTTCGTTATCGCGATCCGGTGATTGATGAGCATACATTAGTTTTCGCTATCTCACAATCCGGCGAGACCATTGATACTTTGGCTGCGGTACGCGAGGCCAAACGCCGGGGCGCGTTTGTGCGCGGGATTGTGAATGTGATTGGCTCCACTATTGCCCGCGAGACCGGCGCGGGCGCGTATATCCACGCCGGGCCGGAATTGGCCGTGGCTTCTACCAAGGCCTATACCAATATGGTGGTGATTTTGCTTTTGCATGCTTTGCAATTTGGCCGTTTACGCCACACCACGCTGGCGACGGGCCAGCGTTTGCTTCGGTCGCTTTTGGAAATTCCTGAAAAAATGAATAAGATTTTGGAGCAAAGCGAAACAATCAAAAATCTCGCTGGAAAATATAAAGGTTATAAAAATTTTCTTTTTCTCGGGCGCGGCATAAATTTTCCTGTGGCATTAGAGGGCTCGCACAAACTCAAGGAAATTTCATATATTCACAGCGAGGCCTATCCGGCTGGCGAAATGAAGCACGGCGTGAACGCGCTTTTGAGTCCGGACTTTCCGGTACTGGCTCTAATGACTCAAAATCAGTTATATGAAAAAATGCGCAGTAATATAGAGGAAGTAAAGGCGCGCAAAAGCAAGGTGTTGTTAATTGCAAACGAAGGTGATGTCAACGCCAAAGAGTTGGCTGATGATGTAATTTATGTTCCGCAAACAATGGAGTTATTGGAGCCATTGTTAAATACTATTCCCTTGCAATTGTTTGCGTATCATATGGCGGTGATTTTGGGGAAAGACGTTGACAGACCGAGAAATTTAGCAAAAAGTGTAACCGTTGAATAATATGAAAGACATACAAAAACAACGAGTGGTAATTATAGGTGGTGGCAACGGAAGCGCTTTTTCCATAAATGCTTTTAAGCCTTGGCGCAAGGATTTTGAGATCTCCGCTGTGGTGTCAATGAGTGACTCGGCTGGATCCACGGGTCTTTTGCGTCAGGAGTTTAATTGTTTACCACCAGGTGATGTGATGCGGGCAATTTTAGCCATGTCACCGTATGATTACAAAATATTAAGGAAGATTTTTCATAGCAACCGATTTACCGAAGGCAAGTTGGAGCGTCACAATCTTGGAAATTTGTTTTTAGTACTGGCCAGTGAATATACCAAAAATTACTTACAAACTATCCGTGCGTTTGAGCAGGCAGTGGAGGCCGTTGGTCATGTTTATCCTAACACTTTGGAAAAAAATGATTTGGTTGCTGGATTAAGCAATTGTGAAATAATTACCAGCGAGGCTTTTATTGATAGGCCGCGTTACCCACGCGGGTGGCGAATTAAAAAAGCCTGGCTATGCCCCAAAGTTAAGGCATATGATGGGGCGAAAGAAGTAATAAACTCTGCAGATTATATAATTTTTAGTCCAGGGAGTTTGTACACAAGTGTAATCGCCGCAATTTTGCCAGATGGGTTTAAAGACGCGATTGCTGATTCAAAAGCAAAATTGATTTATATTCAAGGTCCTGGTTACGAAATGGATGGTGAGACCGGCCCAATTAAATTAAGCGAGGCAGTTGGCGAGTTAGAGGCGTATTTACCAAGGAAGTTGGATTTGGTGGCGTATAATTCTCACAAACATACCAAAGCAGAAAAAGCCTTTTATGCCAAAAATCGCTGGGCTTTGGGCGAAATGGACTTTACTAAATTGCCAAAAAATAAGGTGTTAGGGTTTGATTTTGAGAAAAAAGGTGGCGGAATTTGCTCTGATAAAATTTCTAAAAATATTAAAAAAATATTATGGAGATTAAAACAGAAATAAAACGAGATTCATTTGCTGTGAAGATCAGCTTGGAAGAAGATAGAAAGGTTTTGGGTTGGGCATATTTATACGTGATTTTTCAAGATAGACATAAAGAACCATATGGACTTATGGAGAATCTATATGTTGAGCCAGAATATCGTAGCCGTGGTTTGGGCACTAAGCTGGTGGAATTGTTGATTGAAGAGGCAAAGAAACAGAATTGTTATAAATTAATTGGCACAAGCAAGAAGATAAAGCCGGATGTTCATGCTTTTTACAAAAGACACGGTTTTGAGGAAATGGGGTTGGAATTTAGAATGGATCTGATTAAAGACTCAAAAGTAATGACAACAGATTAAAAGATTATGACAAACCCAAAAATTTTAACAACCAAAAAATCGAAAGATTACGAGCTTATTGACAGCGGTGAAGGAGAGAAGCTGGAGAGATTTGGGAAAATTGTGGTGGCTAGGCCTGATCCGCAGGCGCTTTGGCGCAAGTTGAAGCCGGATTTGTGGAAAAAGGCGGATGCCACGTTTTGTAGAGACGCAAAATTTTGCGTCTCTACACAGACGGGTTGGAACACAAACAGTAAAGTGCCAGATAATTGGTTTATGGAATTGGGTGGGTTGAAGTTTAAGATTCATTTGTCGGCGTTTAAGCATGTGGGGTTGTTTCCGGAGCAAGTTGAAAACTGGTCTTGGATGCAAAAGCTCGTTAAGACCTCACCCCTGCCCCCTCTCCTACGAGGAGAGGGGAAATTTGGAGTGTTGAATTTGTTTGGTTATACTGGTGGAGCATCTTTAGCGTGTGCTCAAGCTGGTGCGGAAGTGTGCCATGCTGATGGCTCAAAAGTGGCGATAAATTGGGCCAAGGACAATGCCGAGGTCTCGGGTTTGGCTGATAAGCCGATCCGGTGGATTTTGGATGACGCGGTTAAGTTTGTCACCAGAGAAATTAAGCGTGGCCGCAAATATGACGGCATAATTATGGACCCACCAGCCTTTGGTCATGGGCCTGGTGGCGAGATGTGGAAAATAGAAAAGGACTTTTTGATTTTAATGGATTTGTGTTTTCAGGTTTTGTCAGCCAAACCATTATTTTTCTTGATCAATGGTTACGCGTCCGGTTACTCCGCGCTTGCTTATGAAAATAATTTGTTAGAATTAAAAAAGAAATTTGGTGGTGAGATTGAAGCTGGGGAATTAACGATTGAAGAGGGTGGGGGTAGGTTGTTGCCTTGTGGTATTTTTGCGAGGTGGAATAAGGGATAACACGAATGGGTTTTAGAATTTCACGAATGGGCGCGAGCCCCACTAATAGCTCGAATATATTGGTGTTATTCGTGGGGCGAAGCCCATTAGTGAAATTCATATGGTTCAAGTACTATACGAAGATAATCACCTTGTCGCTGTATATAAACGCGCCGGTATACTCACACAAGGAGACGACACAGGCGACAAATGTCTAATGGATGAAGTGAAAGAGTATTTGAAAAAAAAATACAAAAAGCCGGGCAATGTATTTTTGGGTTTGCTCCATAGGTTAGATAGGCCGGTGTCTGGCATTGTTTTATTTGCCAAAACCAGCAAAGGCGCTTCGCGTTTGTCAGAACAGATTCGCAATCACACGGTGCGGAAAGTTTATCACGCGTTGGTTGAAAAAGCGCCCAAACAAAAATCCGGTACCCTTGTCCATTATTTAAAAAAAGACGAAAAACAAAATTACACAACCGTTTTTGATGTGCCAACCGAGGGCGCGCTTAAGGCCGAACTGGATTATGAAACCGTAGAGACGCATTGCAATGCGTCTCTACACGGCGCGACATTATTAAAAATCCATCTCAAAACCGGCCGATCACATCAAATTCGCGCGCAGTTATCACACATCGGCTGTCCAATTGTTGGCGATACGAAATATGGAGCCCGACTTCGCCTTGCGGGCTACGCCGGGCAGGTTGGTAATATAGCATTGTGCGCGACAGAGTTGAGCTTTGAGACGGCGACAACGAAAGAGCGCAAAACGATTTCAATTGATTATGATCCAAAAAATTCTTGATTTACATATTCACTCAAAATATTCCCGAGCATGCTCTCGTGATTTGGAATTGCCAAATATCGCCGCTGGGTGCGTTAGAAAAGGGATTGATATTGTGTCAACCGGGGATTTTACACACCCAAAGTGGTTTGAACATATTAAGGGGAATCTTGTAGAAGAAAATGATGGTATTTATCAACTTAAAACTTATAACTTAAAACTTACAACTAAATTTTTGTTGGGTACCGAGCTTTCTTGTATCAAAAAACACAAGGGCGAGACGCGTCGCTTGCATTTGTGCGTGTTTGCGCCAAACATTGAGACAGTTGAGAAATTTAATAATAAATTAGATGGAATGGGATTTAATTTAAAATCTGATGGCCGGCCAATTTTGGGTTTGACTGCCAAGCAGTTGTTGGAAATAATGTTGGAAGTTGATGAACGAATGGTTTTGATTCCAGCCCACGCCTGGACGCCGTGGTTTGGGGTGTTTGGATCCAAAGGTGGTTATGATTCTCTCCAAGATTGTTTTGAAGAACTGACTCCACATATTTTTGCCATTGAAACTGGACTATCCAGCGACCCAGCCATGAATTGGCGCTGTTCAATGTTGGATAAAATCGCGCTCGTTTCCAACTCAGACGCGCACAGCTGTGCCAAACTTGGACGCGAGGCCAATGTAATGGAATTTGAAACGGAAAAAGATATTACTTACGACAATATCATGAACAGGATTCGCAATCAGCAAATAAAATATACAATTGAGTTCTTTCCCGAAGAGGGAAAGTACCACTTTGATGGCCATCGCGATTGTAAATTCGTTTGTCACCCCAAGGAAACAAAACGTTTGGGCGGAATTTGTCCTAAATGCAAAAAGCCGCTGGTGATTGGAGTGATGAATCGGGTAGAAGAGTTGGCGGATGTGAGTGAGAAAGATATTAAAACCTCGGCGCGAGCGTCATATAAAAGTTTGGTGCCATTGCCAGAAATAATTGCGGATGTTTTGGGAGTTGGGGTGAGCTCAAAAAAAGTTAAAGAAGCGTATGAAGATTTAATTAAAAAGTTGGGCAATGAATTTTATATTTTGATTGATGCTAAATTGTCGGAAATTGAAAAAGCAAGCTCACAAGAAATTTTCGATGCTATTGATCGTGTTCGCCGCGGAGATATTTTTGTTCAGCCGGGATATGATGGAGAATTTGGAGTGGTAAAAGTGTTTGGAGAAAAAACAAAAAGAGAAAAAATTAGACAGGGAACTTTATTATTGGATTAAGTCATTTAAAATTTTAGAAAGTTATACACAGGGTACACCCTGAAGTCATTCCATTAATACTCTTTTCATTCTATACTATAAGTAGGTCGAGTTTTACGCACATGCTTGTCGCGTAAAAAGCTTCACGTTTATTTGATATGCACCATGGTCATAGCAAATAACGTAATAATTTTTTTTGAAAGGGGGTAAAACTATATGGCAAAAAAGAAAGCTCACAAAAAAGTGAAGAAGACAAAAAAAGTTGTTAGAAAAACACACAAGAAAGTCAAAAAAGCCAAAAAAGCGAAAAAGAGAAGATAAATGGTATAACCCGCCTCATCGGCGGGTTTTTTGTTTGTGCCCTCGGCGCGAATCGAACGCGCATCATCTCCTTCGGAGGGAGG
>Ga0208373_1005204_pt1 | contig 11041 bp, 10 predicted proteins | sample RifOxyC2_FD_184036 | JGI IMG/M metagenome (GOLD analysis project Ga0208373, IMG submission 184036) | Soil microbial communities from Rifle, Colorado - Rifle Oxygen_injection C2 (SPAdes) | ecosystem: Environmental > Terrestrial > Deep subsurface > Rock core/Sediment | place: Rifle, Colorado... | reverse complement strand
CGATGCACGGGTCGAATACACCGGCAATACCAACTCCGTCAAACGGGAAAATGCCACCGAAGTATTTATGAAAAAATACAATATCGAAGTGATGGACATCGCCCACTTACGCGGAACCACCATTTCTCGTAAATTCGTTATCATCGATGAAGCCCAGAATATGACCAATGCCACACTCAAACTCATCGGCACCCGCATGGGGGATGAGACACGCCTTGTCGTTATGGGAGATCCGGGACAAATCGACCATCCGTTCCTCTCTAAACGCCGTAATGCCCTAGTCAGCTTGCTCAACAAAGCACAGCATAACAACTTTATAGCGGGGATTCAATTACGACATACGATCCGTAGTCAGGTTGCGGATTGGTTTGATAAGAATTTCTAGTATTATTTTAGAAAATTCCCGTGATCCAATGCCTAGAGCCGTTCCGAAGGCAGTAGTGCCGAGAGGAACGAGCGTTCTTGGATCACGGTATGATCTTTTGGTACTTTTCTGACTTAACAGAAAAGTACACCCTCTTCTCATACATTTCTCACATATTTGTCATCATCCAAGCACACCACAATTACTCTTTCACTGAGATTCACTGCAGTAGCCGATTGGCTTGATAAGAATTTTTAATAACAAAAAAGAATGTATGATATTATTACATTAATTAAGTTTCTTTCTGTTATTATTTGCTTGGCCAATAAATTGGACTAATATTTGGAGCATCTCAATGAAAAGAATCGCATTACTCGGATTACTCAGTATTGCTGTAATGGCTAATGAAAGTGGAATGTACATCGGCGCAGAAGTAGGAACTACTCACACAAAAACATCTGATGTTGTCTCAGGCACTACTTACAACTATTCAAGCAACAGAATATCTGAAGCTCTTCAACTGGGATATTATCTCAATGCAAACAGTCGTGCCTATGTTGCATGCCAGTACATTGGTGCAGATACAGATAAAGACATTCCACAGAACACCAATATCTATAGTGTAGGATATGACTATCTCTTCGGAACATCACCATTCAAACCATTTGTTGGTGCTATTTTCGGATATTCTACATACAAGGATGGTTATTTCAAAGTTAATGGTGTCGCTTACGGAGCACAAGCAGGTATTGATTATAAATTAAATAATAAACTCTCGGTAGATGCCGGTTATCGTTATTTGAACTCAGATGCTGAAGCTACTTATTCTGGTGACAAATCAATAATGGACAGCTTCCAAACTCTCTTTATCGGTGCTAACTACAAGTTTTAGTTAAATGTTTTTTCCGTTCATGGTTCGACAAGCTCACCACGAACGGAAGAGTATAAATAGTTAGATTGGAAGAACGCGGATTTTTTGTGAAAGTTTTTCTTTGAGTGTCGCTTCGATAGCGTACAACGTCCCCGTACTTGAACTTGCACAGCCGTTACAAGCCCCTAAATAGCGAATATAGACATCGATATAATCAGGAGAATCCTTGATATCGATAACCTCCATATTACCGCCGTCCATAATCAAAAACTGACGAATCGACTCATCCACTACACTGTCAATCGCTTTGATCTTCTGAACCAATGTCATCGCTTCGAAATCACCATGCGCTCCGGCATCTGCCGCATTGCGCATTTTCTCCTCATCCATCTCGCGACGTACATCGGCAAGAATGTCAACAAGATAGTACTCGCGCGCTTCATGTCCGCCCGGTTTGATACACGATTTACAGAATCCGCCCGCTTTGGTGTAATCGGTGATCTGCTCGATCGTTTTAAGATCGTTGAGTTTAATCACTTCACGAAGCGTCCCGAGACTGACGCGGGCACATTCGCACACGATAATCTCATCTTCGAAACTGCTCTCATCAACGCCGAGATAAAGTCCCGCCGCTTTTTTGATAACGTCGTACGCCATAACGGAACAGTGCATTTTTTGCGGCGGAACAGCCGGTATTTCAGGGTCATCACGGAGTGATTTTTCGACATCAATATTGGTGATTTTAACCGCTTCTTGTACCGTCTTTCCGATACAAAGCTCCGCCATCATATCCGAACTTGCAATCGCCGTACCGCATCCGAAACTTTTAAACTTAGAGTTGACAATCGTATCATTTGTAGGATCGACTTCCCAATACAAACGGACGGCATCTCCGCAGCTCTCCGCCCCGAAATCGGCAACAATAAGCTTGTGTCCTGCTGCGTCACACTCCTCTTGAGTGATCTCCCCTTGGTTATGCGGGTTGTTCATCAATGTCGTTACTTTGTCGGAATACTGATCCCAAAGAGATCCGCCCAATAAATCATTTTTTGCCATAATAGAATCCTTTAGTGATGAATGTGACATTCTCCGGCTTCACCGCCGGGAGTGGGTTGTACAATTGCATACGAGCTTGAAATAGCGCGTAATCTTAAAACAGCGCCGCTGAAACGCTCGATCACATAATCGATCTCTTCGTCTGTTGTAAAACGGCTGAGGCTCAAACGAATCCCCGTATGGGCTAACTCATTATCGGCACCGATCGCCAGCATAACGGTGTTGGCTTCAAGATCTTCCGAGGCACAGGCGGAACCGGTAGAGGCACCGATGAGGGCATTGTTCAAATCCCACAGCATCCCCTCCCCTTCAACCCCGCGAATGGAGATCAAAATCGTATTCGGTGTGCGGTTTTCACGGTTGCCGACTACCATTACGTCACTGAGCCCTGAGAGTAGCGCATCTTCCAATCGGTCACGTTTAGCACGGATACTTGCCATTTTTTCAGTGATATTCTCGGTTGCAAGCTCAATCGCTTTTCCCATCCCTACAATATAAGGGACATTGAGAGTACCCGAACGGCGTCCCCCCATATGTTCTCCGCCGTGTAACAATGGGGTAAGCGCTTCCGAATTTCGGATATACAAGGCTCCGATCCCTTTGGGACCGTGAAATTTATGGGCAGACATTGATAGAAAATCAACATGAACCTCTTGCATATCAACCGGAATTTTACCGACAGCCTGAACCGCATCTGTATGGAAAAGAACCCCTTTCTCTTTACAGATCTCACCCATCTCTTTGATCGGGAAGATCATCCCTGTTTCGTTGTTTGCCCACATGATGGAGACAAGCGCCGTTTTATCGGTAATGAAACTGCGAAGCGTATGGGCTTCAACAATCCCTTGATCGTTTACCGGAAGATAGGTGACCTTGACCCCTTGTTCTTCGAGGAATCTACAGGTAGAGAGGACGGAGGGGTGTTCGATTTCACTCGTAACGATATGGTTCTTATCCCCGTTTACAATCTTATCGATCCATACCGATTTTAAGACCCAGTTGTTCGATTCAGTAGCGCATGAGGTAAAAATAATATCGTCTTTATCGCTCGCGTTAATCGCCTTATACATCTGATTGATCGCTTTTGTGATCGCAGGGTGTGATGCGGTTCCAAAACGGTGCAGTGAGTTCGGGTTTCCGTAAATCTCACTAAAATACGGAACCATCGCCTCTACGACGGCAGGATCGACCATCGTTGTCGCGTTGTTGTCCAAATAGACTTGCATATAATGCTCCTATACTAGGGTTCTAAATAAAAGACTAATTTAGTCTTGTTTAACTTTTAGGATAATAGTGCAAACGACGTTATAGTAACCTTAAGGGTTTTTTATATTTAGGAGTGTTTAAGGATTAGATCAACTACCCATCAACTCGATCATCTGCTCGATCGATTCTTGATACCCTGAGATGCTCATCGACTCTTGGGAAAGAAAAGCTTCCATCTTCTCTTTTTTACTAATTGCCTCATCCAACTCTTTGTCTGTTCCACGCACATACGCACCGATACGGATCAACATTTCATTCTCTTTTAACAGCGTATAGAGGCGGCGGAAGCGGCGTACAGCAGCGAGATGTTCAGGGGTGATGATATCGTTCATTACCCGTGACGCGGAGTTGAGGATATGAATGGGGGGATAAATCCCGAAATCGGTCAGCTCGCGCGAGAGGACGATATGTCCATCGAGAATCGAACGGGACTGATCGGCAATCGGGTCAGACATATCATCCCCCTCCACGAGAACGGTAAAAAAGGCGGTAATCGAACCGTTCCCCTCCTCTTTCCCCGCACGCTCCATGAGCTGCGGCAAAAGGGTCAAAGAGGAGGGTGGATACCCTTTTGAGGTAGGGGGCTCGCCGAGTGCCAGACCGATCTCCCGCTGTGCCATCGCGAAACGGGTTACCGAGTCCATCATAAAAAGGACATCATGCCCGTGTGATTTAAAATATTCCGCCACACTCATCGCACTGAATGCACCGTATTTGCGCATCAATGGGGAATCATCGCTGGTTGCGACAACGAGGACAGTATTTTCGAGATTGCCTCCGAGTGACTTTTCGATAAATTCAGGAACCTCACGTCCCCGCTCACCGATAAGAGCTACGACTTTGATCGGGGCATCCGCACCGCGGACGATCATCCCCATCAGGGTCGATTTACCGACACCGCTTCCGGCGAAAATCCCCAGTTTCTGCCCTTTGCCGCACGTAAGCAATCCGTCGATCGTTTTGACACCGACGCTGAACGGCTCATCAATCATCCCCCGTTTCATCGCCGCGATGGGGGCTTTAATGATCGATTCGAAATGAGCCCCCACAATCGGCCCTTTACCATCGATAGGGTTCATAAATGGATCGACTACCCGCCCAAGCAACGCCTCACCCACCTCGATCATCATTCCGCTTTGATTCGGATAGACTTTATCTCCGGCACGAAACCCTTCCACAAAACGAAAAGGGGTGATAAAAAAACGGTTGCGTTCGACTTCACTGACCATCCCCAAAGCCTCGGCACCGTTCATCTCCGAAACCATTAATACCGTATCGCCGATACTGACATGGAGCCCTTCAGCGACAATCACAGTAGGGCTTATTTTACTGACCGTACCGAATACGGTGGTGAGTTTCTCAACTCCTAAACGGTTCCGTAATGCTTTAAGCGGCATCGGCTAGTAACGGTTACCGCTAGAGGAGTTGATCAGGCTGAAAAATTCCATACGGGTCTTTTCATCACGCTTGAACAATCCGCGAAGCGCACTTGAGGTCGTCGTTGAACTGATCTTTTGGACACCGCGCATCTCCATACACATATGGCGTGCTTGAATAACCACCGCAACCCCTTTTGGGGAAACCGCTTCCATCAATGCATCGGCGATTTGTTCGGTAAGCTGCTCTTGAATCTGCATCCGACGGGCAAATATATCGACGACACGGGGGATTTTAGAGAGTCCGACCACTTTGCCATCAGGGATATAGGCGACGTGTGCCCGACCGATAATCGGGAGGAGATGATGCTCGCATGTGGAATAAAATTCGATATCTTTGATCAACACCATCTCATCGTTGCTACTCGCAAACATTGCCGAATTTAGTATCTCCTGCGGGTCTTCCTGATACCCGCCGAACATAAATTCATACGCTTTTAAAACACGGTTTGGGGTCTTTTCAAGCCCTTCTCGGTTAACGTCTTCCCCGACATAACGGATCATTGTTTTGACCGCTTCTTCAAAATTTTGCTGTTCAGTTGCTTTTGACATCGATTCTCTCATCAGGAATAATATTGTTGCTATGACTTTATCACGTCTTTGCTTTTATTTTAATTCAGCGTACAATTAACCCTTTTTGGATATTATTGCCACCATTTAGTCTAATAAGAGACGTCAACAAAAGGGATTTAATGAAAATTACTACGAACAAAATTGACTCAGCCAACGCGAAAATCAACGCGGCTATCACACGCGGTACAATCGATGCAAACGTCGAAAAAATTGCTAATCAACTCTCCAAAGAGGCAAAAGTTGCCGGTTTCCGTAAAGGTAAAGTGCCGTTAAGTGCGGTAAAAAAACAATACGGTGATCGTTTGGTTCAAGATGCGGAAGCACAAGCGTTGCGTGATCTTTTGAGCGCAGGGCTACAAGAGATGGCAATCGCCGCTGATACACTGATCGGTGAACCTCAAATCGCTAAATTTGAGAAAAACGATAACGGTATCGACGTTGAAGTCATCATCGCAACCCGTCCTGCAATCGAGCTCGGTGATTACGCGGCAATGGTTCCTGATGTTTCAAAACCTGCCATCGACGATGCGACAATCACTGCACGTATCGAAGAACTCGCTTCAGCTCAAGCCCCTTTGGTAAACGTTGAAGAGGATCGCGCACTTGTAAGCGGTGATTCAGCACTTCTCGATTTCGAAGGATTCGTAGACGGTGAAGCGTTTGAAGGGGGAAAAGCGGAAGGGTTCTCTCTTCGTCTTGGAAGCGGTCAATTTATTCCGGGGTTTGAAGATCAAGTGATCGGAATGAAAAAAGGGGATGAAAAAACCATCAGCGTTACCTTCCCTGAAAACTACGGCGGAGCAAAACTTGCCGGAAAACCTGCCGAGTTCAAAGTGAAGATCAATGCGATCCAAGCAAAAGAAGCGGTAACTATCGATGATGAGTTGGCTAAAAAAATGCTTCCGGGATATGAAGATGCAAGTGTAGAGATGCTCAAAGAGAAAGTAAAAGAGCAGCTTGAATCCGAAGCGATGAGCGTTAGCTATAACGACGAACTCAAACCAGCCCTTATGGAAACATTTGTTGCAGCATTCACAATCGATCTCCCTGAGTTCATCGTAGAACAAGAGATGGATATGGCACTCAACAAAAAAGCGCGCGACTTGAGCGAAGCGGAGCTCGAAGAGCTTAGAAGCGATGCTGAAAAAGTAAAAGCGATGCGTGAAACGTTCCGCGAAGACGCGTGCCGTGCCGTAAAAGCAACCTTTATCGTTGATGCGCTGGCAAAAGCGGAAAACGTAAGCGTAAACGAGCAAGAGTTGATGCAAACCATTTACTACGAAGCGATGCAAATGGGTCAAGATCCTGCGGCAGTTTACAAACACTACCAAGAATCAGGTTATCTTCCTGCGATCCAAATGGCAATGATCGAAGATCGCGTGTTGAGTAAATTACTTAACGATAAAATCAAGTAATCCGATGAGTTACATCCCTTACGTCATTGAAAAAACGGGGCGCGGAGAGCGCTCATATGATATTTATTCCCGTCTGCTCAAAGACCGTATCATCATGCTTAGCGGCGAAGTGAACGATCCTGTTGCCTCTTCTATCGTGGCACAGCTCCTCTTTTTGGAAGCGGAAGATCCTCAAAAGGACATCTACTTTTATATCAACTCTCCGGGTGGTGTTATCACCTCAGGGATGGCGATTTACGATACGATGAACTATATCCGTCCCGATGTCTGTACTATCTGTATCGGTCAAGCGGCATCTATGGGGGCATTTTTGCTCAGTTCAGGTGCCAAAGGGAAACGTTACGCCCTTCCGCATGCGCGGATCATGATTCACCAACCTCTCGGCGGTGCGCAAGGTCAAGCCACCGATATCGAGATCCAAGCCAAAGAGATTTTGCGTATGAAAGCCGAACTTAATGAGATTTTGGCTAAAAATTGTGGACAAAGTGTCAAAAAACTCGAAAAAGATACCGATCGTGATAACTTCATGTCAGCCGCCGAAGCGGTAACTTATGGTATTATTGATGAAGTATTGCTTCAAAAAGAAAAAGAAGAGAAGTAAGGGGTAAACCATGGCGGCTCTCAGTGATCTAAAACGTTCCCAACGGCAAGCTACTCAAAAGGGTGGCGATGAGAGTGCTTTTATTACGGCGGGTTCACTCAGTGACCCCACCAGTGATCTTGAGATTTTCGCCAAAGAGGTTTTGAATGCCCTTATTTCAGATAATCTTCCCCCTACCCCCAACAATTTTTCTCTCTACTTTGATCGTATTTTAGAAGATAAAAGCGAAAGTCTCCGTCGTCAAATCGGTTCTATTTTAGAACTTGAAGAGGATAATCACGACGAATCAAGTATAGAGCTTGAAAAAACTCTCAAGCAAGGGTTCTCTTCGGTTAAAAGTATATTGCAATTAAGCGCAACGCTGTACAAGAATATCTCTCTGATGGAGAAAATTTTAGAGAAGCGCAAAGAAGAGATGAAAGAGATCCCCTCTTTAAACGGTGCAAACGAATTGCTTGCCTCTCTTGGCAATGATGTCGGGAAACTCAGCTCGATATTGAAAAAGCAAGTATCTCATATGAAAGTTATTTACGATGAGACGGCTACCATCGTAAAACAAGTTGAAAATGAGACTATTTTCGATAATCAATACGGTGTCTATAACAAACGTTTCCTTATTTCCAAACTGGAGCAGGAGCGTCATCTTATCGATGAATTTAAACATAAAAGCTCCCTTATCACCGTTCGTCTCTCTAAATCTACCGGCGAAAGTATCCAAAGCGAGAAAGCCCAACAGCTTATGGTACGTACGGTAGCCAGACTTCTTCTTAAAACTTCCAGACGGAGTGATATCGTTGCCCACTACGGCGAAGGCGTTTTTGCCATGGTATTGAAACATACCGACATAGAAAGTGCAAAACGGGCGTCTGAACGCCTCTTTGATCTCGTCTCTTCCAGCAATTTTTTCATTGCCGAAAAAGAGATTCAATTGCGGATCGCTATCGGAGTCACTGAATTAAACCCAGCGCAAGGGGTTGACCAGACCCTTGTTTGTACACTAAATGCCATGGATGCAGCCGACAATAATTCCAAGATTCGGTATATGGTCTGCAGCGAAAACGAATAAGGTTCTTATGCTTCTACCCATTATCACCTACCCCAACAAACAACTAAAAATGCGTTCCAAAGAGGTGGTCAATTTTGATGAATTGCTCCACCGCTTTTTAGACGATATGTATGAGACAATGATAACCTCCAACGGTATCGGCTTAGCAGCTATTCAAGTAGCAAATCCGATCCGTGCACTCATCCTTTGTATTCCCGATGATGAAGGAAACCAAAGCAAAGAGAATGTCATTGAGATTATTAATCCGGTTATTCATGCCCCTCAAGGTAATATCCTCTATCAGGAGGGGTGCCTAAGCGTCCCCGGCTTTTATGAAGATATAGAGCGGTATGAAACACTGATGCTGAAGTACCAAAACCGTCACGGAGAAGCGTGTACCCTTGATGCCAGTGAGCTCTTAGCCATCGCCATTCAGCACGAAATGGATCATTTGGAAGGAAAACTCTTTATCGATAAACTCACCTATAATCGCCGTAAAAAATTTGAAAAAGAGTATAAAAAAGCGCTCAAAGAGAAAAAATAGCCCTCCTCATTATATTGCATTTTGCAATATAATTCTTTCAATCCAACATTTACGATACTATAACTGTTAAATAATATTTTGGATTACACTATGAAACAGTTACTTTGCGCTACATTTGAAGGGATAGACGCTTCACCTGTCGAAGTCCAATTCACAGCAACCAAAGGGCTACCGGCTTTTACTATCGTCGGAATGGCCAATACAGCCATAACCGAGTCAAAAGAGCGGGTAAAATCTGCCCTGCTCAGCAATGGGTTTACCTTTCCACCGAAACGTCTCACCATCAATCTTGCCCCCAGCGATTTACGAAAAGAGGGATCTCATTTCGATCTCCCTATCGCGGCACTCATTGCATTAGGAAATTATGAGGGTGATTTATCCTCATGGTATGTATTCGGAGAATTGGGGTTGGATGGAAGCGTGACTGAAAACACCCTCCTCTATCCCATCATCCTCTCATTAGCCAATCAAGGGATAATTGAGCGTGCCATTGTTCCACGTATCAGTCTCCCAAAACTCTCTAAAATCCCCAACATAACCTTTTACGGCGTCGAGACGCTCACAGAGACCCTTAACCTCTTACGTGCCGAAGTGCTCCCCGAGACGGAAGCGCATATCAGCACCTTTGATTTCAACCATTTGATTCATGAGAGTACACACTACTATTTTCATGAACACTATCCCCTCGATTTTATCGATATCAAGGGGCAAGAGCATGCTAAACGCTCCGCGTTGATTGCGGCGGCTGGGATGCACAATTTACTCTTAGAAGGCTCCCCCGGTTCAGGTAAATCGATGATTGCCAAGCGACTGGTTCATATTATGCCGCCGCTTCACAACCAAGAGATGCTTGAATGTGCAAAACTGGAGATTCTGGAGGGGAAAGAGCCGACCTTTTCCCCCCTGCGCCCGTTTCGTTCCCCTCATCACTCCTCTACAGGGGCAAGTATCTTCGGCGGCGGAAGCCATAAAGCTCAAATCGGAGAGGTAGGATTAGCACATGGGGGGATTTTGTTTTTCGATGAACTGCCCCATTTTTCCAAAACAGTTCTAGAAGCACTCCGCGAACCGCTGGAAGATCGCCATATCCGCATCTCACGGGTCAATGCAAAAGTAACCTATGATGCTAACTTCTTATTTGTCGCAGCGATGAATCCCTGCCCTTGCGGCAATCTTTTCAGCACGACAACCGCGTGCCGTTGCAGTGATTTGGAGATTAACCGCTACAAATCACGACTCTCCGACCCCTTTTTAGACCGTATCGATCTGTATGTCCAAATGCATGCTGTGAGTGCTGAGGACAAACCGAGCGTCACGTCCCATCACCTTCACATAAAAGTACGTCACGCTTTTTTGCGTCAAAAGATGCGGGGGCAAGAGAGATTAAACGGCGCACTTAATGATGCGGAGATTGCCCGATACTGTCCTTTGAATGATGAAACGCAACAGGTGATTGATCAGGCGATAGGGAGATTCGGGTTATCGTTTCGAGCGGTGAGCCGTGTCCTCAAAGTAGCACGAACAATTGCCGATATAGAGGGAGAAAAGAATATAGAGAAAGCTCATTTGCTGGAAGCATTAAGCTATCGGAAACGGTGATATGAGTATCAGCAGACTCTTTTTTCTTATCATTTTCATTATTCTGTTTTCAATTACGGCAAAGCACTTTTTGCCCTCTCAAGAACCACAAAAGCCTTTCCCCTCACAGGGTGTAATTCTCGCATTCGGCGATAGTTTAACATACGGATACGGGGCAAATCAGAAAGAGAGTTATCCTGCCCATTTAGAACGGCTTTTGGGAGAAAAAGTAATCAATGCAGGGAAATCGGGAGAGCTTTCCGAAGAGGGTCTTAAACGGCTCCCCTCCCTA
>Ga0208373_1005202_pt1 | contig 11042 bp, 10 predicted proteins | sample RifOxyC2_FD_184036 | JGI IMG/M metagenome (GOLD analysis project Ga0208373, IMG submission 184036) | Soil microbial communities from Rifle, Colorado - Rifle Oxygen_injection C2 (SPAdes) | ecosystem: Environmental > Terrestrial > Deep subsurface > Rock core/Sediment | place: Rifle, Colorado... | reverse complement strand
AAAGCAGTTTTAACCCCTTTAATTGAGCTTCATGGAGAGCGGGGGCGCTCTGTAAAAGAAATCAATGCCTTTGAAGCGGATATGATAGACTTATTTAAGAAGTATGGGCAGGGCTGTTCGATACGTTGTTCTTCAACTCAAACTTCCCCTTTTCCAATTGAAAAGAGAAATTCAACGGGACATGTTCAAAATCACCCTTCGGAGCAGGCAGATTGTGAATCTAAAAGTTATAAATATATAGATGACTTTTTTCAGAAAATTGGAGGTAGAGATCTTTTTACCATTCAAAATGAGATGTCTTTAGAACGTTTGCCAATTAGAATGCAATTAGCAAAACTTACTCCTGATGAAATAAAATCTTTGGATATGCACATTCTAGCTGCTCGCTATATTAGGTATTTAACTATGGGAGAAGATGAGCGGCTCAGGATGTCGAAAGATCCTTCTATGGCAGCTGAGTACAAGGATTTAAAAAGGGCTTTCCATGTGTATGGAAACCTAACCGAGAGGCAATCTAAAGAGGAGGCTATTCTCGAGATGAAAGATCAAGCGGAGGTCGAGGAAAATCGACATGTAACTTTTAACGAGTCTCCTGAAGTCTTAAGAAGAGGGCCTTTATATAGTAGTGAAATAGATTATAAGTCTATTTTAAATTTAAAAGACAAATTAAATTGTGTTAAAGAAATTAAAGAATTTATTTCTTCATGTAATTTTTTAAATCCTTCTCAAAAAGAAGTGGTGCTTAAAGATGTTAGAGAACTAGAAAATCACCTTCTTTATTATAAAGAAGGTTTAGAACGTGCTAGATCCCCTTTAAAACTAAAATGCGTTGAAATAACAGAAAATACCACTTTAGAAGATTTAAAATTAAGCAGTGATTTAGATGAGGCTGACACAAGTCAACTTGATGCGGGTTTGCTAAGAGAATTTAACGATGATCTAAGTGAAATCAGTGTTAAATCAGAAGCTTTTTCTGATTTAAGTGAAATGTCCTATATCGGATGATTTTAAGATTCTAATAAAAGGTAAAAGGCCTGTTTTTAACAGGCCTTTTTACTTTATGCTTTTTTCTTCATTTTTTTTGGAGGCGATTGAGGTTGAATATCGTGAAGGTCAATCCAAATAGGGGTGCTCCATGCCATGTGTCCGTTTTCTTGAAGAATACGAAGGTAGTAGTAGACAAAAGCCGGCGCTTCCGAATTGGATGGAAGGGCTACTTGTGTGATCATTTCAGGGTCATCGAAGGTGAAATCTACATTAGATTCATTCGGGCGAAGAGTGTGAATGAGCTTACCATTTCGAATGATTTCAATTTCTTTAATGGGAGAAGTTCCTGCTACATAGCCTGAAATATGTCGATTATAGACAAGTCCCGGTTTAACTTTAGTGCTGAGCTCTGAACCCATAGGAATTCCTGCAATAGAAAAACCTAAAATAATCCTTTCCCCTGTTGTCGCGTAGCAGCTTCGGTTGTAAAGAGCTGCAAAAAGAGCTTCTCTTGTATGCTCCGGAGCCATGATTGCTGTAAGGCCGGGAGAGTACTGAACTTGGTCTCCTTCATACAGATTGCTAAAAACGCCTCGGTCATCAAGCCCTCCTGCAACAAAACCAAATCGAAGGTTTTGATTTAAGGCCTTGCGGATAGAACCGTCCTTCCATTCAACAACTCCATTTTTCCCTGTAGAGGAAATTGGTCTTGTATTGCCTTCTTCTTCTAAACACTCAGAAGATCCCCAAGCGTTATAGATTTCTACAACGCGTTCAAATTCGGGTGTAAAGTCTCCGAAATTTGTTCCAAGCCCCTTGGCCATTGAAAAACTCGGAATAGAGATGAGTTCTTTTGGCATGAGCCCTTTATAGATTTTTTTTAGACCGCTATTTTTAGGATCTTTTTTACGTAAAATAGCTTTATTGTCTTTTGCAAAAACAAAAGTTCTAAGGCCTTCTTCCGGGAGGTCAGATTCCCATTGCATTCCAAGAAATGTTGAAAAGCGGCTTTCTTCGTTAAATTCTGTGATATGATTATTGATCGATTTCCATACTTCATTTGAGGTTTCTTCTACACTTTCGAAAGAAGAGGTTGCGAAAAATTGTAAAGACTTTTCATCTCGAACATGCCTGAGGCATGCTTCGATATTCTCTGCGGAATCAACACGTTCAGACTCTCCATGGAGGAGTCCCCAGAAAAGACTTTTATCTTGTTCTGCAAAGCATTTAATAGGATAGGAATGAAATTTTTCTTTGCTGAGAAGGTTTTCTAATTGAATTCTATAAATGCCGGGCTCGTTAAAGTAAAGATTAGGCAAGCTTAGAAAACCTGTTTCCGGTACAAAAAGTTTCCAGCTAAGATTTTCTCTTAAATGTTCATAGGTTAATTCGATGAGAGTTCCTTCAGGAGCATGATTTGTAAGATTCCCATAAAGGTCTTCAAAGCGAAGAATCAAATCAAATCGCTTATTGCGGGCGACGACTGATGGGGCTATAATTCGAATCGTATGCAGCTGATTACCTCTTACATCTAAATTGAAGATTTCAGGGTCTTTGTAATCTCCCTTTCCTTTTGGATCGATGAAAAGATAAAAAGGGCGGCGTCTTTGAACGATTGTTTGACATCTAGTTCCAAGTTCTTTGGCTGTTTTTCTGTCGGCATCCGGGTGTCCGATTCCAACGGTGAAATTTTCTCCGGTTTTGATTTCAGAGGGGAGTACAAATTCAAAATCGGGAACAATTCCATCTGCATGGTCTAATGTTTTTGCTGAAAGAACTTTTCCATCGGGCATAGTTGCCCATATGACGTTTGATTTTTCTTTAAGATTGATATGAGGAATTTGCCAGTCAATTTCCCTTCCTTTGGATTGGAGGTCGAATTTGATTTTAGTTCCTTTTGGCAAGGATGTCGAAGTTGTATAGACAAACTTCCAGTTAGAAATCTCTCCGGCATAAGAAAGACTAGGTTCGGTCATGCAAATTGATCGTCGCATTGTTAATTGGCTCCCCGGCATAGCGTTTTAATTGTATTCATTGTGCCCTAAGAAGGTTTCTTTTTCAAGATCGATCCTAAAAAATAAGTTCAACTTATTTTTTTGTTCTTTCGCAGCTTTTGTGTGATTTTAATTTTTCGAATCGATCTTTCATCTGATTTAAGAACTTCTAATTTCACATCATCATCTAAATGTATTTTCCATCCTTTTGAAGGAATAGACCCGGCTCGATGGAAAATATATCCTCCGATCGTATCATATTCTCCGCTTGTTGGAATGTGGATGTCTAGATTCTCCTCTACATCTAAAATACTCATTTTTGCATCAACGATCCAACCTCCTGAAGAAAGGGCTATAAAGTTTTTTTCTTCTTGAGTGTCGTATTCATCTTCGATATTGCCAACGAGTTCTTCTAAAATGTCTTCAATTGTAACAATTCCTTCTGTTCCCCCATATTCATCGACAACGATTGCTAAGTGAATCTGTTTGCTTTTAAACTCTTGTAAAAGGAGCGCTATTTTTTTTGTTTCAGGGGTGTATAAAACAGGTTTTACAAAATTTTCAACTGTCTTTTGAAGTGTTTCAGGAGGTTGTTTGTTTTCGATATACTTTGTATAAAAGGATAGAACATCTTTATAAAGAAGAACTCCAATGATTTTATCTACATTTTCTTCATAAACGGGAATTCGGCTATATCCTTCTAAAGAAAAATGATGGGCAGCTTCTAAAATTGAGGTTTCTGAAGAAATACTAAACACGTCAATTCGAGGAACCATAACTTCGCGAACAATTCGATCTTTAAAAGAGGTCACTGTGTGAATCAGTTTTTTTTCATTGTCGTCCAAGTATCTTCCAAGTTCCGAGTCTTCAAGGTAATTGAAAAGTTTGTCTTGTAACTTGAAGGGAAGTTTATTTAATGGAGGCTCTCGGTTCCATTGAAGGAGTTTTTTGCATTGAAAAAACAAAAATATTAAAGGGAGAAAGGGGCTCATGAGTAAAGAGGCAGGAAGGATGAGAAATCTTGTTGTTGTAGTTGGATTTTTTTCAACAATAAGGGAAAGGAAGAGTTCTAAAAAAAGAGAGACAAGAACAATTAACACAATTTCTAAGGCGGATGAAGCGTAAAAAGAAAAGTGTTTGGAGGTTTCTAAAAGAAGATCTCTGCTTCCTGTCGTTTCAAATAGGAAAATAAAGTAAAAAGAAACAAATCCAAAAATCAAATAATAGACGAACTTAGAGAGTTGCAAAGAAAAAACAATAGATTCCCAGGTGTTTTTAGGTTGGGTTCGGAGGAAAAACTTGTAAAAAGGGAATCTTGTGGAGTCTTGAATTTCTTCTTTGCCTTGAATTCTGCCAAGAGCTTGCAGGGATAGGCTAAGGCCTGATACGATTGCTGCAGGTAGAAGGTAGGCTGCTAAGTAGAATATTTTTTCAAAAGGGATCAACATGTGCCTCTGTATTAGATATATTGATTAAAACGCTGAAGGAGGATTTAAGACAATCTTTTTTTGGAAAGGGAAAAGGGCTCGCAGATTTTTAGACACTTTTGCTCCATCTGACGCATCTTTCTGCGAGATGAAGAGTCTAAGTCGTCATACCCAATTAGATGGAGAATTCCGTGAATGATGTAGAGTTTTGTTTCTAAATGAGGATTTAGTTTTTGTTCTGAAGCGTATTCAAGCGCGACTTTAGGGCAAACGAAAACTTCTCCTAAAATCCTGTGTTTCCCGTCGAGTTCTTTAGTTTCTGGGGGGTCAATTGGAAAAGAAATACAGTCTGTAGGGGAAGGATCTGCAAAAAAAGAGCTGTGAACTTTTCCAATCGCAGCCTTTGAGACAAAGTGCAATACGACTTCATCGGTTGAAATGTTTAAATTTCTTAAAAGAAAAGGAATCATCAACTTGATGTTAGCAACTGAAAGGGGGAGATCTTTTTGCTTATTATAAACTGTAGTAATCATAAGTGAAAAGGGCCGGTTTTACATTAGTAAAACCCGCCCTGATATAAAGTTCCTTGGGGAAATGATTAAGGGAGAATTGGAGTCTTAGGGAGACCTGTAACTCTTGTGTTTTCTCCATCTTTCCAGCGGCCTAGTTTTTTAAGGACGTCGACTCTTTCAAAACGCTTTAATACATTTCTCTTTTTTGCGGTCTTGCTCGATTTTCCGTAACTTGGGTGTCTTGACATAATATAAATACCTTATTTCTTACTTAATTTTCGGAATGAAAGCCGTTTGAGAGAAATTCCCTTCGACTGCATTAGCGTGTGGTTTGTAGGAAATTGCTTCAGCCTTAGGTCCGGTTTTAATGGAAGGGGCTCTGCTGCGTTTAGGATTGCGGCTTCTTCTTTCTTCTTGTTTACTGATTCTGACCATGAGAAAACTCCAAAAAATCTTTTTTGCGCTAAGTATAATTCGAAGAGGGAAAAGACGCAAGAAACTTTTAAGTAAAATTCGTATTTTGCTTATTGTAAGAGGTTTAAGTTACCTTCCCATACAGAGGGTAAAGCCGGCCTTTTGATACTGTTTGAACTTTCCTTGAAAAGCAGCGGCTTTTTGAGGGTGACTTAAATCTTCTAGTTCATACAGGGTTCTCAAGGATGGGGTGATGTCAAAAGGAGTTTGGCATAGGTTAAATACAATGGGGTATTCTTCTAAAGTGGGGAACGGAAGCGAAAGGAATACGAGATCTTGATAGGGCAGAAGTACCTCGGTCGAATGGGGCAGGAAGCTTTCTTTAGGCTGATTCCAAAGAAGTTGATCAACAAATTCGAGCGCAGCTTTATCGGGAACGACAATTTGTATTTTTTCTTTTTTTAAGAAATGGGAGGTTGCCGTTTGAACGAGAATTTTTAATTTACTGCTAGCATCTTTAATGGTAAAAAAAATGACTTTTACTTCAGACATGAGGACTTTCAGGGGGTGTTGATTTGAGATCTAAGGTTGTACCGCAAGAGATAATATATTTAAAAGCGTCTTCTGCCGATAGATCGATTGGTTTAATGAGTTTTTGAGGCGTTAAAAGAACGAATCCTGACATTGGATGAGGTGAGGTTGGAACGAAGACTGCGATTTCAATTTCAGGAACTTGCTCTTTAAATGCTTTAGGAACATCACTTGTCGTAAGACCAATAGCCCACGAGTCTTTATGGGGAAAAGGAATAAGGACTGTCTGTTTAAAAAGTTTAGAGTCTGCTTTCAAAGTTGCAGTTGTAATGTCGTGGCATAATTTATAGATCACTCGAAGGATAGGAACTTTTAAAAAGAGGGTTTGTAAGTGAGCCAGAAGTTTAGAGAAAATATATTTTTCGCCTAAAATACCGAGAAAGAGTGTAAAAAAAAATAAAAATACCAAGACTGAAATTCGAGAAAGGACAAGTGTAAAGGTTGGATGATTTTCTAAGAAGAAAGGGTGATTTCTAAATAGGGTTTCTTGAGCTAAGTGCAAAAAGGGGTCAGTTAAAAGATCTACAAGCCAGATCACAATAAGAAGTGAAATTGCAAAGGGAAGTAAGAGGGCCAAACCTGTTAAAAAGTATCGCTTTATCATCTAGGAAACCTTTGAGGACCCTTCGGGAATGATTACTCCACAAGAGACGATGTATTTAATGGCGTCTTCAGCTTTTATATCTAAATAAATGAGTTCTTCTTTTTCAAACATCATTAAAAATCCGGTTGTTGGATTTGGAGTTGTAGGCACTAGAACAGAAATAAGCTCTTTTCCGGAAGCTTTACAGCAAGCGGGGGGAGACTCTCTTGCAATAAGACCGACTACATAGACCCCGGGTCTTGGAAAAGGGACCATAACAACTTGCTTAAATGATTTTTTGTCAGCTGCGAAAATTGTTTTAATAATGTCTTGTGAAGTCTTATACACGGTATTGACAAGAGGAATTCGAAGGAGAATCTTGTCGCAGAGCTTGATTAAAGAATGCATGAAAAACCATCTTGTAATGAACCCAAGCAAGACGGTTGAAAAAAATAAAGTCAGGAGGATCAAAATTCGGCTGCCGTATTGAATCACTTGTTCTGGAGTTAAGAAAAAAAGTCCTTCAGAGAATAGATTCCATTTTGCAAAAAGATTGGAGGTAAAACCTAGGAAAGGCTTTGTAAAAAAGTCGATTAACAGTAAAAGGATCGCGATTGTCACAGCTCCGGGAAGGAGGAGGATAAGTCCTGTAATGAAGTATTTTTTCATCATCTTCTTCTTTTTTTATTTTTTTTCTTTGGGGGAGGGATTTGTTTTTTATGAGGAAATAGAGAAATTTTTTCCCATTTAACTTCAAGCATCACTAGATCTACTTGACGTACTTTAACTTGAATAGGGTCTCCTACGCAGAATCTAATATGAGATTTTTCTCCAAAAAGAGAATTCCTTGCCTCTTCATAAACGAAATAATCTTCATTTAGCTCCGATACATGTAAAAAGCCTTCAATGCCGATGGGGGGAAGCTCAAAATGCAGTCCAAAAGGTTTGATCTTTGTAATGAAGCATTGGAATTCGTTTTGAGGTTTTTCATCATTCCATCTTTTTAAGAGTCTTAGCTTTTTTAAGGTTTTAACCGTCTGTTCCGCTTTAAAGCTAATTCTCTCTTTTTCAGAGCATAGTTCGGCAATTTGCTCTAAATTGCAGTCTTTAGGAAGCTCGTTAAAAAGAAGTCTTTGAATGATTAGATCGGGATATCTTCGAATAGGACTTGTAAAGTGGCAGTAGTCTTCTAAAGAAAGTCCAAAATGTCCAACATTTTCAGGGGAGTAGCTAGCAAGCTTCATGCTGCGGATAAAGGCGATTGAAAGTTGTTGGAGGAAAGTTGTTTCTTTTGCTTGTTTAAACAGGTTTTGAATGTCTTTGTGTTCCGGATTTGCTGGAACAAAAAAACCAAGAGATCTTGCTAAAGCAAAAAAATCATCCATTGTTTCAGAGCTAGGCTCTTCGTGGACTCTAAAGATTAACCCGAGATCTTGAGATGCTAGAGTTTTAGCTGTGATTTCATTTGCTTTTAGCATGTATTCTTCTACAAGCTGATGTGTAATATCATATTCGACAATATGGTAAGATGTAGGATTTCCTCCTTCATCGATATCAAGAACAACTTCGGGAAGAGCAAAGTCAATGCTTCCCCGTTCATGCCTCTTTTTTTTCAGTAAAAGACAGAGCTCTACCATGAGTTGTAGTGTGGGAAGATGTTTGCTTTTTTTCTTTCCATCAAGCACTTCTTTGGCATCTTCATAGGTAAATCGATGTTGGCTTTTAATGACAGTTCGATGGATTTCATGATGTAGGAGATCTCCTTGCGCATTAAGAGTCATTAAGACTGATACGCAAAGTCTTGCTACTTTGGGTTTTAAGCTGCATAAGTTGTTGGAAAGCTGTTCTGGAAGCATTGGGACGCAAGACCCGGGGAAATAGGTGGAATTACATCGACTTTTAGCTTCAAGATCTAGAGCAGTCCCCGGTTTTACATAATAAGAGACATCCGCAATATGGACTCCAAGAAGGTAGTTCCCTTCAGAGGTTTTAGAAAGAGAAAGGGCGTCATCAAAGTCTTTTGCTGTTGTTGGATCAATGGTAAAACATTCTGTTTCTGTCAGATCTAAGCGGCCTTTACAACTTTTTAAGGAAACTGTTTTTCCAAAGGTTTTTACTTCATTAATGACCTCAGGTGGGAAGTCACTTCTTAAAGAAAACTCTTCAATAGCCGCTGGAACATCTAAAGAAGGATCTGAAATATGACCGAGACGGTGAGTAATTTCTGCTAAAATAGGCTTATTCTGACCTCCCCAATCAACGACTTGGACTATGACACGATCTCCATAGTTTAGATTTTCCGGGCTATGAGCTATTTTAATTTGTCTTCCGGGGCCTAGGAAAGGAGAATGTAGGAAAATAGCGCCCGATGGTTCGATGAATTTGACAAGGCCTGCAAGATGAGACCTGCCCCTTTGCAAGATGCAGATTACTTTCCCTTCAGGACCTTTATCTTTTTTAGAGGAAGGGAAGCTTTCAGCTTCTACAAAGTCCCCATCAACAGCTGTCGATGTAAGGTGTTTAGGAATGAAGATGTCTTCTGGGTGATCTTCTCGGTTTTCAGGAACGATAAAGCCAAATCCCCTTGGATTCATCCTTAAAATTCCTTTGACTAAATTAGAGGTTTTTTTGGGCGGAGCATAATGAATTTTAAATCCTTTTAAAGAGATTTCTTTGCTATGAAGCATCTGTTCAAGAAGCTCTTTTACGAGGAGAAGCTCCTCTGTTGAAAGTTTTAACTCTTTAAAGAGCGCGCTGCGGCTAATAGGCTCATAGGTCGGATCTGAAAAAAAAGATCGCAGGCGAGTTAAGAGTTGTTTTTCTAAATGAGGATTAAGTTTCTTTTTCAATGTAAATAGTTCTTTTGTTTAAGTTGTAAGGACAAAGCGGCTGGACTTTCATAGAGTTCCGATTCGATGGAGAGAAGCTTTGCTTGCTCAACATATTCCGAAGAGGCGCTTATGTAAAGACTGTTTTCTTTATTGGCAGCGGCTTTTAATAGAGCTTCTTCATACATTTTAGGATCTGGGACTTTCTTTTTGACTTCATAAGATAGAATGTGGCCATCAAAGAAGTGAAGAATAGAAAAGTGTGTATAGGCGTATCCAAAATGAGCCTCGCAGATATTAGAAAGAGTAAAGAGCTCTACATGGTTTTGTTTAAGTTGCTTGATAAGTAGAGATAAAGGGTCGTTTGGTTTGAAAATATTGGAGATTGCCTCCATCCATCCTGCAAATCCTTTAGATCCTTGAATATTTAAAGGAAGTTCATGGAATAAGGCTCTGCTGTCGATTTCCCCCTTTTCATAAGCATCACTCCACTTATGTTCTTTTAAAGTTTTTTTCACCTCTATAACATCCATTTGGCAGTATGCTGCAATTTGCTGATACATTTTCTCCCAATCAAAAAAGAGAAGCACATTGCGAATGTCTAAAAAAATAACTTTACGAGAAGGATTTAAAAGCAAAGAAACTCCTAGTGTGAATCTTTCCTTCCTCATTGTAGGGGATTGAGTGAAAAATACACACTCAAAATTTTCTTGTCTTTTTTATTTTATAAGCTTGCAAGGTGTTGGCAAGTAAAAGGGCGACTGTCATGGGGCCGACTCCTCCGGGGACAGGGGTAATATAAGAGCAAAGGGGGGCGACCTCTTCAAAATCAACATCTCCAATAAGTCCTGAAGGGCCCTTATTGATTCCTACATCGATGACAACAGCGCCTTTTTTAACCATCTCTTTTGTAATAAAGTGGGGATTTCCAATAGCAGCAATTAAGATGTCCGCTTCTTTACAAAGAGAGCTTAGGTTGTTTGATTTGCTGTGGGCAAGGGTAACTGTTGCATTGCAAAAAGGTTTTTTTTGACTTAAAAGCGCAGCAAGGGGCTTCCCAACAATATTGCTTCTTCCGACGATTACAACATGTTTCCCCTCAATCGAGATATTAGAGTCAATCAGAAGCCTATGGATCCCTTGGGGAGTGCAAGGGACAAATCCATCCGATTCTCCGAGCAGAAGTTTCCCCATATTTACAGGATGGAATCCGTCTACATCTTTGCTTGGTAAAATATGTTCGATCAAGGAAAACGCGGATAAGTGAGGCGGCAGAGGAAGTTGCATTAAAATGCCATCGATTAAAGGATCTTGATTTAATGCTTCAAGGGTTTCTATTACCTCTTCTTTAGAAACATCAGCCGGAAGTTCTCGATCAAAAGATAAAATCCCTACTTGAGCGCATTTTTTCTTTTTAATCTGTATATACACTTTAGAAGAAGGATCTTCTCCTATTCGAAGAAAGGCAAGGCCCGGTTGTCTTCCTTGAAGATGTTTAATTTCTTCAGCAATTGAATTTTCTATTTTTTTTGCAATGTGCATTCCGTCAATTAACTTCATTTTTACCTTGTATTGTATTTAACATCTGCTCGTGTAAAAATCCATTTGAAGCTAAAAGAGACTTTTTTTCTAGAGGAGATCTTTTTTTGCCATTATATTCAGACGTTTTCCCTCCGGCCTCTTGGACTAGAAGAAGTCCTGCAGCA
>Ga0208373_1005198_pt1 | contig 11048 bp, 9 predicted proteins | sample RifOxyC2_FD_184036 | JGI IMG/M metagenome (GOLD analysis project Ga0208373, IMG submission 184036) | Soil microbial communities from Rifle, Colorado - Rifle Oxygen_injection C2 (SPAdes) | ecosystem: Environmental > Terrestrial > Deep subsurface > Rock core/Sediment | place: Rifle, Colorado... | reverse complement strand
AAAGAGCAGTGGATGATTCCCAAGCGCCACGGGAGAAATGAAGGTGCCATGGGTTGAGAGTTAAGATGAGAGCCGTCAGGCTTGAAAGTTGGGAATTTTTAGTTAGAAGCAGAACTGTTTTATAAAGGGTGTAAATCGAGAGGATGGAAAGAAGAAGGTTTGGGAGACGGATGGCGATGGGCATGAGACCAAGTATTTTGACAAAAGGGATGACGAGGTAAACATATAGACCTGGTTTGTAGTCACCAAAAGATTTGAAGTGAAGGGGCCAAGGAATTCCGTGCTCATCTTTACCAGTGAGAATTAGAGAGTAGGCGTTGTAGCCGAGGGCGGCTTCATCTGGATTGAGTGGCGGATAGGTCCAAATTTGATAACCACGAAGAACTAGTGCCAAGAGAATAATTAAAAGTATGGGTCTAATTTTGGTAGGCATAGAAGGTGGAAATATGGTTAATGGGGCTGATGGGAGTGAGAAGATTGGGGTCGATATTTTGTCGAATGGTTTCATCATAAGAAAAAATGGCCAGGACAGATGGTTGGTGGCGAATTTGAGAAAAATCGGGTGTTTGGAAGTAGATGTTGTCAATGTTAGTAATTGTTCCAACATCATAGCCAGTCAAAGAAAGATTGGCTTTTGGTTGGTATTTTTGCGGAGGATATTGGGAGTAGAAAAGATAGTAAACGTAGGGTTGACCATAGAATGGGGTAAAATAAACTGTGGTTTTGGGATGATCGATAGCATACTTTACAGCTTGTTGGTAGCCAAAAAGGGTGTCGGTGGGAGATTTTTTGATTAGATGTTGGTAGTAGAGATCAGAATAGTAAAGAAAAGACAATAAATAAACAATAAATAATGAATAACGAATAACGGGTGATGAAAATTTATTAAGAAAAAGTTGTAGACCGGAGGCTATAAAATAAACTAGTGGAATTGAAAAGGACATAATTCGGACTGGTTGAATAATGTCGCGAGTAAGAGCTGAAGGAATAGGCGACAGAAAAAGCCAGATAGCAAAAAATTGTGTAATCTGTAATTTGTAAAGATTAAACCAATGATCAGGAATACTAAGGATGGGTAAAGGAGGACACCGATGTAGGGAGCCGAGTGGCGGCCAACTTGCCAATCTCCTTCAAAGACAAGGAAACGAGTGGAAAAATGGTTGAAATAGCGGAGGAAAAATTGTTTGCCAAAATGGAAGACTTGGTTATGGAGAAGGGAGTAATTGAGTGAGTTGGATTCGGCAAGAAGTTGTTGAGATTCGGTGGTGGAACGGGGGTAGGAGAAAAGACTAACAACATTGAGGCGGTTGGTGTCGGGAGAAAAGACTAGACGGTAGCTAAAAGGAAGTAGAAGAAAAATTATTGGTAGAAAAAATTTGCTAAGAAGTGGTTTGAGAGGTGGTCGGTGACTGGTTAGATAAATCAACAAGAGGAGTAGGGAAATTATTTTGCCGGCTTGGTAGGTATAGAAAGTGGAGGCAAAAACAAGCGAGGCTAGGAGCAGTTTTTGGCGATGAAGAAGATAGATGAACAGGACCAATTCGAAGGTGAGAATGTTGGTCTCCCAGGCACCGCGGGAGAAATGGATGTTGTATGGACTAATACAGATGAGAACGGCGGCAATGGGGGCAATTTTCGAAGATTTGGAAAAAAAACTTTTGATGAGGAGATAAAGAATAACGGGAGTGAGGGAGCCGGCGAGAATTGAGGGTAAACGGACGGCAAATTCGTTGAGGCCAAGGGTGGCAACAAAAGGTATGGCCAAATAAACATAGAGACCTGGTTTATAGTCGCCAAAAGACTTGAAAATAAACGGCAGAAAACTGCCGTGTTCATCACGTCCGGTTTTAAGAATTGAGTAGGCGTTGTATCCGAGTGAGGCCTCATCCCAAAGAAGTGGCGGGTAATTGGGCCGATAGAGACGCAGAATCAGAGAGACGAGAAAGACTAAAATCAGGAATATTTTTTCTTTATTGATCATTGGTAACAATGTCGAAAACTTTATCGCCATTCTGGTAGTTAATAGTAACTAGTTTTTTAGTGTTTGGGGGATAATTGTTGGGGCTGGTAACGAGAAGGCTGTGTGGAGGAAGGGGGTGATTTTCGATTTCCCAATCATTGATAAACTTAAATTTGTCGAAGGCGTTTACCCAATACCAGTTGGCATGATAGTCCCAATTTTGGGTTGGATCAGTTTGGTAAGATCGTGGATTCCATGGCCAAAAAAATAAAATATATTCGTGGGGTTCACCATACTTTTTGGTGATGAAAATTTGGTTATATTGGGAATAGTTGTTTTTAAGATAAGAGACAACTTCTTTGTAGCCATACTGCCATGAAGAGGCATATTGGGTGGGGTAAGTTAGAAAATAATGGCGAAGGTAGGAGGTGAACTGAAAAACACTAAGGCCAATAAAAAGAAGGAGAATTGATCGGCGTTGCCTTGGAAGATGGCTTAGTAGTTTTTCAAATCCCAGGAGGATGAAAACCTGTGGCAATGGGAGTGAGGACATGGCACGGATAACGGGAAAATCACCTCTAGTAATGGCTGATGGCAGGAGACAGATTAAAAAGGAGAGAACTAGGTATCGGTGTTTTTTTAGAGCTAGAAATAGGCCAAGATAGAAGAACGGTAGCCAAACTGGAAGTAGGATGCCAAAACCTGGTATGTTGAATTGGTAATTGTTGGTGCTGCGGAAGAAAAGGTTAACAGGGTTGAGGAGTACAAGGTAGTTGCGAGTAAAGGAAAAAGCAAAATAAGTTGGTTTATTAAAAATAATTTTGGAGGCTAGAGAATTGTCACGAAGGTTTCGTTGCTGTTCGAGGTAGCTAATGGCGCCTTGATCGATAATACCAACCCAGGCATTTCTGGCTCTGGATTCGGGGGTGAGGAGATGAAAAATGGAGGGTAGAGTAATTAGAGCAAAGATAGCGATAGCAAAGAGGTGGGTCTTTTGTATTTTTGGGCGGGGGTAAAACATAAGGATGGGATATATGAGAGGAGCGATAATTCTGGTGTTGTGATAACCGTAGGCTGAAATGGCAAAAAGTAGTGAGCCAATCAGAAGACGACGCGAGAGGATTAGAGTGGCGCCGGTGACAAGGAAGAACTGAGCGACTGTTGACTGGAAAACAGCTCTTGAAGGGAAAAAAGACCAAGGGGAGATGGCAAAAATAAAGGCTAGCAAAAGCGCTTTTTGGGTGGACGAGAAAAGATAGAGACCTAAGAAATAAACCGAAACGATAGTGGCGGTACCAAGAATAGCGGAGGGTAGTCTAATACTCCATTCGTTAAGTCCGAAAAGGCGGACAAAAGGGATAGTGAGGTAAAGATTGAGAGTGGTGGGGTAATCGCCGTAGGCGCGGAAGTTGAAAATAGGGACATTCCCCCACTGGTCTTTGCCGGTCAGAAGAACGGAATAGGCATTGTAACCGTGGCTAACCTCATCCCAATTGAGAGCAATGGGAAACTCATTTAATTTCCAGAACCGAATAGAGGTGGAAAATACTAGAAGGAGTATGAAAAGGATGGTGTTAAGTTTCATTTTTGAGAAGAAAAAAAGGCAAGGATAGGGAGAGAAGCCCTGCAAGTGATAAGGTGTTGGCAAAGGTACGAATGAGAGTGTTGGAGAGTTTTAAAACAAGGTGGTGGTTACCTGGTTCCAACTTGGTAGTGACGAGACCAAGACTTGGGTCGAGTTGGTAGTTGTGGGGAGTATCGTTGTCGGTGAGAGTCATCTTTGGAAAATAGACTTGGGGAAGAACAATGACGGCAGGGGTGGTCACGGTTAGATAAGTTTCGGAGGAGTTACTTTTTTTAGTGTAGCTTTTGATGTCGACCTGGCCGCTAAGAATGGTGGGACTGGCTGGGGCAAAGGTTTTGGGGTAAGTATTGCCAAATTTTGGCCAATAATCTTGGAGACCGGCGTTGCTTTGCTTGAAGGTGTTTTCGGTGTTGAGTTTTTCCTGGTCGGTCAGGTGAGGAAACCAAATGTCTTCGCGAAAATAACTAAAGTTGAGGAAAATAGTGAGGATGATGACTATAAGTGTTAGAAAAAATTGCTGCTTCTTTTGAAAAGCTGTTGCAAGACCGCCGGAGGCCAGGCTTAGGCAGAAAATTGTAGGACCAAGGAAGCGCCAAGGGAATTGGAAGTAAGCCATAAATGGTAGTGCTTGCCAGATGGGAGTAGAGCGGGAATGGGTAAGAAAAAGAAAAAAAAGAGACGAGGCTAAAAAAAATGAAGTTATTTTGTTTCTGCGAAGGACAAAAGATATAAGAGGTAAAAACCATTGGAGTAAACCGATTTGAAAAGACATATCGTCTTTTGGACCCCAGAGTGAAGCACCAAAACCCCAGGATCGGTCAAAAAAAAGTTGTTTAATGGTGGCAAAGTGAGCGGTGTACTGGAAGTAACCCTGGGTCATAGTTTCAATGGTTACCAGTCCCCTCTCGAGGATGGCCGGAATAACAAAAAAGGCAGCAAGGAGGGCTGATTGAGTGTAGGCCAAAAGAATGGTTTTGGTTTGGTGGGGATAAAAGATGATGGTGAAGAGTAGGAAAAGAGGGATGAAGATAAGAGCAAAGAGGTTGTGGCTAAGAAGTAGAGCGGTGGTGGTAAGACAGTAGAAAAAATAGTTGATTTTTGTGGTAGTGTTGGCTAAAAGAATACCAAAATAAAAGAACAAAGGGACGAGATTGAGGGCTAGGGATTCGGCTAGGGCACCACGAACAAAAACGTCAACAGCCCGATAGGGGGCGAGAGAGAAAACGACACTAACTATTAGGCCACCGAGTTGACCATAGAGCTTGTTGCCCAAGAGATAAGCACTAAAGGTACCAATAATTAGGGTAAAAACAAAAACTAATTTGATACTTTCGACGTACGATAACCCTAGGGAATGAAAGATTTGACCGAAGACGTATGACAAGGGCGGGTAATAATTGAAAAGCGGATAACCATAACCTAGTCCTCCGTCGCGGATAAAACGACAAGGGATCTGACCGTCCTGAAGACAAAGATTAAATTGTTGTTGACGAAAGACGTGCATATCGTCGGACATGGAAAAAATACCTGGACGGTAGAGACGGTAACTGGCAACAATGCTAATAAGAGCAACAATAATCAGGCTAAGATGTGTTTTCACTCTTAGATTATAGCCTTAATGAATTTTTGACAAAAATCGTTTTCTGTTTGGTTTTCGACATCAAGATCGGAAAGGTGAAATTCTGACGGAATGGAGGGTTGAGCAGAGGAGCAACTTGTCGGTGAATATATTCGGTACATTTGGACAAAACCGTCTGGTCGGTGGATGCTAAGTTGGCGCCGCTCCAGAAAATTGATTGAGCTGCTGCTAGATTCAACGATAATAGTGGCGTTGGGTTTGTCCAAGACATCTTCTTGGTGGATTGTAAGATGAAGCCGGCCAAAATCGATCCGTTCAAGAGTTGGTTGTCGATAAATGTTGGCAATTTGATCGTAATTGGATTGTTGATAACCATTGGTATAGAAAAGGAAGCTTCGGAGATGGGTGCCCGGTTCGTTGGTGATGACGAAAACTTCCCTATCCTTTTGGAGTTCCAGCTCAATAAAACGACTGGCCAAACGACGGCTAAAGTTGAAGCCTTCAGATTGATAGATGGGATAACGAAAGAAGTAGAGATTGATGAAGAGTAAGATATTGATGAGGTAAATAAGTACGGTAAGATATTTAAAAAATTTGGGAATTCGGCTTTGGAGAAAGAAAAAAAATCCGGCGCCAACTATTAGTTGGAGAAAGGGGTATTGAAAAGAAGAATGAAAGGCATAAGCCGGGACAGTGTCGGAGCGGATAGCTTCGGGGATGGGCGAGAGAAGTACCAAAGAAGCAAGAAGGATGGCGACTTTGCGGTAATGTTTGAAAAGGAAGACTAGCCCAAGGATAATAAAGAGTAGGTCGAGATAATAGATGTAGCCCATTTTCCAAAGGGAGATAAGGTAGGTGCTATCTCCTTGGGTGACGAGCACTTGTGGCGAGAAGTTAATTAGATACTTGTTGATAAAATTAGTAGTCCAGAAGGTGTAGCGGTTGACAAAAATTTTGGTAAGTGGAGTTTTGATGGTAAGGGGTATCTCGGTTTCTACCTGGGCAGTAATTTGGCGACTAAAGGGAGTGCTAAGTTCAGAGAGACGTGTACCGGCAGATTGGGTGCGTAGATTGACTATGTAGTGAGCTACAAAAGCAAAAGAGATGAGAATAAAAAGTAGGTAATGGGAGGTATATTTTTGGCGATTGATGATTTTCCAAGAGAAAAACGAAGCAATTAAGACAAAGGGAATAAAGACAACTTTTGTGCCAATGTAAGTGTGAAAAGCGAACAGACTTGGGATAGCGGCTAGAACTATTTTTTTGCCGGAAAAAGTAACTAGACAGTAGAGGGTCAGCAGGTAGAAAAACGAAGCAACTTGGGGATCGAAGGCTGTTCGCCCAAGGAAGATGTTCCAAGGATTGGTAGCGGCAACAAATCCGACAAGAGCAGCTAGGAGCGGTTTTTTGAAAAGACGAAAGGCCAAGATGGAAGAAAGGAGGACCGAAAGTGTGCTTAGAATAATCGATGGTAGTCGAGCAGTAAGGAGGTTGGTGGGTAATGGTCCGATAATCGGGGCAAATAACAGGAAGTTAAGTTCGGCACTGGCTTCATTGGGAATAGTAGTAAGTGACAGTGGTGACCAGCGGTGGCTCATATCGCTGAAACGATAAAAAACAGCTTTTGAATTGAGAACATAGTGAAGCTCGTCATTAGTAATACCGGTGGGAATTTTGTCGAGCAAGACCAACCGAAGGGTGGCGGAGAAAAGAAGCAGAACGAGGATAGTTTTAAGTTTTTGGGACATGTTTGGTGAGAAGATACAAATTAAGAATAAAAATAAGACTGAAGTAAAAAAGATTATACCCAATTGGTCGTGCCTTTAGCCTAGACCACTGATTTTCAAAACTATATGTGAAAGAATCACGGAGAGTAGGTAAATAGTAGGTGGTTGTGTAGACAGGTAAAAAATTGTTGTCTGCATAATAAAAAATGCTTTCTGGAGTGGGGTCGGGCGAAGAGATGGTGACACTTTGGGCAATTCCCTCCTCCGGAGTGATGGGGGGAAACTTAATTGGAAGCGGACCGGGATCACCGATGTTGATGCCGTTGAAGGTAAATGAGCGGAGAAGGTGTGAGTCTGTTGTGTAAATATTGATAATGATGGAGCTTTTACTTTTTAAAGCGGGATTTTTGAGTTCAAGGGTAAGTGAGTCGAGATATGGTTTTTTAGAAGGGAGAAGAAACCGAAGAGATTTTTCGGGTGAGAGGGGGTGAAGGTTTGGGCCGTTGATATTAAAATCGCCTAGACGGTGGCGGATAACAATACTAGGAAGAAGAAAAAAGAGAACTGAAAAGCCGATAAGTTCAAATGATATTAGAATGAGGGTATTTTTCATGGACAAACAAAATCAAAATAGCCATAAGAGCAATTAAAGATTTGAGATAGTTTTGAATAATGTATGGGGAGAAGTGGAGATGTGATTGGATGAAGTTGTAAGGAGAAGTAATTTGGGTGAACTCTGGATCAAAAGAGAAAATTGTCGTTGATAAGAAAAACGTAGAGAATAGAGAGGCTAAGAGTAATGAGGGTAATGATAGCCGTGGCTTTGTTTTTGAGGACTGCGGGCAGGGAGAGGGGCAAAAACCAAATTAACCATTGAGGGTGAAACTTAACCAGGGCAAAAAAGGAGAACATGAGAGCAAGGAGGCAGAGTTCTAGTTTGGTTTGGGAGTGTCGGAGATAAAAAAGAAAGATAGCTAAAAATACCAGGGGGAAAATGGGAATGGAGAAATATTTAAGTTCGAGAATTTTTTGAGTCAGACCTGAGCCTACGAACGAAGAGATGAAGCTGGAAGTGCTCAAAAACGGCAAACAGCTAAGTAGCAGCGGAAGACCAGAGAAGAGAAGTGAGACGAAGTAAATTTTTATGTTCTTAGGAAGTTTAGCGAGAAAAAATGGGAGAAAAATAATGGGAAACATTTTGAGGGCAATGGCGATACCGAGAATAAAAAATGAAAAAATCAGACGTTGTTTTTGAAGAAAGTAGTATGAAAGGACCACTAACATTACTGGGATAATGTCAAAGTTACCCTGGACATAGATGGAGTAGAGAGAAAAAGGATTGAGCAACCAAACCCAAAGAATTTGTGGACGTTTAAATATTTTAAAAAGAAGAAAACCAGTTAATATGTCTGAAAGAAGATAGGGTAACTTAAGAACTAATAAATAGTATGGTAGATTTGGGTAATTGTTTTGAAGTGGGCTCCAGTCGTGAAGCCAAACAAAAAGATCGTGGGGATAGAAAGGTTTTGAAGCAATATTGATAAGCCCAAAGAAAAAGTAGGTAAAAGGGAGATAGACGAAGATATTAGTGTATGGAAGTTGGTGGCGATTTGTATCCAAGAACTGGTAAATGTTTGTAACTCCATGAGCTAGATATTGGGTGTGGAATAGTTGGCTTTTGATATCTGGATGATAGAACCAGGGAATGATGGCGAGACGAATAAGAATGGCAACCAACAGGAGACGGGAGGTCATTTCTAGAGGGCACGATAGTAAAAGAAGTCCTGGAAGGACATGATGGTTTGGTAGTTGTAGTAAAGAGACAGAATAAAGACGGAGATGATTATAAGTTGGCAGAGAAATCGTAGAGTGCGATTGTGGCGGAATGCTTGATAGAGCATGAAGGGAGCCATGAGAGAAACAAAGGTGTATTGAAAAACTTTGACATCTAGTCCGTTCCAGTTGACGCCGCCGTGTCCATAGACGTAGCTACTAAAAAAGGCAAAGGAGACGAAAAAGAAAAACGGTAGGATGCTGGGTGATTTGATAAGACGAACCAGGGTGGAGCCAGAGGCCCAGGCAATTAGGGGATAAAAAGGTAGACGATACCAACCTTTGACGTGGCCACTCATAATGGAAAAGAAGACTAGGTAAGAGGCAATGGTAATGGGGAGAATGAAGTGTCTTAGGGTTTGCTTTTTGGGGGATTTTAGAAAACAGTAGCTGGCAGTGGCAATCCAGCCCCAAATTATCCATCCATCGATACCCATGACCTTTTCTCCGATGCGGAAGGAGTGAAGGAGATTGATGATGACAGTGGGGGCGAAGAGTTCGCGGCCACTACTGTTTTGCATAATGGCTAAAAAGAGGTTCCAGTTGTAATAATAGCCGTAGGCGAACCAAAGGATCAGAGAAACAATGGTAGCAAAAATGATAGCCATGCTTGGCTTGAATTTTTTTTGCGACCAGAGAATAACAGTGCAGGCGACGGGAACATAAACTCCGGTTGATTTTAACTGGAGGGAGAGAGCTGAGAATAAAGAGAGAAGAAAAAGAAAAAACTTTGAATTAGTTTTTAGATAAAGCACTGTAAACAAGAGCGAGATGAGGGTGAAGGTGGCCACCATGTTATCGGAGATAGGGAGTCTGCTTGAAAGGACCATGGTTGGGACGGAGGCATAAATAAGTCCAGCGGCAACAGCCTCCCAAAAACCAGAGACGAGATAGATAAGAAAGAAGAGCAGAAGAATATTGAAAGCATTGACGTAAACCATGGGGTGACGATAAAGATAGATGTCAACCTTATCAAAATCTTTGATTTTTTGGGTAAGTCCATAAGCTCCAGCCATGAGAGAGAAAAGTGGTGGTTCATCAAACCATGGCTTGACAAGCCGGAAAATACCACCATTAATGTATCGAGGTGGGGTGTCGGTGTAGTTTGGGTACCAGGACCAGGAGGTTGGAATTCCATCTCGTAAAAGGCCAATGCCATTGAATGGCGCCTTGTGTTCATCGTAGGTGTCGCCGACGACAGGATAAATAGCATAGTCCTTGAGACGGAGTTTAAAGCCTAGGTATGAAATGAAAAGGCCACTAAAGAGAACAACAATTACTTTGAAAAAATTCGGTGAAACTTTTGTCCCGACCATATAATACAGTTGATTATATAATGCTTTAAACTACCATGGTAAGCGATACTTCCTGGGATAAGACGCCGCCAACTCTTTTGAGACTTAGAATCGGCTTTTCGGACACTGGCACCATGATGATGAACTACTTGAGCTGATGGGTAGTAGACAACTTCCAGATTTTGTCGATGGAGAAAGCGACAAAAATCAAGATCTTCGTAGTAGAAAAAATATTTTTCGTTCCAGCCTCCAAAGGCCTCAAAGAGTTTCTTTGAAAGCATAAAGGCTCCACCAGAGATGGCAAAAACCGAGGTTGGAGTATTTGTTGGTGGAAGGTATTTTTGATACGAAGGAATGTCGAGCCAAAATTCCTTAAAAGCATTAAGGATGGTTTGCGGAGGAAAGACAGAGGCTTGTGGGGTCAGGTTGGGATTGAGCATTCTGGGCCCAATAGCTCCAATTTGGGGGTGAAGACGAAGATAGTCCAGCATAGAAAGGAGGCTGTTATCTAAAAGTCTGATATCGGAGTTGAGGAAGAGAAGATACTCCCCTACTGCCATTTTGGCACCAATATTGTTGCCTTTGGAAAACCCGAGATTCGTTTGGTTAATGATAAGTTTGATGTTTTCTTTTTGGAGTAGCGGAATTGTGTTGTCGGTGGAGGCATTGTCGACGACAATAATTTCAGTATCTTTTTTGGGAAGATATTTTTGGACTGAATGGAGACATTCGAGGGTAACATTGGCGGTGTTGTAGGAGAGGATAATAACGGAAAGTTTCATTGAAGGGTAAAGATGTAAAATTCAGACTGGGAATCGTAAGTTTTGTTGATTTTCTGTAAAGGCTTGATTTTTAGGTTTGGCTGGTTTTGGATTTCGAGATAGTCGATGGCAGGCACAACAAAGATTGAATTTTCTGGAAGTGGTGATTGGTTGAAAGAAAGATGGCCAAAAAAATATTTTTCGTCTAATTGTTGTCCTTGAAAGAAGGGGGTGTCTTGGTATTGTAGCCTTTGGGCAGCATTGGGATAGTGGTAATTGGAATAGTAAAGAAAAAAAGGAATGAATGG
>Ga0208373_1005197_pt1 | contig 11049 bp, 11 predicted proteins | sample RifOxyC2_FD_184036 | JGI IMG/M metagenome (GOLD analysis project Ga0208373, IMG submission 184036) | Soil microbial communities from Rifle, Colorado - Rifle Oxygen_injection C2 (SPAdes) | ecosystem: Environmental > Terrestrial > Deep subsurface > Rock core/Sediment | place: Rifle, Colorado... | reverse complement strand
TTGCAGCCGCCCATAAAAGGCCTCTAACCATTCCTTGCCCCCGTTGGGATAATACTCCCAGGCATTTTCACCGTCCAAAATAACCGGCAACAGATAATTTCGACCGTCTTCCGGGAGGCTGATCCGGATATTGTTGAGATGGCAGGCAAAGTCATTCAGTGAATCGGCAATACTCCAGCGATAATAGACAAAACCGACTTGATCGGAAATAAAATGGTTACGAAAGATCATCGCCACTTCCTGGCCGTCTTTTTCAATCAAATAAGGCTGATAAAGTTCAGCCGCCGACAAAGTCCGCGAACGCATTTCAATCTTATGGATGGAACGTTCCAAGATCGCTTCGTCTGTCGCCAGCCACTTGATCCCCTGGGCCGCAACCAAGGGGATCATTTGTTCAGACACTGACCCCTCCGATGGCCACATACCCAACGGCTTTTGGCCAAAATGCTGTTCATGAAATTCAACCGCTAGCTTGATCTGCATTTGGGCATCTTCCGGGTGGCGGAACTGGTTGTCCGGCAAATGGATATAGGGCATCGCCTCTTTGGCCACCGCATTATCGCAGAGCAGCGGCAAGATGGGGTGATAATATGGAGTCGTCGTACACTCAATTTGCCCGCGTTCAGAGAGTTCCCGATATTTAGGGATGACTTTTCCCATGACTTCAAACTGCTTGGCCACCATGGCCGCTTTATCTTCTTTGGTAAAATATTTACCTTTTTCAACCAGACCTTTGATGACCGGATCTTCGGTTTTATACATAAAACCAAACCAGGTCAAGTTAAACCAGACCTGTAGGTCAAGCCATTCCTGATTGGAAAATCTTCTGGCAACCTTAAATATTTCGGCTGCGGAAATGAAGCGGCCGCGTTTTAGCAGCAGATCACGGTAACGGGGATATGGGTTGATCATGTTATCCCAATTGGCCATGAAGAAGTTCTGCAAAATAAAAGCTTTTTCTTCCAGGCTTAAATCAGAGGGATCCTTGAGAGTCACATCAAGAAAACGGTCGGAAACTTTGTTGGTGACATAATCCTCGACCTGGGCTAACAGTGAGGGGACAAGATTGAAGGTCATCCTGACGTCAGGGAAGCGGTCCAAGATCGCAACCATGTCGTAGTAATCTTTGACCGCGTGGAGCCTGACCCACGGTAAAACATATTCACCAGTCACCAGGTCCTTATAAAAAGGCTGGTGCATGTGCCACAAGATGGCTAAAGAGAGCGGGCGGCTGCTCATCGGCCCTTTTCTGACATGGCAATCCCCTTGCTAATTACCCACATGGCAAATAACAAGGCAATAACTGTGACAAAAATAATTGTCCCGCAAATAATCAAAGTTATTATGATCCCAGGAGTCATGCTCCACCCCCTTAAAACTTATGCTGGCGGCATTATTTTGGGCTGCCGGCCAAAGACACTCTGGAACTTGGCTGGATAGCTATCCTTCCCGCCGATCAAAAGCAGCGCTAACGGCATCACCGAGCTGGCCTGCTTGGTCATTTCAGCGGTCAGAAGCTGGATATCCCATTGCGCATGCTGGTCTTCGCGCAAACGGGACAAATGGTACAATTCACGGACATTAAGGGTCATGAGCGACCGTTTGCGGTGGGCGCCGGTCAGGATATAGGGAGCCACGGCTGGCGGTAATTCAGCCGCCAGTTTTTCCGCTGCCTGCATGATGGACAAAAATTGTTTTTCTTCTCCGGCAGCAATTATTTTCGGGGGGATAGTCACGCCCAGCGCCGGATCATATTTTTGTGAAGTTAAGGTCGCCATCCGGTGGCGCTTCATTTGGGCAAAACAACCTGAAGACATCACCAGATCATAAGTCAAAGTAATATGTTCGAATTCCCTTTGGACTGAATCATAAAATTGTAGTTCGCTTAGTGCCGTTTTAACCGCGGCCAGACGTTCGCGCTGCGTCAGATCGCGGACAGTCCGCAAACAATTGCGGTATGAGATCCCGGAAGCAGTATGCAACAGGGCGGCAACCAATTTAATATCCGCTTTTGCAGTATATTCAACCAATTCAACCGCCTTGGAGATTTTTCTTTTTCGTTCCCACTTCCCCTTGAAGAATTCTTCCAGCGCCGGATAGGTTTTTTGATCAAAATCATTGGCGGCTGTGAACAGGATAATTGAGGGGGCAATTTTTGAGGCCACCTCAAACAATTGCCGGCCAAGCTGTTGGACCTCTTGGAGCGGATGGGAGGCAAACCGCCTAATCAGCAATTCCAGATTGCGGGCATTGATAGTCAGGCCGACCTGTCCGCCGGTCGCCATTGAGGTGGCATAGCGGGCGTCTTCCGGTTCTATCCCTTTTTCAACCAACTGCTGATAATAGGCATTTTGCCGATCAATCGTCTCGACAAACCGTTTTTCCAGCCCAAGCGTCTTGATCTCGTCCGGCAGGATATAATTCCCCTCCAGCTTTTGATACCGTTGGGATTTTTCCGTGTAAGAGCAGAGACGGAATTTCTCCACCTCTTCCAAGGCATAGCGGGAAACGTCGATCAGATCAAAGTTAAAAACAGCATGTTCCGCCACTGAGTGGTGGCCCATTTTAAAAATAATGTTGCTATTGGAGTGACGGGCCTTTTCCACTTCCTGACGGGCCAGCTGACGCAGCTCATTGATCGGCCGGGGGTCCCGGGAGATGCGGGCATAGGAGGCCGAAAGTGTTTCCGGGGTTACGTCCTGGCGATTTTTATTGCAAGTCAATTCAGCAATGACTTCGGCATCAACATTGTAACCGGCTAAAATTACTTTCACGACCGTTATTCTAGCATAATTGACCTTGGGCCGCCAAGCCGGACTTGACAGGCCAGAGACAGGGTTATATTATATTAGGGTAACCTAATTCTCTTTTAAGGAGACATTGAATTATGCTCTCAAGAACAAAGGAAGATTACCTGGAAACAATTTTTCATCTGGAATCGGAAGGGCTGGCAGCCACCACCCAGGATATTGCCAACCATTTAAAAATCACTCCGGCCTCTGTGTCAGAAAACCTCAAAAAACTGGCCCGGGATAAGCTAATCAACCACCTGCCCTACAAGGGCGTGACTCTGACCAAAAAAGGCAAGACCTTGGCGCTTGACGTTGTCCGGCGACATCGTTTGTCAGAACGCTTTCTGGTTGACAAGCTGGGGGTCAAATGGGAAGAGGCCCACGATGAAGCCCATAAACTGGAACATAGCATCTCCAAGGTCGTCGGCAATAAGCTTTATGAAATGCTGGGGGAACCCAAAACCTGCCCGCACGGCAATCCCCTGCCCGACGCTGACGGCCGGATAAAAGAGGTTCCGTCACAACCCCTGACTTCGTTCAACAAACACGACCATTTGCAAATCATTAAAATAACCGATGAAGAGCCAAAACTTCTGTGTTATCTGGCCACGCTTGGCTTAATGCCAAAAACCAAATTACAGTTAGAAGAAAAAGCCCCCTTTGATGGGCCGATTATGATTAAAGTGGGCCAGGCCACCTACGCCCTGGGGAAAAAAATTGCCAGTGCAATTTGGGCAAGAAAAATATGAGCGAAATTCAAATTCAGAAAGAAATCGACAAACTAAGGCAATCAACCAAATTCATCATTGCCCTGGCCGGGAATCCCAATGTCGGCAAATCAACGATTTTTAACCGCTTGACCGGACTGGGAGTGGTCACAGCCAACTACCCGGGCAAAACTGTGGAACTTAATCTGGGGACCGCCGATTTTAACAACCAGCGGGTTGGCATCATCGATTTACCAGGCATCTATTCGCTTGGCTCGATTTCAGAAGACCAGTACGTTGCCAGACAAGAATTACTTAACGGCCAGGCCGATGTTGTCCTGGTCATTGTCGATGCAACTAATCTGGAAAGAAACCTATATTTGGTCTTACAGCTATTAGATTATGGCTACCCGGTTGTTGTTGGCTGCAACCTGATGGATCTGGCGGTAAAAAATAACATCTGCCTTGATACCGAGAAGCTGGCTTCTGCCCTCGGCATTCCCGTTGTTCCTGTAACCGCCACAACCGGTGAAGGGGTGGATAAACTTATTGAGCAGTGCGCCAATATCGCGACCGGCCCAATAACAAGGCAAGCCCGCCGGCCGGCTTATGGCAAAGATATTATGGACCAGATTGACGAATTAGCCTCTGTAATAGAACATCAGTTGCCCACCCGCCCCTATCGGCTGACTGCCCATGCCCTGGCAATTATGCTGTTTGAAGAAGATAAAGATTTCCAGGCTCTCTTAAGTAAAACCCAGAATGGGCAAAATGTTTTAGAGAAAGCCAAGACGATTTTTCAAAAACTGGAAAAAACACATGGTGAAAAACCATCAGTCAGGCTCTCCCGCGAGCGGCATGGCCTGGAAGGGACAATCACTGATGCCGTCCAAAAAAGCGGCATTTGCCCGGTAACCCTGTCAACCAAACTTTGGCGGATCTCGCTCCGGCCGCTGACCGGCCTGCCAATCCTCCTGGCCGGCATGATTATTGTTTTTATGATTATGTTCTATCTGGGGAGCTATCTTTCCACCGCTTTCGACTATACCTGGAGCCAATTTGTTTCGCCCTGGATAAAAATCGCCATCACCAGTTTGGCCGGCAATACGCCTGTGGCAAGAATTCTTTTGTGGGGATTTGATGCCGGCATCCAGGCAGCCCTCTCGGTCGGCATACCGTATATCCTGACCTTTTACCTTATCCTGTCATTTTTGGAAGACACCGGCTATCTTAATTCCATCGCCTTTTTAACCGATAGCTTAATGCACAAGCTTGGCTTGCACGGTCGATCGGTGATCCCGCTAATTGCCGGGGCCGGCTGCAACGTACCGGCCATCATCGGAACTCGGGTCCTAACCACCAGAAAAGAAAAACTGATCGCCTGTACTTTGATAACTCTTGTCCCCTGCAGCGCCAGAACAGCCATAATAATGGGGGCAGTCGCGGTTTTTGTCGGTTGGCAGTGGGCAATAGCCATTTATCTGATCGATTTACTGGTCGGCATCATCGTTGGGCGGCTGCTCGCGATTACCCTGCCGGGGGAATCCTCTGGCTTGGTGATGGAAATGTTCCCCTTTCGGCTGCCCAGCTGGAGAACGGTCGCCAAAAAAACCTGGTATAGGATGAAAGAGTTTATTATCATCGCCATCCCGATTATTGCCATCGGCAGCCTAGTGTTGGGGTTTCTTTATGAATCACAATATCTCTGGCTGGTCACAAAACCGTTTTCGCTGATCATAGAAGGCTGGCTTGGCCTGCCGGCCATCGCCGGCATCTGCCTGGTTTTTGGAGTGCTGCGCAAGGAGCTGGCCCTGCAACTATTATTATCGCTGGCTATTATCAAATATGGCTCCGAGGTCAGTAATTTGCTCCACTTCATGACCCGCCAGCAAATTTTTGTTTTTGCCTTGGTGACAACATTATACATCCCCTGTTTGGCGGCGATCTCTGCGCTGGTAAAGGAATTGAATTGGCGGGCGGCGCTGGCAATTTCGGCCTTTACAATCACCATTGCCATTATTGTCGGGGGGGTGGTCAACCAACTATTGTCACTAACCGGCTGGCTAGCTCATATTTAGAACAGTTTTTTTAATATCCAGATAACCCCAAATATTATCAATAAAAAGCCAAAGGATTTGTTTACCAATTCAAGCCGCTTCATAGCTGGCTGTGATTTAAATAAGCTTTGCGCCAATCCGGCAAATGCCCCCACAGTAAAAATTACAGTCGTATAAGCCAACGCGTATACAAATAATAGGCTGATCCCATAAATGACATTTTGCCTGGCAGCGACAAAGGCCAAAACCACCGCTAAAATCGGGGTGGCACATGGGGAAGAGACCAGGCCAAATAAGATCCCGAATAGAAATGTTCCAGAATATCCTGGACGCTTAATCCTGCCCACTGACAGCTGCGGCCAGTGAAACCTGATTAACCCGAGCAAATTGAGACCCATGACGATTGCCACCAACGCCACAAGATAGCGCCACCAGCCGCCAATATCGCCTAATAATGAACCGGTAAAGGCAGCCAAGGCACCCAGTAAAGTAAAAGTTACCGCTAAACCAAGGGAAAAGACTAAAGAATTAATGATTGTTTTTCGGGGGTCGTTCCCGGAGTATCCGCCCAAATACCCGATAGCCAGAGGAATTATCGATAAAACACAAGGGCTGACTGAAGCAGCCAGGCCGCCGACAAAAACGGCAAAATAAGCTACCAGTGGGTTATTAAAGTCCATCCTAGCTAGAGCCCCAACTCCCGCTTGATCTGCTGCTTGGAAAGAAACCCAACCTTAACAGATTTGACTTTGCCGCTCTTATCATAAAAGATGGTGGTGGGAATCAAAGTGACTTTGAATTGCTTGGCCAGGTCGCGATTTTTCTCGATATCGAGATCCAAGATAACCGCCTTGCCATCCAGTTCCTGTTTAAGCTCGGTTAAAATTGGCTTCATCTGCCGGCAAGGGGGACACCAGTCGGCACCCAGTTTGACAACGACAGGCCGGCCGCTTTTCAAGGCCACCGACAAATCACTTATCCCTTTGGTTGATTGATAATTGTGCAATGTCTTGTTGACCGGATCAGCGGGGGTTTTGGCCTCCAGGGGGAAAATCCCCACCAGGGTAAAAAAGACCAGCCACATTATGCCGTAGCAGCAGAGCGATTGCTTAAGCATACTTCTTCACATCCTGTTCAAATTGCTGTTCGGGCCGAAAACCGATCAATCTGTCCACCTCTTTGCCATTTTTAAAGACAATGATACAGGGAATGCCGCTGACCCCATATTCCCCCGCCTTCCTCATGTGTTCCGTGGTATTGACCTTAACAAACTTGATCGCCGGATATTTTTGGGCCAGCTTTTCGAATACGGGGGTCATCATCCGGCAAGGCCCGCACCAGGGGGCCCAAAAATCAACAAAGACCACCCCTTGATTTTGTTCAACCTCTTTCCCAAACTCCGCATCAGAAATTTCCTTGGCCATATTACATCCCTCCTTTGATTATTTTAATGGCTTTTGCGCTGATAATTCTATAACAAATCCTGACCCCCTGCCGTTCTCCACGAATTATTCCGGCGTTTTTCATAATTTTCAAATGCTGGGAGACTGATGATTGTTTGACTTTGAGCGCCCGGACAATTTTATTAACGTTACAGGCGTTATCCAACAAGCCGCGGGCAATCGCCAGCCTGACCGGGTGGCCCAGCGCCCCATATATTTCCGCCAATTCCGCAACACCCTCCTTCATCATTATATTATTATATTAGAATATTATAATATTATTGTCAAGAGGTATTTTGCTATACTATATTCATGGCCCCGCCAAAACAATACTCATATTGGCTGTTTAATAAGCCCTATGGCGTTCTCTGCCAATTCAGCAGTCCCGACAATCGGCCGACTCTAAAAAACTACATTCCCATCCCCGGCATCTATCCCGTTGGCCGTCTGGATTATGACAGCGAAGGGCTGCTTCTTTTAACCGATGATGGCTCCCTCAACCAACGCCTGGCTAATCCCCGTTATAAACAGCCCAAGCGCTATTTGGCCCAGGTTGAAGGGATACCAACTTCTGCACAATTGCAGCAATTGGCCGCCGGAATAAAATTGCCAGATGGCTGGACCGCCCCAGCCAAAGTAAAACTGCTAACTGAACCTCCAAAACTTTGGCCCAGATCAACACCGATACGTTTTCGTAAAAACGTCCCCACCGCCTGGCTGGAGTTAACTATCACCGAAGGGCGCAATCGCCAGGTCCGGCGGATGACCGCCGCGGTCGGCCTGCCCTGCCTGCGATTAATCCGTCTCTCTATTGGGCCGCTGGGGCTAAAGACATTGCTGCCGGGCGAATATGCTATGATTAAGAAACCAAACTTATGACAAATGCCAGTGATGTTATCGAGCAACTTAAAAAAGCCGCCAACCCCAAGAACGCCGCAGGGATGGCCCGCTTTGGCATTAATGCCAACAATGCCCTTGGGGTCAGCCTGCCCAACCTGCGCCAACTGGCCAAACAATTAGGCAAAAGCCATGTCCTGGCCGAAGAGCTGTGGAAGTCGGGCATCCATGAAGCCAGAATCCTGGCGTCCATTGTTGATGACGCCAAACAGGTTACCTCAAAACAGATGGACGCCTGGGTCAGGGAATTTGATTCCTGGGATGTTTGCGACCAGGTCTGCTTGAACCTGTTTGATAAAACCCCATTCGCTTACAGCAAGGCGCTAAAATGGGCCAGGGAACCGAAAGAATTTGTCCGTCGGGCAGGCTTTGCGCTGATGGCCTGCCTGGCTGTCCATGATAAATCGGCCAAAGATAAGGATTTTATACAATTTTTTCCCCTGATCAAACAGCAAGCAATCGATGACCGGAATTTTGTCCGTAAAGCGGTCAATTGGGCGCTGCGCCAAATTGGTAAAAGAAATGATAACCTGAAGAAAAAAGCGCTGGCCCTCTCGAAAGATATTCTAAAATTAGAGACCAAAACGGCCAAATGGATCGCCAATGATGCCATCAGAGAATTATCGAAGAGATGAGAATCGGGATTGATATTGATAACGTCATCGCCCATACCTTTCGCGACCTAGTCAGCCACTTTAACCAATTTGTCGGCCGGGACAGCTCCCCGGATGAAGTTGTGCGCATCATGAAGGAAGATAAACTGCGCATGGTCGGTTACTGGTTTACAACCTGGCGCAAGAGGCTCCTGACCACTGTTGCGCCAATAGACGAAGCAGTGACCACGTTAAAGCTGTGGCACCCGTTCCACGACCTGGTCCTGATCACCAGTCGCATGCCGATTTTTAAACGTCAGACCAGGCAATGGCTGGCTGAGCACGGGGTCCCCTACCATGAACTTCATCATGCCAAGGAAAAGACAAAATACCGTAAAGCCAAGGGGTGCCAATATTTTATAGAAGACAATTTAGAAGAGAGTGAAATCCTGGCCAAGAGCTGTGAAAAAGTCTTTTTAATGGACCATCCCTGGAATCGCCGGCCACTCCAGGCCCCGAATATTATCCGGGTCCATAACTGGCACGAAATCCGCAGTTACCTGGATCAGTAAGTATTATCTTCCGGTGAAAAGATTGACCAGTATTTATAGCCGACCTGAAGCTGCAGATAGCCTCGATCAATGAAGTCGACCCCAACGCTTAGAAACATCTTTTTATCGGCCCCCAAATTATCAACAATTACGTTAAAGTATGGGCCGACCTGCGAACTTAATCCCGTATAGGCGACCGCCCCTAAACCAAAAGAGATCGGGTATTGATTGACAGCAAAAAGGTATCGATCAAACCCTCCATAAAACAAAAATGGGTTATCTCCCCCCAAAGAGAGGTCCGTCCCGGTTGTCGCAGCAAAACCATAACGGAAAGAAAGATATTGGTCAAAATCCTTTTCCGCCCTGATGCCCAACGCCATCCCATCCCGCAAACCGCCGACCAGCGCGGTATGGGTCGCCCAGGCCGATGAACAAACCAACAGCAACATTAAACCAACCAGTAATTTCTTCATTTTTGCCTCCTTAAAAGAGAGTCGTCTGGTCCCTAGAAGCGTTCTTGACGCTGCGAACTTTATTCCTGGAACCCGGTACTGCGAACTTAGAACGATTTATTTCTTCCCCCCCGAGATTATTCTCTACCATTTCCAAAGTATTGTAAATCTCCCTGGCCCGTTTGACCACGCCAGCCGGCAGACCGGCTAACTGGGCCACCTGGATACCATATGACCGATCGGCCGGGCCGGAGACAATGCGATGCAAAAAAGTTATATTATCCCCCGCCTCGCGTACCGTAACATGGAGGTTTTTGATCCCGGGATGCTTGTCAGCCAATTGTGTAATTTCATGATAATGGGTGGCAAAGAGGGTTTTGGCCATAATTTTTGTTTGAATGTATTCTGCCACCGCGGCCGCAATCGACATCCCGTCAAAAGTCGCCGTCCCCCGGCCGATTTCATCCAGGATAATCAAGCTGCTGCTTGTCGCGTTATTGATAATATTAGCGGTTTCAGTCATTTCCACCATAAAAGTCGATTGTCCCGAATAAATATCGTCCATGGCGCCGATGCGCGTAAAGATCCGGTCGATCAAACAGAGCTCCGCGCTTTTTGCCGGTACAAACGAACCGATTTGGGCCAGCAGGGCAATCAAGGCCACCTGCCGCATATAGGTTGATTTACCTCCCATATTCGGGCCGGTGATCAAAAGAAAATTAGCTGCCCTGCTTAAATCGACATCATTAGGGACAAATTGCATTTCACCGATCATTTGCTCCACAACCGGATGGCGGCCGCCGACAATTTTAATGGCCTTCTCTGATTCTGCAAATTCCGGCCGACAATAATGATTATTAACGGCCACATCGGCCAGCGAGAGCAAAACATCTGTCTGCGCCAGCAAAGAGGCGGCCAGCTGCAGTTGTTTTGTTTGGGCAGCCAAAGAAGTCCTGATTTGGCAGAATATCTGGTATTCCAGTTCCTTGACCCGCTCGTCGGCATTAAGGATAAGTGATTCCCGCTCTTTTAGTTCCGGAGTAATAAATCGCTCCGCATTAACCAAGGTTTGTTTTCGGATATAATCGGCCGGGACCTGGGTCAAATTGGAGTTGGTAATTTCGATATAGTAGCCAAAGACCTTGGTAAAACCAACTTTGAGCGATTTTATCCCGGTCCGCTGGCGCTCCCTGGTTTCCAGATCGGCTATCCATTGCCGGCCGCCACCAGTAATTTTTTTTAACTCATCAAGTTCAGGGTTATATCCCAGTTTAATCAAACCCCCATCTTTTATGGTAAATGGCGGTTCGTTAACCAAGGCCTTCTCAATCAGCTCAATTAAGGCTGTAAATTCAGGCAGGGCCTTAACCGCCTGAAGAAGTTCGGCCGAGGCCTGACCAAGTTGGATTTTTATTTGCGGCAAGATCAGAAGGGATTCTTTGAGGGAAACAAGGTCGCGGGCATTAGCTGAAGCATTGGCCACCTTGCCGGTCAAACGCTCAATATCAGCCAGGTTATTAATTGTTCCCTTCAGGTCTGCCTGTAACAGGCTATTGCC